>Ga0210410_10000020_pt1 | contig 295936 bp, 267 predicted proteins | sample IncBWC4MmetaG_FD_161058 | JGI IMG/M metagenome (GOLD analysis project Ga0210410, IMG submission 161058) | Forest soil microbial communities from Barre Woods Harvard Forest LTER site, Petersham, Massachusetts, United States - Inc-BW-C-4-M | ecosystem: Environmental > Terrestrial > Soil >...
TTGCGCGGCATTCCACTCCGTCCCGGTCAGAAGGTCGGATGCGAGACTTAATCTCAACACAGGGGCATGGGCATTCATGATTACCTCGCCGCCGCAAGCGCCAGAGCCGCGGCGGTGGTGGAGGGTACGGCCGGCGACTTAGCGGGCCGCTCGGTCTTCGTAAAGACCGACTCGAGCTTCGAAAGTCCTTCCTTCACCTGCTCCGCGGTCAAGATGAATGGCGGTAGCAGGCGCAGGATGTGTTCGTGCGTGCAATTGATGAGCAGGCCTTGCTTAAGCGCCTCGGCAACGTAGGGAGCGCCCTCGACGTCCAGGTCCACGCCCAGCATCAATCCCTCTCCGCGAACCTCGCGGATGAAATCAAACTTGACGGCGAGTTGCTTCAAACCCGCGTGGAGTTCCGCTCCACGCGCGCGAACGTTGGCGAACAGGCGCTTCCGTTCGACCGTGTCGAGAAAAGTCAACCCCGTGGCACACACTAGCGGACCGCCGCCAAACGTGGAGCCATGAAGGCCGGGCGAAAATGCCGCGGCAAACTCCTCGCGGGCGAGGAAAGCGCCCAGCGGCAACCCGCCTGCAAGCGGCTTGGCAACCACGACGATGTCCGGCAGTCCCGTAAGCCGCTCGTAGGCAAAAGCCCGGCCCGTACGGCCCAGGCCGCATTGAATCTCGTCGGCGATTAGCGCGGCGCCGTGCTGGGTTGCCAATTCGCGGGCGAGCTTCCAAAATGCGTCGCTGATGGGAAAAATTCCGCCCTCGCCCTGCACCGGCTCGATGACGATCGCGCAAACATCTCCAGTGAATTTCGCTTCCAGGTCCGCGAGATCGTTGAAGCGGACGAATTCCGCTCCGGGGACCAGCGGCTCGAATGGTTCCCTGTATTTCAGCGTGTGGGTGATGGAAAGGGCGCCGAAGGTGCGGCCATGAAATGAATTTTCAAGCGCCAGCACGCGCGTTTTTCCCGGGCCGCCGGGTTTCTGCCGCGCAGCAATGCGCGCGAGCTTCAGTGCGCCTTCGACGGCCTCAGAGCCGCTGTTGGTGAAAAATACGCGGTCCATGTGCGACCACTTTGCCAGCTTCGCCGCAAGCGGCCCTTGAAAAGGATTGTGAAACAGATTTGAGACGTGAACCGCGCGCCCCGCCTCGCGGCGGATCGTGCGCACCAGGTCCGGATACGAATATCCCAGCGCGTTCACGGCAATTCCGCCCAGAAAATCGAGATACTTTTTTCCGCTTTGATCGAACACGTAGCAGCCGCGTCCATGCGTGAAGATCATGTCGGACCGCTTGTACGTGTTCATCAAGTGGCGGGAGACGTCCCGGAGGACGGAACTCTGCGCGGCGCTCTTCTTCGCCATTTTGGCTTTCGATTTCACTGCGCCACTCCTGCGGCGCTGGCGGGAAACTCCGTTGTGATGCGCGTGCCGGGAAACCGCGCGCCGTTTGCCGCGGATAGCAGCCCCTTGGGCACCGAGCCACCGACGATACGCACCTCGGCTACGCCGGCGGAAAGCGCGCGTTTGCACGCCTCGAGCTTCAGAATCATTCCGCCGGAAACTTTGTTCTGGCGGATCAGATCCTCGGCATCGGCGGTGGAAACGACCTTGAGCACTTTTTCTCCGTTGAGCACGCCGGCGACATCGGTGAGGTAGATCAGCCGGTCAGCGTGAATGAATTCGGCGCACGCGGCGGCCATGTGGTCAGCGTTGATGTTGTAGAGCTCCCCATCGGCTCCGAGACCCAGGCAGGATGCCACTGGCACGACGCCCGCCTTCCAGAACGACTCTATAAATTCCAGATTCGCCCCGGTCAAATAACCGACAAAACCCAGACCGCCGATGACTTCGTCGTGCATCATCGGCTCGGCCAGTAAGCAACCTGAATCGGAAGCGCAGATGCCGACCGCAGGCTGTCCCGCGGCCGAGATTGCCCCGGAAAGGCGCTTGTTGAGCAATCCGCCCAGAACCATCACCGCGACATCGCGCGTTTCGCGGTCCGTCACGCGCAGGCCGTTGACAAACCGGCTCTCGATGCCCATGCGCTTCAGCGTGGCGGTGAATATCTTTCCTCCGCCATGCACGATCAAAATTTCGTGGCCCTGGTGGGCGAGCTGCGCCACCTGCCGCGCCAGCATTTCCATCGCCGCCGCGTCATCGAGCAATGCCCCCGCAACTTTAACGACCATTCTCATCTGAGTCCTGTGGCCTCCCCGATGCCGAGCATCGCGTTCATGTTCTGCACAGCCTGGCCCCCGGCGCCCTTCCCCAAATTGTCGAGACAGCTCACCACCACGAGGCGCCGCCCCGCGGGATCGAGCGCAAATCCGATATCGCAGAAATTCGTGTAGGCCACGTGCTGTAGCTCCGGTAACTTCCCCGCCGGCCACAGGCGCACCATCGGGCGGTCCGAATAGAACTGACGAAAGAGCGCCTCGACCTCAGGCGCCGTATGCGGCTCGGCGAGCCAAACGTACAGCGTCGAAAGAATGCCGCGCGCGACCGGAAGCAGATGCGTCGTGAACACGATGTCGTCGCCGCCGATGCCAAGATGATCCGTCACTTCCGGTGTGTGCCGGTGTGAAAATAGTCCGTAGGCGCGCAGATTTTCGTCCACTTCGACAAATTGCAGCTCGCGCTTCGCCTCCTTGCCCGCCCCGGACGCACCCGATTTACAATCACAGACGATGCCGCGTTCGCGCGCGATCCAGCAGGACTCCACAAGAGGCCGCAAGCCGAGAATCACGCTGGTCGGATAGCAGCCGGGATTGGCAACCAGGCGCGCGTCCGGCAATTGATCCGCGTACAGCTCCGGCAGCCCGTAAACGGCTTCCTCCGCCAACTCTCGCGGCGGCGGCGGAAGTTTGTACCAGTGCGCGAAAGTTTCCGGATCGCGAAAGCGGAACGCGCCGCTCAGGTCCACCACGCGCAGGCCGGCATTCAAGAGTTGCGGCACGAGTTCGAGCGACGCTTCGTGCGGGGTGGCGAGAAACACCGTTCCCGCGCCGCTTGAGGCCACTGCGTCGACCGAAAAAGTCTTGCAGGGCGCCTCGCCCCAGCCCCGCAGGCGGGGAAAAATCTCGGTCAGACACTTCACATGCGCGGACTTCTCACGCAGATAGAAGGTTGGTTTCTGAATTTTTGGGTGACGTAGGAGTAGCTGGGCCAGCTCGAAACCTGCATAGCCCGTCGCTCCGACTACGGCGACCCGTTGCGGGTCGTTCATCGGAGCAGGTCCTCCATTCGTTTCTGGACGGCGGCGCGCGCCTGGCGCGAGGGCGTGATCACCAGGACCGTATCGTCCCCTGCGATCGTCCCGGCCACTTCCTTGAATTTCTCGGCGTCGAGCGCGGCGGCAAGCGGCTGCGCGCCGGAGGGCGGCGTCTTCAGCACCAGCAGGTTGAACGCCGGGCGCAGGTCCACGAGAAACTCCCGCAGGGCGCGGCCGAGCGGCGGCAGGGGAGCCGCGGCTTCCTCGCCGTTCGAGAGCGGCTTGTAACCCGCCGCGGTCTTCACCAGCTTGAGCTCGGACATGTCCCGTGAAAGCGTGGCCTGCGTCACGCGGACCTTCACGTGCGACAGGCGCCGCCGCAACTCATCCTGGCTGGAGATCGGCTCGCTGGTGATGAGTTTCAAGATCTGTCCTTGCCGAAACCGTTTATGTGCGTTCAATCCCATGGGCTTCAAGAATATACAGTCAACTGCATAATTATGCGGTCGCTATCCGGTGCTGTCAATCCATTTTTTCGATTTTTTGAAAATTTCTTCGTCCGGAAAATTTTAGGACGCGCGGCCGATCGTTCGATTGACGCGCGGCGCGGCGCACCGTAAGATTTTCCTGCCTTCTGATCCTGATGCGCACATCACAACGCGTTCGAACGCTATGCCTGGGAATCGCGCTCTGCGCCTGCGTGTCCTTCGCCGGATGTGGCCGCAAGGAATCCGCTCCGCTTTCCGAGGGCGGCGAAAATTCGCCCGCCGCGCCCGGCGCGAAGCCCGTGGAAGCCTCGATCGAGCTGCAAACAGAACAAAAACTCGATCCCTTAACCAAAGACGACGTCGATCTGTACTTGAAAGTGATGCGTGCGGCGGCCGAGCGCGTGAAAAGCCCGTCATCGGCTGACAGGGTAGCCCTCGAAGACGCGTCCAAGATCCTCGCCCGCAGCGCCTCGAGGCACATTCCTACACAGGACGACATAAAAACGCTCGAACGCGCAAATTTGGTGGCGCTCTCCATGGATCAAATCGTTGCCGGTGAGATGAAACTCGACGGCCGGACGTACCGAGGCATTGCAGAGGCTGTCGAATCCGCCATCCAGAATCCGGCGCTAGCGGTAACCTCGGGTAAAGGCGCACTGCCGGTGCCCGCCCACGCTCCGACGCCACTGCAAGAGCGATTGAGCGGCGTCAACGCCGCAAACGAGAAGTTCCTCGCACCTTATCATAGCGAAATTCAAAAGCTGCTTGCAGTTGTGCGCAACCCGGCCAATCTTCCTAAGTGATGCGTCTGGTCTGAAAAACAGGGTAAGTCCCGAAGACATATTGGTTCGTACTCCTGATTTACTTTCTACGAAGTTGAGCCACGGCGAATCGGGGTGCTATTCTCGGTCTATGAGTGAAGTTCCCACCCCGCAATTGGCGGCTACTTCCCCGGAGGCGCAGCACCAGGCGCTTCTCGAGGTGGCGGAAGCCATTTCACAGCATCGCGACCTGGGCGAGTTGTTTCATGAACTGGCCGCCCGGCTCCATGGAGTGGTGGAGTTTGATTACCTAAGTCTGACCCTGCATGACGCGTCGCGGAACGTCATGCGTCTGCATATCCTGGAAACCGAGGAACCCAGAACCATTAGCCCGGGAGCCGCGTTCCCGGTCGGGGAGACACCGTCGGGATGGGTGTGGGAAACACAGCAACCTTTCATTTTGGACGACACGCAAAAAGAAACGCGATTTCCGCTCCTTCTGCAGATTTTACGCGAGAACGGCGTGAAGTCGGCCTGCTCCGTCCCACTGACGACCGCCCAGCGGCGTTTGGGCGTACTGAGCTTCGGCCGCGGCACGGCTCACCATTACGCCGAAGGCGAAATCGCATTCATACAGCAGGTGGCGCGGCAGGTAGCCGTGGCGGTGGACAACGCGCTCAATTTCGAGCGCGCCCAGGCTTACCAGCGGCAATTGGCGCAAGAGCGCGACCGGCTGCGCGTGCTGCTGGAGGTCAACAACGCCGTAGTTTCCAAGCTCGACCTGCGCGCTCTGCTCAACGCAATTTCCGCATCCCTCCGCCGTGTCATTCATCATGAGTACGCGAGTCTGGCCCTCTACGAAGAAGACAAGAATATGATGCGCGTGCTGGCGCTCGATTTTCCGCAGGGGAAAGGATTGATCCACGAGGAAATGCTCGTGCCGCTCGATGGTTCGATCGCCGGCAGCGCGTTTCGAAGCCGCCGGCCGGTCGTCCTGGACCACGCGGCCATGGAGGGATTCGATTCGCCCACTTCGCGCCTGATGCGGGACGAAGGCGTGCGTTCCGTGGTCTCCATGCCGTTGATTACGCATGACCGCGCCTTGGGCACCCTAAGTCTTGCGAGTCTCCGCGACGCCGCTTTCCAGCAGGGGGACGTGGACCTGCTCGTTCAGGTGGCGGGGCAGGTGGCTATCGCAGTGGAAAACGCCCTCGCATTTCACGAAATCGCGGAACTAAGAAACAAGCTGGCGCAGGAAAAACTCTACCTCGAAGACGAAATCCGCTCGGAGATGAACTTCGAGGAAATTGTGGGCGAAAGTCCGTTGTTGCGTGCCGTACTGAAGCAGGTTGAAACCGTGGCCCCTACCGATTCCGCCGTGCTCATCCAAGGGGAAACCGGCACGGGGAAGGAATTGATCGCCCGCGCAATTCATAATTTGAGTCCCCGGCGCGAGCACACATTCGTAAAAGTAAATTGCGCGGCGATCCCCGCTGGCCTGCTCGAATCCGAGTTGTTTGGCCACGAGCGTGGCGCCTTTACCGGAGCCATCACGCAGCGCATTGGCCGCTTCGAGCTGGCGCACCGCGGCACGATTTTCCTCGATGAAGTGGGTGACATCCCGCTCGAACTGCAGCCCAAGCTTCTGCGCGTGCTTCAGGAACAGGAGTTCGAGCGTCTGGGGAGTGCCCGCACGATTCGAGTGGATGTCCGCCTGGTGGCCGCCACCAACCGCGATCTGGAAGAGATGGTTGCCGCGCGCACATTTCGCAGCGACCTCTACTATCGCCTTCGCGTGTTCCCGCTAGTCATGCCGCCTTTGCGCGAGCGCCAGGACGACATCCCCATGCTCGTTCGCTACTTCGTACAGAAATATGCGCGCCGCATGAACCGCGCTGTCGAGACGATTCCCTCGGAAACGCTAGACCTGCTGGTACGCTATTCGTGGCCGGGAAACATCCGCGAGATGGAAAACCTCATCGAGCGCGCGGTTATCGTTTCGCCTGGCCCCGTGCTTCGCGTGCCCTTGAGCGAGTTGAAGCTTCCCATGGAGCCTGCCGCCGGGAGCCTTCTCACGCTCGAGGCTGCCGAGCGCGAACATATCCTGAAGGCTCTCGAGGCCGCCAACTGGGTTCTGGCAGGTCCGCGCGGCGCTGCTGCAATGCTGGGAATGAAACGCACGACACTGCAATCCCGGATGCAGAAGCTCGGTCTTGCTCGTCGCCGATGAGTATATCGAGCTAGTGCCGATATGTCGGCAGGTGTCTATATTTCGGCACTTGACCTTCGAGAATGCCTGAAGACCCCTTAATTTTCACTCACTTTATTCCCGTAACACAATGAAACTAATATAATTACTATTGTCCTGCCAATTCGAAGGACTGGCACTTCACGTGCGACACCTTTACCCAGCAGGAAAGAAGGCGCAATGCTTAGAATTACAATCAGGAAGGACGAGTCCTCGGAGGTCTGGGAACTTGAGGGGAAACTCTCAGGTGAGTGGGTATCTGAACTGGACCGGCTCTGGAAGGAAAGATCGCCCCGATCGGGGTCAACGGAGGTCCATTTAAAAGCCGTCAGTTATATCGACCCTGCAGGCAAGGAACTGCTGGCGGAGATGCGTCAGCAAGGTGCGGAGATTAGAGGGTGCGGGTGTATGGTCCGGGCATTCGTCGAAGAGATTATGGGAAGAAAGAGAACTGTTGACGTCACCGGACTGCCAAAAAAGACGCTGACAGTCATCTTCTTGGGCGGCCTCTTGCTGGGCGGCAACGCAATTCTGTGCGCGGCGCATAAGCCGCCGCTTGCAAGGGGGGCTCAAGGTCAAGCGGTTGGGGCGCAGCGGCAAGGCCGGGACTGCCGTCTAAGGTGCAAAGGAGGGGAAGAGCTTCTCTGGTGGACGCAAGGAACGGTTGAGAAACACGTAGGTACGCGATTCATACGAAAGTTCATCCGGTGTGAGGGGGAGAAAAAGTCATGAATCAGGGTCATCATCTTGCGAAGGGTACCGCTGCAGAACTGGATTACGCCGAGCAAACCGAGGAGCAGTTAATCGATCGAGGGCTGAGAGGCGATGCGCGAGCTTTAGACGTACTGTTCGCCCGCAACACCCGGGCGCTCTATCAGACCGCTCTGCGGGTTCTCGGCAACCAGGAGGACGCGGAAGAAGCTCTCCAGGAAGGGCTGCTTTCCGCCTATCGCAATCTTCCGAGATTCGAGCGCCGTTCGCAGTTCTCGACCTGGCTGACGAGGATCGTCATCAACGCGGCTTTGATGCGGCGCCGGAGTAAGCGTTCACGTCCGGCAGTCTCACTGGATGATTGGATGTCCGAGGGAGAGACGCCGCTGGCCGAGCGATTCGCGGATGAAAGCCCAAATCCCGAGCAGATCTACGCAGGGACCGAGCTCAGGGAGCGGGTGAGCAAGAAACTTGCGGAAATCTCACCGCTTCTGCGTACCGCGTTTTGGCTGCGGGAAATCGAAGGACTCTCCGCGGAGGAGGCGGCGCATGCGTTGGGCGTTTCGCGGAATACGCTCAAGGCCCGCCTGTGGCGCGCGCGCCAGGAACTTGCCGCCCGGCTGGGTCTGGGTCTCGACACCAACCTCGCTCCCGCGACATAATGCGGGCCTTCGGGTGCGGGCTCTACTTGTTTAGGCTTAATCCAGAAGGGGAGCCCGCACAGATAAATCGCCGCAACTGCAACTGAAGCTAAGCAATTTAGCCACATGCCGAAGGGTCTCTCCTACCTCGACGAATACGCCGAGTCCGTCCGTGTTACACTCAGTCCCGCGGACTTAGCGCGGATCAACCAGGAGCTGCCGTCCGGGATCGCAGTTGGCGAACGGGACGATCCAATCGGGATGAACCGGCTGAATCGCTATACGGCCGGCACGTCAGGAATTGAAACTCCAGCCATAATTAACCGCCGGGAGTCCGCGCGAATCCAATTTCTTGAGACAAGAACCGTCGGGGACATCCGGCGGCGAGGAGGAAAACATGTACGTGATTACAGGGGCCACGGGAAAAACTGGAGGCGTGACAGCTGAGAAACTCCTTGCAAAAGGAGAGAAGGTGCGCGTTGTAGGGCGAGACGCAAAACGCCTGGAACGATTCACACAGAAGGGCGCGGAAGCATTTGTCGCCGACTTGACTGACAGTGGCGCGCTCGAGAAAGCATTTTCCGGAGCGAAGGCAGTGTACGCGATGATTCCACCCAATATGGGCGCGCCGGATGTTCTTGCTTACCAGGGACGCGTGACCGATGCCCTGGCCTCCGCGATCAAGAAAAGTGGAGTGACCCACGTCGTCGCCCTAAGCAGCATCGGTGCGGACAAACCGGATAAAGTAGGTCCTGTCATTGGGTTGTACAATCTCGAGAAAAAACTCGAAGCGATTGCCGGACTCAATGCGGTTTTCCTGCGGGCCGGTTACTTCATGGAGAACATGTTGCCGCAGGTGGGGCTGATTCAGTCGCTTGGAATGATGGCAGGCCCGCTCCGTCCCGATCTGGCACTGACCATGATCGCGACCCGCGACATTGGTGCGGCGGCAGCTGACATCCTCTTGAAGCTCGATTTCGTTGGAAAGCAGCCGCGTGAACTTTTGGGGGCTCGTGACGTCAACTACTCGGAAGTCACCAAAGTCATTGGCGCCGCGATTGGCAAGTCCGACCTGGCCTACAAACAATTGCCCGCGGAACAGTTGAAGCCGGCTCTGACGCAAATGGGGATGTCTCCCAACATGGCGGATCTTCTATTAGAAATGTCCGATTCACTGAATTCCAGCTACATGAAGGCACGGGAACCGCGCTCGCCAAGAAACACAACTCCGACGACGGTCGAAACTTTCGTCGCTGAAGTGTTCGTTCCGGCCTATCGCGGCAAAGCGGCTGGCGCTTAGTTCGGCACGAAAACAGATTGTTCCGTGTGGTCTAGTTGAGCCGGAATCCTCGGGCTGCGGCCCCGGGTTTGTCAGGACGCGGGATCTAAGCACCGTTCGTCCTGGGCGGGCTCGTTTCCCGCTCGCAGCGCAGCTCCGGCGGGCGAGTGGCGCGACGGCGACTCGGAGCCCACCAAAATTCGAATCAATCCTGAGCATCGATCAAAACGAACGCGACCTTGCACGGCTCATTTCCACGGTTCGCCCAAGCATGATTGGTTCCTCGCTGGATCACCACATCCCCGGCGTTCAAGTGCACCTCGGAATCATCCAGCAGCATCTCAATTTCACCGGACAAGATCACGGCATAGTCGACAGTCCGGGTGCGGTGCATTCCCGGATCGCGCGGCTTCTCGCGGGAAGGTCCCTCCGGCGCGAGGCCCATTCGCTCGAAAATTTGGCGCCGGGTTTGATCATCCACCTGAACATCCTTCGCAGGCCCAAACTCGACGATCCGGAAGATCGTGCCGCTTGGGGGAGGCACAACCCCAACCTCCCGGTTAGCCGCATCGCCTGGTTCGGAAAGTTTGGCAGGTGTGGCATCCGTAACCCAAAGTACGGTGTTCGTGACTCCCAATTCCTTGCGGACGTGAACACGGCTGGCCGCCCCGTCGGTGGCTACAACAGCTTTGCCTGTTCCATCCTTGCCTGTCACAACGCGGCGAATCGGAGAACTCATGACATGTCTCCAGTGGAGGTTGATTTTTGTTTTGTGATTCCCGGGGTACGGCAAGTTTTGTTCCGAAATCGCCAACGGTGGAGTGAATCTAGTTACCCGGCCGAAGCGTGTCGCCCAGAGGCTGGATGTAGCGGCCGAAGGTAATCACTGCAAACCACAGGAACAATGAGCTCGCGGCGATGAGTTTGGCGGAGATGGGCGCGTCTTCTCCAGCCCCCAGACTCTCGACTCCGGCGAAAATATCCGTCAAGTAGAACACTGCCGCGTTCAATCCAAGCAGCAATAAGGACAACATCTTGAGCCAAAAAACGCTGCTGTAAATGTAATTCTCGGGCAGGCCTATAAAGGCCAGCAGGCCCGTTAAAACATTGACGCCCAACCCGGCCATCGCCCAGGGAAGGAACCGGTGCACGGGTGCGATCGGGAGTTGTTTCAGAAATCCCATGATGCGCAGATCGAGAAGCCCAACTGTCCCAACGATCATGATGAGCCCCAGGAAATGCAAAATCATCATGAACGTCCACCACCACTTGCTGAAGGTCACGGCTTCGCTGAACTTTTCGGGCGTCGGTTCAAAAAGGCGAACTATCGATCCTAGGGTCCCTTCCGTCGCCGTTCCGTCCTTCGCTACCATCGCTTCGCCAGGCCGATCTTCTGGATGGCGGATGTCCCCGCCGGTGTTCCCGGTTCTTGCCATGAGGCCTGTTGTCAGGAGCGAAAAAACCAGGACGGCTGAAACGTTCCAGCGCGCCGGGTGCGAAGTTTTTTGAGACTGCCACAGACCAATCAAGGCAAGAGCCCCGGTGGCCTCCATAAACCACAAGGACAGCAGGGCCGAGCCCTCGTGCCTTTGAAGCAAAGCGTCCGCCACGCCAGGCCCTTTGATCATGATTTGCGCGCCAAATCCACTGAGGAACGTCGGGATCGAAATGAGAGCAATGGCCGCGAAGACGATGTAGCTGCCTCGTCTTAGGTCGCTGTTCTTTCCGAGAAAGGAGACGAGGAACAGGCCAAGGCCAATGATGGTGCCGATGATCGGAAAATGATTCAGCAAAAGATGCAGGTGTGCATAATTCATTCAAGACTCCCTAGCCTGGATAAACTTTCATAGCACAGCCACCCGGCCCTGTGCGGGCAAGTGTCAAACACATCTTCTATATTTACGATCCCCATAGATGACCGTAGAGTACATATTTGGACGTCTCCGACAGCAGGCGGCCCGCCGAGACGGCTCCAATCCAAAAGACGAGCGACCACGCCGCCATCGTCTTCCCTTTGGCGATCATGGCCACTTCGTCCAGGCTGGCATCGCCGAACACCCGCAAGCTCAGTCTCCGCATGAGGGTTACGGCGAGGGCAATAAAGGTCAACTTGATATAAAAATCAGGGTTCGTGAGGGCTTTGGTTGGATACGCGGTCAAGAGGAATAACCCTGTCGTGACATTGATCCCCAGGCCCACCCACATAATGGTGAAGAGCCGCTTCAGCGGCTTCAACGGGACCCCGGACGCAATGCCAAGAATCCGCAGATCAACGACGGCACTCGCGCCGACCACCAATGACATGCCGATGGTGTGAAATAAAAGGATGAAATAGAAACCGAACACCGAAGTTGATTCGCGGAGCCAGGTACTGAGCGCTGTCTGTTCGATGGTATTGAAAATCACGGGTACGGCCAAGTTGATCTCCTAGGAACGCGATACTCTATTCTGCCACTCCTGCCCCACCGGAGCCAGATGAGACGCAGAGTTCCACGCGACAAGGGCGACATGAACATTTTCCCTATAATCGCGACCTAGTATCACGGCCTCGACGCGCGCGTCAATGATGGATTTTTCGAGTCCGGAAAGCAAATGAAGCGTCCGTCTTAGTTGCGCGGCCTGACGCGTATATACCTGCCATGCCGTGAATCCTTTCTCCAAAGACGAGAGAGGCCGCAGCTATCTTCAGAACGATTCTCAATTAAGACTGGCAGATGGCGCTAAAGGTGGGATGGGGCAAGACCTGGCTGAGCCGCGTTTTCAAGATCCAGGTTCGGCTTGAAAAAGGGAAAACGCGGCTCAACAAGAGTAATTACTTGGAGCTGGCTTGCTTCGACTCGTTATGTGGCGCATTCTTTTCCAACACTTCGACGAGATGGCGGCCGTTCTCAGGAATAGAGACTTTCCCGCCCAGCACAATTTCTTTCGCCGTGATTTTGCGGCCATAGACGTCCGCGCTGGCGTCATCGTCCGGGCGAAGCGTGGAACCCTCGAGCGAAATTCCGGCAAACAGACCGCGGGAACGTGAGTAGCTCAGGATCTCCGCCCGCATGTAGGCATCGGTGTCTGCTGACGCGTCGCGGCCCTTGGGACCTGCCGCGGCGGATGCATCGACGCCGAGTTTCACCTTGCTGCTGAGAATGGAAGATGCGCCCTTCTCATTCATGACCAGAAGGACCAAATCCGTCGCTTGCGCGCCGAGCTGAAATCCGACGCTGGCGCCTTCCAGAGCGTACATGGCTGGTGAGCCCCACGGTCCGTTGAAATGCTCGCCCGTCCGGCAAACCATTGCTCCGCGGCCATAACTGCCACCGACCACGAATGCAGCTTTCAGAACCGATGGAAAAACGATGATGCACTCGGCTTTTTCCAGGAGTTCCTGCGGGATGTTGTCGGGTACGCCCATCACTTCCTGCATGACGGTCCCGGAATTTTCCAAACGTTCTTGTTCCTTGTTCGCGGCGAAGAGAGAACTCGCCGCAAACATAATGCACACACCAAAAGCCATTTTACGGAACATCACTTACCTCCACAATTCGCTTGCTAGTTGATGAACTTCGACTTGCACCAGATCCACTACATAAATGCATTCGGCCACAATTCCCGCCGAACATCAGCGACCTGGAAAAGATTTCGGAAAAATCTTGTCGCAGCACCAAATCGGATGCGGGCTCTACTTTTACGCTGAACGCCCCGGCCCAGCCGAGGCGTGGAGCCCGCCAAAAGATTAACCTTAGGGGCGGAGCGTCTTGATGTTCTTCTGTCGCTCCCCTTCCAAGGCATCATTCTCTGTTTTCAAGCGCGCGGCTTCCCTCTGCGGAGCCTCTTGCTTCTCCAGTCGTACGGATTCCGCGATGGCAACCCCAGCTTCAGCGTCCAGCCGTTTATCAAACATAACCATCGCGAAAGTATCCGACGACGAGGACCGAAAGAGATTGAATGAATATTGAGTGTCTTCCCACCGTGCGACCACTTTTTCGGTCGCGCGATACGATGGGTTCGTGGGGAAATTGACATCAGCCAGAGGCCTCGTTGCGGTCCCGTACTTTGCGGAAATAACTCGGATCATATCGTCGTCGGTCAGCCCCTTAATGGCGGCATTGTCGTAGGTCACCAACATCCTGTAGAGTTCACCATTATAGAAAGAGAAGAGGACCTTCTCGACGGGCTCGGCTGGACGCGAAGATCCGAAAGGTTGCGGCGGATACCATGTCGACTCTTCGATCAAGGCTGGCCGTTGATGGATCACTTCCGGATTGGCTATCTCCCGGTCCGCCTGCTTTGAAACACTGGCCACACTCATCCCAAACGAGAAGTTCCGGTACTTGGACAGATCCTGCCCGTAACTCAGCGTGGCGGAAAACAGGACCAACACCAGGGAAACCACAACATTTCGCATCATTTTCATTTGGAAATCTCCTTTAAACAGTCACGAATTCAAAACCGCTGCCACATTTCGTTCCTCGACTACCTGTTTCTGGCGCGGCTCATCGCCGGTTTCGAGGCCCATGATTCGTTTCGCGCGGGAGTCCATTCTGCCCGGTACGAACTCCTGACGGTCTTTAGCCTCCAAAAGAATCAAACCCTCTTGAATATGCCGTGATTGGGCGGCGACGGTTACATAGCGAACTCCAAAGAAACGCTTCGAGGGCTCCGAGGACACCCGCGTGATTTCCAGGGAATTGAATTGCGATTCCAGCTTATCCGCGATTTGCTTGACCGCCCTGCGTACCATCTTTTCTGAGTCGATACCGAAGACAGTCGCTTTCGTTTCACCAGCCTGGCAGAAAAAAGTCCATCCCGCTTCGCTGGTTTTCCGATCCATCGCATACCCATCGAGACCGATGACAGATCGCCAGCCAGGCGAATACTGTTCACTTTCAATTGTGAGGGCGTCCGGCAAGCGTGTTCCCTCTTTGATTAGGATCGTGCCCGCTTTGATCATTTCTCGCATCTTGACTCCCCTCGTAAATCGCGGCGAATGTATCCCGCTCCAGAATGGTTGTGATCTCGCAACGTTAGGCCATCACAGTGGATGGAATTTTGTGAAAGGTGGAGTTCGCAACGTCAAAGGTTTCAACCCGAGGACTCCCCTCGAGCAAGGTGGCCATGATTTTCGCCACTCCCGGGTAAGTTCCACGGTTGTAAGCTTCCGCGTCCTCTGCCTTGTCCCACAAACTGAGTCCGAAGGCTTCCTTCCCACCAGGGCTCACAAATGTGATTTCATCCTGGAATCCCTTCTGCTTGCGAAGCAGGGGGATGACTTCCAGGTCCATCTTTTGAGTGAACTCCGCGACGCTATTGGGTTTCAGGTGCATGTGGACTCTGCGTGCAAACATGGCACTCTCCTGCGTCTGTCCCAGGGGCAATTCAGATAACTCTTGGTGGTTTACTCAGTCTGAAGCATCCCTCGGCAACTTAACCATACTAAGTGAATTCACTTGACGAGTCAAGTAAATAGTGAGAATATATTTTTGTGTTAATCATTTGTGGTTAAGTACGTGGAGGTGCGCGGTGGATGTCTCTTCTTTGATCAGACAGCGATTAGAGGAGTTAGGGCTCGAACAGAGAGATTTGGCGACAGCCGCTAAAGTTACGGAGTCTTACATTTCCCAGCTCTTGACCCGCAAAAAGTCCCCCCCAGCTCCGGAAAGAACAGATATCTATGAAAAGATGGGCAAGCTCCTCAAGCTCCCGGCCGGCAAGCTTTCCAAGCTGGCCGATGCGCAGCGCAAAGAAGAGCTAAAGCAGAGTCTGGGAGACCCGCCGGCTCCCTTGTTCAAGGAAACTCGCGAGTTGGTCCTCGGCAAATGCAGGCCCGAGAAACAGGAAGAAGTCCGCGCCATCTTTGAAAAGCAGCCCTTCGGTGAACTGGAACGTCTGGTCACGCAAAAACTTTTGGACGTGGTGAAAGGCGTCGCCAAAGAGGAATTGGAAAGCGAGAATTGGCTCCGCCTGGTGGCGCGACTGAGCGGCCGGACCTACGAGCAAACGCGAGTCAACATTCTGGAGTTTCTGGACACAGATGTATTCAACTTGTCGGATGAGAACTGCGTCTCGTTTTTGGAGCCGCTCATTGAGTCCTGGGATATCGACCTTGCAACCTTCGCCATGGAGATTGCGCTGAGCCGGAGACTCGCGCCGGGAGATCCCCGGAAATTCGCCTATGTAGAGAGAGAGCCCAACCAACCTGACGAAGAACCTGGGTTCCGCGAATTTCTTCAAGACCATTTGCTGACCGGCGATGCCACTGCGCATGAAATCGAGTTCCTGAGCGGTCTGAGAATCAAAGGAAAACGGCCAACTCCTCTCTATTATTACCGGGAATTGCAGAACCTGAGAGATCCCCTCCATTTTCGTTCGCCGCGCTCAAAATGATTGGGCCTTTCGACCTGACCAGAGCGGCCGGAACACTAAGCAGAGCGCGCATTTTCTGGTGTTAGTTCCTCGCTTACCACAGTGAAGTGCGTCAGGTTCGCCACCCAAACGACGTTGTGATCGCAACATCCGAGGCGTCACGCCCGCCGGCCATCAGCACGCGGCCAAAGCGGGGATCGTTATGCCGCGCATCGGAAGTCCAGCAATGATCTTCCAGGTACACCTCAAACGGCATTTCGAGTCCCGAATGCAAATAAAATGTCCGCATTGATGCGGAGCAAATAATGAAAATTGAGCGGATCATTCGACTTTTCCTTGGCAAGCGATTTGGAATTCAATCAGCAAGGAAGTGGACGCGGGGCGAGATTTATAACGTCATAGTATCGATCGGGGTTATGCTTTTCTTGACGAATAGTGCCTAGGCTAAGAAGCCCCTTGACTCTCGCGCGCAATCGGAACACTATTCCCGCCACGGTTTCCTGCTCCAAACAGTGGAAAACTGCAGCATGCCGCCTGGAAACCTGCCCATTCGGATTTTTCAATTTCAATGGAGCCATGAAAAAAAGTTTGGAGACCGAGATAGCTGTCTCGGATGTATCATAAAAACTCGGACGGACTTGGTCCGGAAATATTCACGGAAGACCACGAAAATCTTCCGTCTTGGAGATCGCGCCATGGGTACGGGGAGCCAACCAGATCGTACCGCGTCGCTGACGGGCGACCCTCCCGCAGCGGCAGGCGCTGCGGCAACTTCTGGCGTCGGTCACTCAGCTTCGACACTCGCACCGTGGATACAGCTCGCGGCCGGCATAATCTGCATGGCCATGATCGCCAATCTTCAGTATGGCTGGACCATCTTCATCGCCCCGATCGACGCAACGCACCACTGGGGTAAAGCGGCCATCCAAGTGACCTTTACCCTCTTTATCCTCCTTGAGACTTGGCTCGTGCCCTTCGAGGCCTACCTTGCCGACCGATTTGGACCGCGCCCCCTTGTGATGGTCGGAGGGATACTGATTGGGCTTTCCTGGATGCTGTTCTCATGGGCGAACACTCTCACCGTTCTCTACATTGGGGGCATGATCGGTGGAGTCGGGACCGGCCTCGTGTATGGCACCTGCATTGGCAACGCACTTAAATGGTTTCAAGCTCGGCGCGGCTTGGCTGCGGGTCTGACGGCGGCAGGCTTCGGAGCGGGCGCGGCGCTGACAGTCTTGCCCCTGATGCACTCTTTGACGGCAAACGGATACGAAGCGACTTTCTTTCGCTTTGGACTGCTGCAGGGAATCGTTGTCTTGCTCGCGGCGCTGGCGCTTAAGAAGCCGTCCGGCCGCGCAGCCGCCCGCCGTGCGAATCCGCGCCTGCCGCAGACCAAAACGGATCGCACGCCGGTACAAACTCTTACGAGTGTCGTCTTCTGGCTGATGTATGTTGATTTTGTACTGGTGGCCGCGAGCGGCCTCATGGCTACTGCGCAACTCGCGCCCATCGCCAACGGTTTTGGGATCACCAATACTCCCGTGACCCTGCTCGGCTTCACCGCCCCGGCTTTATTATTTGCTTTGTCGCTTAACAATTTAATGAATGGCCTGAGCCGCCCGCTCTTCGGCTGGGTCTCGGATTGGCTGGGCCGGGAAATGACCATGTTCCTGACCTTCCTGGCGGAAGGGATCGGCATCCTCTATCTGGATCGATACGGGCGCAATCCGGTCGATTTTGTAATTCTCGCCGGGCTGGTCTTCTTCGCCTGGGGCAACATCTTCAGCATTTTCCCGGCGCTCACCTCTGACCACTTCGGCAACAAGTACGCCACCACCAATTATGCACTGCTGTATACCGCCAAAGGTTGCGCCGCGTTCTTCGTGCCTATCGGCAGCCTCCTTGCCGCCCGATCCGGAAGTTGGCATTTGACGCTAGTCATTGCTTCCGTAGCAAACATACTTGCCGCTCTTCTGATGCTTTTTGTGTTGCGTCCCCTCCGTGTACGCACAATCCGCCGCGAGGAGGCCGTCGCAGCAACCTCCTCTGATTAATCTATATTTCCAACGAGTATCCCCGGCGACAACTGCCGCCAAGATCGTGGAACCCTGGAGAGACGTTGTCTCGAAATCCAGTCTCTGCTCAAGTTTGCTTGAGACAGTTTTTCTTGACGTAGGTTACCTGATTTTCGCAAAATCAAACGGTTACTTAACATGGGGAAGGGTCATCGTTCGCTTGCAGACCCGATGTCCGGTCTCGCCGATAACTCTGGCTAGCAGCCGAGCATTCGCCTCAGGGGTGGAGTATGCTGGTAGAGGCCTGATTTTGCAGAAGTGAGGTGATTATCATGGGGAAAATTGTAGCGGCCATGGGGACCGTTCACGCGCCGCAGCTTTTCGTGCGGCCGCCGAGTGAAGACCCGGCGCAACTCGATGCCGACATCGCCGCGATGCGCCTGCTCGGCAAGGACTTGGATGAGGCCAAGCCCGACGTGGCTCTCGTGATTGGCAACGATCACATGGAAACTTTTTTTCTGACCTCGGTACCGACCTTTGCCATCCTCGCCGGCGAACGCTCGCATGCGGAATTTGCCCGTAAGAGCTATGACCTCCCGATTCATCAAGGACTTGCTGAAGACCTGCTCGACAAGCTGGTCAACGCCGGTTTCGACATGGCCTATTCGCAGGACGCTGTCCTGGGACATGCTTTTGCGGCGGTGTACGAATGGGTGATCGAGGATCGCAAGATTCCGGTTGTCCCGATTTTCGTGAACGCCTATTTACCGCCCCTGCCGACTCCCCGGCGGTGTGAAGAACTTGGCAAGGTGATCGCAAAAGTCATTGCCGATCGTCCCGAACGCGTCGCCATCATCGCCAGCGGGGGCATGTCCCATTTTCCGGGGACGTGGAAATACCCGAAACCTGATTTCGCCTTCGACTATTGGGCCATCGCCCAAATGGAAAAAGGCAACCACGAAGCCCTCCTTAGAATGACCTCGGAACAGTTGGATTTGGTAGGCAATACGGAGATGCTGTCGTGGATGATTTTGTTCGGAGCAATGGGCAATCAGCCCGGAGAGCTGCTGACCTATCAGCCGACCTGGCATCATGGCCACGCCGTGATGCGTTTCCTCCCGGACAAGAGAACAGGCAAAATGTCCGCGGAAGGCGCCAAAGCCGCAGCTACGTATAAATTCGGCGGCTCGGAGGGCTACGAATTTTACAAGCATCCCTCCCCGTCAGCGTACAAGTTGAATAAGATCCTCTACGATCTCAGGTTCAAACAGAACCTGCGCGTCCGGCTGATTAACGACATCCCGGGAGTGGCGGCCGAATATGGTTTGCCGATCCAAGAGGCGAAAGTCCTGGAGACTTTGCAGGACGAAGACATCGAAAAGTTCAGAAACGGGAAGGTCCATCCGTTAGTGGAGGCGGGCGCGCACCCGCTCGGCATGTGGATGAGCGTGATTGTATTTCATTCCGAGTTGCGCAGACTTCGGGCCGCTGCCGCCAAGCCAGAAGGCGAAAAAACAAGCGCCACCCGGTGACGAGTAGCACAGGCTTCAGCGTGTCTGGTTTTGATCCTTGCCTGAGCGGAAAAGCACACAGACTGAAGTCTGTGCTACTAAAACCAGAACGCGGCAAGACAACTCAAGCAAACAATTGAGCACTGAGATCCGATTGTAGAGGAGAAAGTTGATGAAGATTTGTCTCGCTGGCACAGGCGCGATGGGTGAGATTCACATGAAGGCTTTGGAGAAGCTCAAAGACGTCCAGGTGGTCTCCATCAATAGCCGTACCGAAGAAGGTGGCAAAGCGTTCGCGGAAAAATGGAAGATCCCATTTCAATCGACCAATCTGGAAGACTGCATTGACCGGCCCGGCGTTGATGCCGTGATTCTGACGACCCCCAGCAGCATGCACCCTGACCAGACCGTTCTTGCCTTAAACAAAGGTAAGCACGTGCAGGTCGAGATTCCCATGAGCCTGAATCTTCCCGATGCCAAGCGAATGCTGGATGTGGCGAAAAAATCGGGGAAGGTTTGCATGGTGACCCACACGCGCCGGTTTTCGTCTCCGCATCGGGAAATTCGCCGCAGGATCCTGGACGGCACGTTCCACCTGCAGCACATGGTCGTCGAGACCTACTTCTTTCGAAGGACTAATTTGAATATGCATGGCGCAGCGCGCTCGTGGGTCGACAATCTTTTGTGGCACCACGGTTGCCATTCGGTCGACCTCGCGTATTGGGTCCAAAATGACCCGAATCTCGAGGTCTGGGGACAGAAAGGCCCCGATCATCCCGAGTTGGGCATTCCCATGGACATGACCATCGGCATGCGCTCCAAGAAGGGACCGCTGATCAGCATGGCGTTGTCATTCAACAACCGAGGGCCTTTCGGCGGTTTCTACCGCTACATCGGCGAAGAGGAAACGTACAAGATTTACCGCGACTCCATGACCGACAGCGAAGGAAAAGAGGTGCCGCTCGACGGCATGACGGCCTTTGATCGTCAGGACGTGGAATTCGTCGGCGCCATCCGCGAGGGGCGGGAACCGGAATCCAGCGCCGCCAGTTGCGTGCCTACCATGGCGCTCCTGGACGGGATTGAAAAATCGATGACCTCTAGTGCTGCGATGGGAACTTCACGGTAGGAGCGGCGGAAAAAATGCCAGTGTTTGCGGGACGCGCGGGCGTGTCTGCTTCGGCGATTTCCAGCTCTGCCGTTGCTGGAATTTTTGTCGGCGGCAGGCAGGCGTCCTGGTTACAGGCCTGGTAGCCGATGGTGAGGCCTATTTTTTTAGACCCGAGAGGCGCCGCGGACTCCGTGCGCAGTTTCATCTTCACTGTAAACGACCCTTCGTAAACGCGCAGAGGCATCTTCGAAAATCTGAAAGCGCGCATCACTCCGCGCGGATAGGTCGTTTCCACCAGCGAGATTCCCGGAGGGAGTTCCGCCTGGATTTTCGTGGGAATCAGGTAGTCCTCTGAAGGTTCGTGCGCGTTGATGTGGAAGCCTGGAGAAATCTTGGCTACAACGGCAATCTCAAATGCATGGCCGCGCGGCACAGGTTGCAGCGAAACATAGGCCTGCGGCTGCAGCACGCTGGCAGCAGGTGGATAGGGCTTATCCTGCGCGAGAGCAACCGTGGCCAGAGCAACAAGTGCGAGCGATCCGAAAAGAGCGTGCAGCCTCGGCCCAAGATTTTTGCAATCGGATGCAGACACTTTCAGCGAGAGGCTGAATTTCCGAACTCGGTTCTGACTTAAAGAGTTCATGTTCATTAGACGCTCACCGGGCTGCCGAGTTGCTCGGTGAGAATGCGGCCCATCAGCTGCATAAGCGTCTCTCCGGTTTTCTCCAGAACGAAAGCACTGGCGGCATCCGACCAGGACAACTTGAAACTGGTGGTCAGCGCGGAAATCCAAATCTGGCGCACCGGCGCGTTCGGGCTGATGACGAATTTGGTTTCCTCGGGTTCTTCAAACAGCACTTCGAGTTTTCCGCTTCCGCCCTCGACCTCGAATCCGTGAACGTCCCCGAGATCCAACAGTCGCCGGCGAAGCGCCTCGAAAGCCGTGTCACAGCGCTTCTGGAAATCTTTTTCATCCATGGGAACAGAGTACCGCGAAGCGCTCGCATGGGCAAGGAAAGTAGCAGAATGTGATATTTTAACTGGCATCGCGAACGCCGGGGCACACTCTTATGCTCCGGCCGGAGGCGTACGGTATGAAGTTTGTGGGCTTCTTATTGTTACTGACGGGTTGGCTGCTTGTCCTGGCAGCGATTGTGCTTCTCGCGTCGCCGCTTCCGCTTGCCGTGTTCGTTCTGGCCGGCGTGGCCGTGGAAGCCTTGGGACTGACATTCGTCATCCGCTCCCACTTGATCCTGCGAGAGGACAAAAGATAATGCCCATGCCGGTTCCAGGACTCCCGGAAGTAGCGATGATGGCCTGCGTGATCTTCATCTTTCTTGTCCCTCTTGCGGGCGCTGGAATCGCCCTCATCAATGCTGGATTGGGCCGATCACGCAACGCGGGGCACATGATGATGGCCGCGCTTTCCACCCTATCGGTCGCGGCGATCGTGTATTTCGTTTGCGGATTTTCCTGGCAGGGGTTCGTTGGGAGACCGGGGCACATCCTCGCTTTGTCCGGCAAAAGTTGGAATTGGATTGCAGCAGAGCCATTTTTCTTTCGCGGACTGACGCTTGACGGCTCTCCCGCATCTCTGGCCGCGTTGCTGCAAATTTTCTGCGTAGGTTTGGCTGCATTGATTCCGCTGGGGAGCGGCGCGGATCGTTGGCGCCTTCGTGCGAGTTGCGCTTCCGCCGCGATCCTGGCTGGCTTGACCTATCCGCTTTTTGCGCATTGGGTCTGGGGTGGCGGCTGGCTCGCGCAGCTCGGAGCCAACTACGGACTCGGTCACGGTTTCATCGATGCCGGGGGAGCCAGCTCGATTCATGTAGTAGGCGGCCTGACTGCTCTCGCCGTTACCTGGATTCTGGGGCCTCGGCGCGGAAAGTATTCCCCAGACGGCATGGCGCCCGCAATTCCCGGCCACAACGGCGTGCTCGTATTGTTCGGCTGCCTGCTGGCACTGTTGGGATGGTTGGGACTGAATTCCGCTGGCGCGATACTATTCATGGGCAGCGCTCCTGTGCAGACCGTCGTGATTGCCGCGAATACGATGTTGCAGGCGGCCGCCGCTTCTCTCACCGCAGCCGTCATCACTGGAATCCGCTTTGGCAAACCGGACGCCTCGCTCAGTGCCAATGGCTGGATCGGAGGACTGGTAGCAAGCAGCGCGACGTGTGCTTTCGTCGTTCCGGCCGAGGCCATTGTGATTGGCTCGATCGCGGGCGCATTGGTGACCTTCTCGGTGGAATGGTTTGAGCTACGACTGGAAGTGGACGATCCGGGAGGCGCGGTTTCCGTCCATGCCATTGGCGGCATTTGGGGACTCCTGGCTGTCGGTCTCTTCGCCCGCTTTCACAGCCCGGTCTTGAATATTGGCGCCAGTCCTTTACCCGTGACCGGCGGCGCTGCCCCTGGACAATGGCTGGCTCAATTGGTGGGCATAGCCACGCTGCTCGGCTTTGTCTTGCCGCTAACCTATGGCCTGAACTGGGCCCTGAATCGCATCTCCCCTTTCCGAGTGGCCATCGAAGGAGAACGCCAAGGCATGGATCTCTACGAGTTGGGCGCCGGCGCGTATCCGGAATTTGTCACCCACACGGAAGATTTCATCCCGCGGTAGGACAATAATTCACGAAACGGTACTCGCATGGCACGAAACTCTGGATTCTCCTAACCACTTCGTTCTTATCGACACCTCCCGAAAGTTCAAAATCTTTCAAAGCCCAGCGCACCTGGCACCTTCTGTCAAACGCGCCCTGGCCCACCCGCCGAGTCTCAGTAGGTCTACATTTCGATGCCGCTACCGGTCACCACGAAGTGCTCCCCATGCGTCCCAGGATTGAACAATCGCCAGTGTTCGTCGCTCAGAGAATCATTGGGGAAGATGTCGAGCGCGAGATTTTCACTGAGTTCGATGTGTAAGCTGCCTGCTGCACCCACCGCAACGCGTTCCACAACGAATTCTTTTGCCCCATTCTCAAACAGTAATGTCAGCAACTTGTCGCGCCGATTCGGGTCTCGATCCCAGTCAAATTCCGATGGGACGGCTTCATCTTCGCGATAGTCTGCGGGGTAATATAGATCCCTGCTGCCAACAACAATTCGATCGGCCCGCGTGACCCGCCACGCACACTGAACATGAAGCGCCAATTCGCCGACTTCTTTTTCGTTGCCTCTAAAACCAAGAACTTTCCTCCGTTGGCCGAAATCGAATGTTGCCATGTCGGCCGCTCGCAGACACCTCCAAAGTGCTTTACCGTTCAGTGCCGCTGTTGCGCTCTCGATTTCCGTTTTCATGGACATCTGTCAACTTCCACTGTGCCGAGTGGCCCATCTCTTCGTTGTCTCTTGACGCGCCACACGACCGGATATTACCACTCCTATATTTCAACACGAAGTTACGATACAGGTTTTCCGGGTGCCCCGTCCTTGACGCTTTGCAAGGACGGGGTTCTTGGTTCGATTTCCTTTACCTGAAGGCATGGTTTTCGCTGGGAATTCCAGAGTCAAGTTCCGTGTCTCGTATCCCGAAGTGAAAATAAAGTATTTCAATCCATGCCATCTGAATTTTGAGTTTGCCCTTCACACAGATCAATCGCAGACTGCATAAGGAAACCATAAAGTCTTAAGTTGTCGTTGGTATCCTCTTCGTCTTCCACGTCGAAACGAAGATCGGGACAGTGAGTCCTTTGCTTTCGCGTTTTTTGGGACACCACGTCGTGTCCAACGCACCGTCGCTCCAAGAAGAGCCTCCCGGATAAACAGGAACCGCAGAAGAGCGTTGGCAGTCACCCAGTTTGCCACCGCAAGGGCGCCACGAAGATGACCCGGCTGGAAGCCATCATCCAACCATCGAGGTTCGGAGCCGTCAAGGCGGTTCTGACCGAACTCGGCATCGGCGGCATGGCCGTCTCTGGCGTGCGCGGCCATGGAAGCCACAAGGGGCACACGGAAGTTTACCGGGGCCGGAAGTACACCGTCGAACTCCTTCCGAAAATCAAACTCGAGATGGTGTTGCCCGACGATCTCGTCGACTCCGCAATGGAAGCGATTCGCAAGACCGCGTCCAACAGCAACATCGGCGAAGAAAAAATCTTCGCGTCCAAGTTGGAAGAGACCATCCGCATGCAGAACCGGGATCGTGCGGCAGGGGTTCTCTAATTAAATTCGTACGTGAGACCACAGGCCGATGTGGTCTGCCGCCACCCCTAGGCATGTCGAAGCGCCCGGGATGCACTACTAGATTTTTTGCAAAGAGTTCGCGACAGGCAGCGTCGCAATACTGAATGAGGCGCGACCCACTAGGCGGCCCATGAAAAGAACGCCCAGCTCCCGACCGAAGCGTAGTCGACCCACCCCGAAACGGCGCAACAGTACTAAACAAAAACAGGCCGAACGTACGCCTCCACCGTGGCTCCGGATGTCATCGACCGGCGGCGAAAATCGCCCTCGTTGATCCACTATCCTGCCCAGAACTGAGCGCCGAAGTTCATGGCCAGCGCTTCTGGAATCCACTTTGCGCCAATGCTTTCTTGCTATAGTTACCCCCATGTCTTCGACACCTACAAAGCCCACAAAATTGGCCCCGATTTGGAGGGCCATGGTTGAAGTCGGTTTTATAATCTTCCTGTTCTATTCAAACCTTTTGATGGGGGAGTTTGCTCGTAGCAATGGCCAGGGAAAGAGCTTGGTTTTCGCCGTTAATGATATTTTCACGCCCACCAATTTCGTGATTGCCGTCATTTCCGGACTGATCGGCTACGTAGTTTTTGAATATCTTCGCAAGCAAGTTTAGACTATCTTTAGCTGCGTTCTCATTCATCGGATCTTGTTTCTTTTTCACGATCTTCCCGCTAAATTCCCCGCGCAATTACCAATGTAAGTCCGTTTCGGTGGGCTGCTCGTAATCTACGCCCTCGACTTCGAAGCCGAACAATCCGCGGAATTCGCGTTGGAAGCCGGCGAAGTCGGTCATCGACTGCAGATTCTCCGTCGTGATTTGCGGCCACAGCGCAGCCACTTCAGTTTGCACATCGCTGCGCATTTCGCGGTCGTCCAGACGCAGTCGCCTCGCTTCGTCGACTTTCGGCGGGCTGCCGGCATATAGGAAATCGGTGAACAGACGCCGCATTTGTTCGAGCGGCCCCTCATCGAGCATTTTCCCTCTCATCACCACCGGCAGCACACTTAGATAGAGAGGCACGACGGGAATCGCCGCGGAGGCTTGCGTAACCACCGCTTTGTTTACAGAGACCCAGGCATGCCCGCCGAGATTTTTAGCGAGCGCTGCGTCTAAATCGCTCGCCGCGCGCTCCAGATCTTTCTTCGCCTGCCCGATCGTGCCGTCGCGATAAATCGGCCACGTGATTTCGGGCCCGATGTAGGAATACGCAAGCGTGCGCGCGCCTTCGGCGAGCAATTTTTCAGCGAGCAGAATTTCCATCCAGCGCCGCCAGTCATCGCCGCCCATCACGGCGACGGTGTCCGCGATTTCATTTTCATTTGCTGGCTGCAGCGTGACGCTCACCACTTTTCCCGAATCGAGTTCAATCGTCCGGTTGGTGAACGCCTGGCCGATTGGCTTGAGCGCCGAATTGTGGACCTGCCCCGTGCGCGGGTCGGTGCGCTTCGGCGACGCAAGCGAATAGATCACCAAATCCACCGGAGCCATCTGCCTGCGGAGGAGTTCCACGGCGTTGCGTTTCACTTCATCCGAGAACGCATCACCATTAATGCTCGCCGCAAACAGACCATCCATTCGCGCAAGCGAGTGAAGCGCGACGGTATTGTAGTGGCCGGCGGTCGCCGTTTTGTCCCCTTCGGGCGGCCGCTCGAAAAACACGCCCAGGGTCTTCGCGCCGTGGCCCCACGCCGCTGCGATCCGCGAAGCGAGGCCGTAGCCGGTAGACGCACCGATGACGAGCACGTTCTTCGGTCCGGCTTGGCCCGCGGGAATTTTCCCTCGCACGCCTGCGACCCACCGTTCGACGTTGCGCCGGCAACCTTCCGGGTGCGCGTTAACGCAAATGAAACCGCGCGAGCGGCGCTTGATGATTTGCAGAGGCATGTTCAAAGTCCGATACGTTAACGCGAGTGAGCGCGCATGTCCAATGGAGGTAAAGCCATGAAGATGGCTCGCTCTAAGGAATCCATGAGTTGCAAACTTCGAATCGGAGCCACCTAATGCGGCAACATCTGCGGCATTTCGGCCAGCGCATAGGAAAGCACGGCCATGGCTGCTGCGTTTTCCGCAAGCTCTCGAGGGTGAACCTTGTCCAAGGTGTCCGCCGAAGTGTGGTGGTAGTCGAAGTATGTCCTGCCGTCCTGCATCAAACCAAACAATGGCACGCCCGAGCCACTCATTGGTTCGATGTCGGCCTCGGCGTCCCCATGGCTTTGCAGAAGGTCCGCGCCGATCGGCGCCAGCACTTTCGCGAGTGGCCGCAGCGCCTCGATCGCAGCCGGTTTGAACAGGCCCTGAAAACCAAGCGGGTGTCCCGCCCCGGAATCACTTTCAATCGCGGCAACGTGATTTGCCAGATCGGACTTGTACTCGCTCGCGTAAGCGTTGCCTCCGCGCAGTCCATTCTCTTCGTTCATCCAGGCGATCACGCGCAACGTGCGCCTTGGGCGAAGCCCGAGTTGCTTGTAAAGATTCGCGGCTTGCATCGCCACCGCGACGCCGGCGGCGTCGTCAATTGCTCCCGTCCCCAGGTCCCAGGAATCCAGATGTCCCGAAACGATCACGATCTGTTCCGGGTGCTCGCTTCCTTTCAAATCGGCAATCACGTTGTAGCTGATTTCATCCGCCAGAGTCTGTGGGGTGAGGACGAGATTCATGACCACGCGGCCTTGTCGAGTCAGATCGGCGAGCAGGTCCGCATCTTCAGCCGTAACCGCTGCCGCCGGAATTCCCGCTGCCTCGCTGTTTCCAGTATGCGGGAGACGATAGTCGGCGTTTCCGACGGATCGAATCAATGACCCCACTGCCCCCAACTCCTTCGCGGCCTTGGCTCCGCCATACCGATACATGACGGCGCGGCCATACGCTTCGAAGGCATGGCCCTGGGCCGCCATGTCCTTATCGAATTTATTATTGAAGAGCACGATCCGGCCAGCCACTTTTTCGCGCCCCAGAACGGCGAGTTCGTCGAAATTATTCACCACCACGACTTCCGCGGTGAGGCCTTCCGCTGGAGTCGCCGCACTGTTTCCCAACGCCGCCAGCACAATTTTTTGTGTGCTGCCGGGAGCCTGGCCCGGAAACTCCGTCAGCTTGGCGCGCTCTTCGCCACGCACCCAATGCGGCACCATGATTTTCTGGAGCTTAACGTCGAGACCCAGGCGGCCCAGTTCTGCGGCGACATAATCCACCGCCCGCTGCGCCTGGGGCGATCCGGAGAGACGCGGCCCGATGTTTTCCGTCAAATGCGCCACCTGCCGCCACGCATAATCGCTCGAAAGGGCCGCGTCCCGCAATTTCTCCAATTGGGTCATGAGTTCCGGCGGCCAAACAGGCTGCGCCGGCCGCCCCTGCGCGCGAGTTTCGCCGAGCGGCGCGGCGAGTGCTATCGCGGCCAGTCCGCAGACCAGGAACTCTTTGAGCAGTTGTTGCCGGATTTGTTTGCGCATGAGCCGTCTCCACGCCCGATATTCCGCAACATGATACAGCACGCGTGAAGCGCATCGAAAATTTCCGCGAGGCGGCAGCCCACTAGGCCCGCGGAATGGCTGGAAAGTAGCGTTCTTCGAGTATGCGGCGGTGGTGAAGTTCGTGACCCGCGATGATGTACGCGAGGCCGCGAACCGATACGGCACTGTTGTTGGCGCTGCCCCGCCGGACCCAGGCTTCCGCATCAAGCGATCGAAACAACGCCAGGCTGGCCAGGCGCACGTCCGCAAACTCCTCGACCAGGTCCCGCACCTTGCGGCTGTTGAAGTGGGCGCCGCGAACGTAGTCGTCCTGCTCGAAGCCCGCGAGAGGCGTCTGGTCTCCGCGCGCGATGCGCAGGGCGCGATAGGAAAAAATTCGCTCCGTGTCCGCGATGTGGCCTACCACTTCCTTTACAGTCCACTTGTCCGGCGCATAGCGGAAGTCTCCGTCGCGTTCGCTTCGGCCGGAGAAGAGCGTTGTAGTTTGCTTGAGTTGTGCCTCAAGCGTGTTGAGAATGTCGGTTCCGCCCACCAACGAAACGTATTGTTTGGCGTAAGGCGCGTACTCGTCTTCGGCCGGTCTGGTTTTCGTCATGCGTCACCCGTCTTCCGCAAAGTATACAACTGCGCACCGCAAACTTGGGGACCAATCCTCCTTGCGATATGATTCCGTGCCATGGACATCCTATTAAGCGAAGTGGAAGCGAGAGTACTGGGTTCTCTGATAGAAAAGGAGCTCACGACTCCGGCCTACTATCCCCTTTCGTTGAACGCGCTCGTGAATGCGTGCAACCAAAAATCCAATCGCGATCCATTCATGAATGTGGACGAAGACGCCGTGCGCGAAGCTTTGCGCAGCCTCAATAAAAAAGAATTGGCGGGACCAGCTGACGATATGGTTGGCCGCGTCACTAAGTATGAACACCGTCTTCAGGAAGCTTTCAACTTCACCCGCCACGAGACCGCCATCCTGTGCGAATTGTTGTTGCGAGGCCCGCAGACCCCTGGCGAACTTCGCAGTCGCGCGGACCGCATGCACAAGTTTGACGACCTCGGCATCGTGCAGTCCACCTTGCAGCGCTTGATGAAGCGCGAGCCTCCTCTCGTCAAGCTTCTCCCCCGGCAGCCGGGCACGAAAGAAGCGCGCTACGCACATCTGCTTTCTGGGGACGTGGAAGCATGGGAGCGTGAGCCGGAGCCAGGACCAATCGTCATCAGCGGCTCTTCCATGGGCGACCAGATCGCACGCCTGGAAGGTGATGTCGCAGTGCTGCAGAAAGAAGTCGCGGACTTGAGAAAGCAGTTCGCGGATTTCCGAAAGCAATTCGAGTAAGAAGGGTTTTGTAGCGCCGACCTTCAGGCCGGCATTGTACGATCACGCAAATCCCCGCCTGAAGGCGGGCCCTACAAAATGCAAAACCGGTTTCACGCAATGCGGCAGGAATTCTAGCCCTCGGTCATTCGATCGCACAGCGCCCAAAGCGCTTCTTCGTTTTCGCGTCCGCGGAATTCGCAGGGAGTCTCTCGGCGTCTCACCCACAATCGTCCACTCACACCCGCAAGCTCGGGACTCGTTGCCAGCCAGATGGTGGTGTCCGCGCCTTCGGCAGGTGTGATCCCGGAATATCCGGGAGCGAACGCGCGAAGAAGCGCCGTGTTCACCACTCCCGGGTGCAAGGCGTTGGCTGTAACTGAAGTCCCTGCCAATCTCCGGGCCAGCGCCCAAGTGAGCATCCGGTCCGCCTGCTTGCTCTGCGCGTAGGCCGCCGCCGCGTCGTAGTGCCGCCTCTTAAAATTCACGTCGTCGAGATCCAATCCGTACGCCATCATGGAGGCAGTGTTGATCACGCGCGAAGCCGGAGCGCGCCGAAGTAATTCGAGAAGCTGTCCAGTGAGCAAGTGATATCCCAGCACGTTCGTCGCGAAGGTGACTTCGATGGCCTCGGGACTCTCCCGCCGCTTGGGCGAAGACATACCGGCGTTGTTAACCAGGACATCCAGCACGTCATGCTTCGGGGAAAATTCCTGGGCAGCGGAACGGATCGAACTTTGGCTCGAGAAGTCTACGACGAGTGTTTCAATATCGGAATCGCGAATCTCTGAGGCGATGCTATTCCGCGCGGCCTCGCCCTTGGCCCGATCCCGGCAAGCGAGAACAACGCGGAAGCCGCTACGTGCGAGACCCCGCGCGACCTCGAATCCGATTCCCGTGTTGGCCCCGGTGACCAGACACAACGGCAGATGGATGTTGGAGTCGTTCGCGGCGGGCAAATTACTTCAAGCCTTCAAGGAATTCAGCCAGGTGCTTCTGCCAGAGCGCGGCCTGAAAAAATGTATAGTGACCGCGCGATTCGGAAAACGGCAGCAGCACAAATTTGCCGTTTTTCACTTTCTTGATTTCGTGCTCCGCGATTCCAAGCTCCGCCGGATTCCAAAAATCTTCCTGCGGATTGATCAGCAGCACGCTGGCAGTGATTTTGCCGAGATCCTTCGAGGCGTCGAAGTTTCGCGACGCGTCATACTGATACATGAAATCGTTCGCGTCCGTCGTCTTGAAATTTGCTTCGATGTATTGATCCACGTATTTGTCCGCCAGCGCCGCCGTCGGGTAGTCCTTCTGCCAAATCGTGGGAGCGCTTCCCACAACGAGCAAATGGCCGAGCGCGGCGCGCAATCCATAAGGCTGTTCCGTGTAGTTGCCGTGGTTCCATCCAGGATCGAGGCGAATGTCGTCCACCATGATCTTGCGCACCATGCGGTTGCGGTTGGCGACCTCGACCGGCAGGCAGGAAAGCAGAAGCATCGCATCCATATCACCAGGATTCGATTCGCCCCACATCCAGCCTTCCATGCAGCCCATCGACGCGCCGACGAGCAGGTGCAAATGATTCACTTGCAATCCCTGAGCCAGGAGCAACTGCGATGCGCGAACCATGTCCGAATAATCGTAGTGAGGGAACTTTGCTCGCAGGCCATCGCTCGGTTTGGTTGATTTTCCCATGCCAGCGCCAAGTTGATCGGGAAGGATTAGATAATATTTCGTGGCATCCAGCAATTGCCCGGAATTAAAAAGCACTCCCTCAAAGGAAGGTACAAGGAACACGCGGCCTGCGCGATTCGTGCCATGCAGAATCAAGACGGCATTCGTGACGCGGCCGTTTGCGTCACGCTGTGGCGTGCCGATCGTCGTGTAGTGCAGCCGCACTTCAGGAAGCGACTGGCCGTCCGAAAACTTGAAATCCCGCGCGACGAAATCACCTTCCTTCGGCGGCACAGGTGTCACCGGCGAATTCTGCTGTGCGGAAACGCAGATCACCGCACACCACAGTCCTGCCGTCAATGCAACTCCCTTCAAGATTCTCGATCGCATCTGCATCGCCTCCTCAAGACTGGTTGCCTCGCTGCGTCATTCAATTCGGGCCCGTGGTGAACGCCAGTGTGATCAATGTTCTCTGCTCGAGTTCGTGCGCCTTCGCCGATCCCGTGGCCGGACTCGCGCTCGCCGAGCGCTTCACCGAGCGCACCGGGATGCCTTGGATGTAATGCTGAATGCGAGGCAGGACGTAAGAGAGCGCGCCCATGTTGGCGGGCTCTTCCTGCACCCAGACGATTTCACGCGCGTTCGGGTGGCGCGCAATTTCCGCTCGCAGCTCGTTCTTTGGAAACGGATAGAGCTGATCGAGAAACAGGATCGCCGTTTCGTTGTCGCCGCGCAGTTTGCGTTCGTTGCGCAGCTCGTGCCCGATTTTTCCGCTGCAAATCAGGATGCGTTTGGAAGATGCGATTTCCCGGTCGGGAACAACCCACTCAAATCGCGGCCGGCCAAAATCCTCGATCGGCGAAGACGCATCGGGATGGCGCAGCATGCTCTTCGGAGTAAACACCACCAGCGGCTTGCGCCAGCGGCGCAACGCTTGCCTGCGCAGCAACTGAAAATATTGCGCGGCATTCGACGGCTGGCAGACTTGAATGTTGTCCTCCGCGGCGAGTTGCAGATAGCGCTCGATGCGGGCGCTTGAATGTTCCGGACCCTGGCCCTCGTGTCCATGCGGCAGCAGCAGCACCACGCCCGACGGGAGATCCCACTTATCTTCGCCCGCGCTGATGAACTGATCGATGATCACCTGCGCGCCGTTGGCAAAATCTCCGAATTGCGCTTCCCAAAGCACAAGCGCCTCGGGATAATCCCGGCTATAGCCGTATTCAAAGCCCAGCACGCCGGCTTCGGAAAGAGTGGAGTTGTAAATTTCGCAGCGCGGCTGCCCGGGCGCGAGATGTTCGAGCGCCACGTATTCAGCTTCCGTGCGCGTGTCCACCAGAGCCGCATGGCGTTGATTGAATGTGCCTCGCCTCGTGTCCTGCCCCGTGAGACGCACCGGCGTGCCCGAAAGCAGCAGCGTCCCAAAGGCGAGCGCTTCGGCCATGCCGTAGTCCACCGGGCGTTTACCATGCCCCATCTCGGCGCGCTGTTCGAGGAGTTTCTTCACTTTCGGGTGGATGGCGAAATCCGTTGGGTAACTTGTCAGCTTGTCAGTGACTTCGCCGAGCGTTTCGGCCGGGACTCCGGTATCCACTTCGTAGGCGCTGTCGTAGCGCCCACGCTTGTACGGCGACCAATAGGCCGGCAGCTTGCGGAGGCGCGGTTTTTTCCGCATCGCGCTGGCGGCAGTGTGCGCGGCTTCGAGTTCGTCGCGCACCGCGTTGACCGTAGAAATCGTGTCTGTGCCAGTCTGCTTCGCATAAATCTGCCACAGCGGCGGATGATCCTTGATTTTCGCATAGAGGAGCGGCTGCGTGATGGTCGGGTCGTCAACTTCGCTGTGCCCGTGGCGCCGGTAACCGATCAGGTCCACGATCACGTCACTCCCGAACGCCTGGCGATACTCGAGCGCCATTTGTCCCACGCGCACGACGGCGTCCGGATCTTCCCCGTTGACGTGATAAATGGGAATCGCCTGGCGCTTGGCCAGCGACGATGCAAAGCGCGAGGAATGTAGCTCGGGCGGCGCGGTCGTAAATCCAAGCAGATTGTTGACAATGATATGGATCGTGCCGCCGACTGAATAGGCCCCAATCTCGGCAAAATTGAGAGTCTCCGCAAAAACACCCTGGCCGGCAAACGCCGCGTCGCCATGCAGCACAATCGGGAGGATTTTCGCGCGACTGCCGCTGCCGATGCGCGCCTGCTTCGCTCGCGCCCGGCCGATCGCGACCGGATCGACCGCCTCAAGATGGCTCGGGTTCGAAGCGAGATGGACGTCCAATTTTCGCCCTTTCCGCGTGCGGTACTCCCCGGTGGCGCCGACGTGATACTTGACGTCACCGCTCCCCAGCACGCTGCGCGGGTCCACGTCCTCGAAGCCTGCAAATATGTCCGCCGCGCGCTGTCCCGCGATGTGCGCCATCACGTTCAGGCGGCCGCGGTGGCTCATGCCGATCACCACTTGCTCAGCGCCCGCCTCCGCGGCTGCGGCCAGCACGCGGTCGAGTAGCGGTATGAGAGCCGTGACTCCTTCGAGCGAAAATCTCTTGCTGCCGAGGTAGCGCGCCTGCAGAACCTGTTCGAACACGTCGGCGCGAATCAGCCGCTCCAGGATGTAAGCGCGGTCCGTCTGAGGCGGGTCCGATTCCATTCGCTCGGCGATCCAGCTGCGGCGTTCGCGATCGTCGATATGCACGAATTCGGCACCGATCGTCCCGCAATAGAATTTCCGCGCCGCGGCTGCCGCTGGTCCGTCGCGAACGAGTTCGGGATGTTCGACCGGCTCGAGGAAGCCCAACGGATCGAGATCCGCCGCAAGGTAGCCCCAGCGCCTGTAACTCTCGTAAACGAGATCCTGCTCGACGCTTTTTTGCTCAATCGCTTCCGGCATCTCAGTTGCTTCCCTTGCACCTTGCGGCTGAAAGAAATCATTCTATCAAACATGCCGAGGGTGCGGCCTTCATGAGCCAAATTGGCGCAATGGTCAGCGGTCAAGGGATTCGAACATGTTGCCTCGACGTTCAGTTCAGTCCACAATTGCAAATCGAAGACACTATGCTGCTCATCACGGAAGCACTCGCTGAACCCACAATTTCACAAGCACGCGCTCTATTCCAGGAATACGCCATGACACCTGGTGTGGAAGCATGTATGCAGGATTTTGAACGCGAGCTCACTTCACTACCTGGTTTTTATGGCCGCCCGACAGGCCGTTTGTTGCTTGCACTGCACCACGATCCTGCCGGGGTCGACGAACCTATCGGTTGCGTCGGATTGCGCAAACTGGAAAAGGGAATCTGTGAAATGAAGCGCTTGTATGTCCGGCCTGGTTTCCGCAAAGAAGGTGTAGGGCAGGTACTTGTCGAGAATTTAATCGCAGATGCTTGCGCAATGGGCTACAAGAAGTTGCGCCTCGACACATTGCCAAGCATGCGCGAGGCGCAAGCACTTTATAAACGGCTTGGGTTCGTCGAAATACCTGCCTATTTGAAAAATCCCACGCAGAATGCACTCTGCTTCGAATTGGCGTTGCGCTGAATCGAAGCACCGTGTCCTCCGTGGGGCACATGCAAATTCCGGGAGCCAAATTAGCGCGGACACGTTTTATTACGTTAATGTTAAGATGGGCGACCTGTAGCACGCGGTTTTCGGGAAAGATCCAAGCCTTGCGGAAGTTGTAGAGTAGTTAGCGGAACTTTGGTTCACGAGCGCGTCATGCCGGAACAGACAGACTTCCCTCTGCCCGCTAACCTGCCTCGACCGGCCGATGACGGAAAGGCAGACCACCTCAGGGACATGGCCGTGCCTCACGTTTCCCTTCCGTCAACGGCCGGCAGGATGATAGACCTTTTCGATTTCGACGCGCCGAGAACTGTAATCTACTGCTATCCGATGACCGGAGTGCCGGGAAAGCCGACCCCCGAAGGATGGGACATGATCCCAGGCGCGCGCGGTTGCACTCCTCAGACGTGTGGCTTCCGAGATCACTATGAGGAGCTAACGCAGCTCAAGGCCAACGTGTACGGCTTCAGCACGCAAACAACCGACTACCAACGTGAGATGGCTGACCGCCTGCACGTTCCATTCGAGATCCTTAGTGACTCTGAATTCAGACTGTGCGACGCGCTGCGCCTGCCGACATTCGAGGGGGATGGAATGCGGCTTGTGAAGCGCCTGACGTTGATCGTTCGGAGTGGCCGGATCGAGCACGTTTTCTATCCGGTGTTCCCGCCAAACGAAAGTGCCGATCAAGTCTTGCGTTGGCTCAAGGACAACCCAATTCGGAGATGAACCACTACTAGAAAATTCAGGTGGCTTGTGGATTCGAGACGGCTTCGTGTTTACCCGCCATAGATTTGCTGAATCTTCCCGGCCAAGTCGAAATCATTTTTCGTTAGGCCTCCGGCGCTATGCGTGCACAGATCCACGGTCACTTTGTTCCAGGAATTCGACCAGTCCGGATGATGATCCATCTTCTCGGCCGCCAGCGCGACCCGGGTCATAAAGCCGAATGCGTGCGTGAAATCCTTAAATTCAAACACGCGGTGCAGATTTCCGTTCAACACGCTCCAGCCGCCGAGTTTCCGCAGCTCCTCCGCAATTTGCTGTTCCGAGAGCTTTGCCACTGCCATGAAAACCTCCCTCGCTGTGTCTCGCGTTGAATCGATCCATTCAATTGCCCAACGCATTATCCGCCCCCCGCGCGGGCCGGGCAAGTAAGTCAGCGTTCGCCGGGCACGCCAACAATTGGGCCGGATCGCGAGCCCAGCCGACAAGAATTCGTAGGTGGGTAAGTGCGCGACAGAGTTATACTCTGCGGATTCGCGGGCTCTACGCTCCGTCGCCATAGCGCTGGCTTTGGCGCGTCGGCGACTTGGAGCCCGCCTAGAATAAGTTGAGTGGAGCCCATGCCCATCTCGTCTGGCACACGTCTAGGGGCTTACGAAATCCTCTCCGCTATCGGTGCGGGTGGCATGGGGGAAGTGTATCGCGCCCACGACACGAAACTCGGGCGCGATGTGGCCATCAAAGTCCTTCCCGCAAATTTTGTGAATGATCCGGAACGGCTGTCGCGATTTCAGCGCGAAGCGCGCATGCTGGCAGCTCTGAACCACGCGAACATTGCGACGATTTACGGTCTGGAGCGGTGCGACGGTGTGACTTGTCTGGTGATGGAATTGGTTTCCGGCGAGACGCTGGCCGACCGGGTGAAGGCCGGTCCGCTGGGCATCGAGGGAGCACTGAAGATTGCTGTCCAGATTGCCGAGGCGCTGGAAGCTGCGCACGAGAAAAACATCATTCACCGCGATTTGAAGCCTGCCAACGTGAAGGTCACTCCTGAAGGCAAAGTGAAGGTGTTGGATTTCGGCCTGGCGAAGGCGTTCGCGGGTGACGCGGCAAACGATGACCCTTCCAATTCGCCGACACTGAGTGCGGCAGCCACGATGCAAGGGGTCATCCTGGGTACAGCGGCCTACATGTCTCCGGAGCAAGCGCGCGGGAAATCCGTGGACAAGCGCACCGACATTTGGGCGTTTGGATGTGTGCTCTATGAGCTGCTCACAGGAGAGCAGGCGTTTCATGGCGAAGATGTGACCGACATCCTAGCGGCTGTGGTAAGGGCTGAGCCGGATTGGACAGCGCTGACCGCAAACATCCCTCCATCCATTCGCGTTCTTCTCCAACGCTGCTTGCGGAAAGATCGGCGGCAGCGTATCTCAGACGCCGCTGACGTTCGGATCGAGATTGAGGATGCGATCGCGGCGCCGAAAGACTCCGGCGCAGCGCAGGCTGGTCCAGCCTCCATGACCAAGTTGCTATCCGTGGCAGGTGCAGTGACCGTCATAGTGACCATGCTCTTGGGAATCACATCGTGGGGCTGGTGGCGCGCCATGCGGCCTGCCGAACGACCACTGGTGCGGCTGGATATCGATCTTGGACCGGACGTGTCGCTTGGCTCCCCGCGGGGAACCGACACGATCCTTTCATTCGACGGCACTCGGCTAGCGTATGTGTCGCAAGGACGGCTCTTTACACGGCGGCTGGATCAGCCCGACGCCACTGAGCTTGCAGGAACCCAAGGAGCGTTCGCTCCTTTCTTCTCGCCCGACGGACAGTGGATTGCATTTTTCGCGCCAGGGAAATTGAAAAAGGTTTCGGTGGAGGGCGGCTCAGCAATCATTTTGTGCGATGCAGCCCTTGGTGTGGGCGGGAGTTGGGGCGAGGATGGCAACATCATCGCGGCGCTCAACACCTTTGGCAGTGGTCTGTCGCGGTTACCTTCCGTGGGGGGGCCCCCAACGCCGGTGACCGACTTACAGAACGGAGAGGCCACCCACCGCTGGCCGCAGATCCTTCCCGGGGGCAAGGCCGTGCTGTTCACAGCTAGCACATCGGGGACCGGGTTCGACGGAGCCGACATCGAAGTTATGTCTTTTGCGGATCATCGCACTAAAACTCTGGTGCGAGGCGGCACTTTTGGGCGCTATCTCCCCGGCGGGCATCTGATTTATGTGAACCGAGGTACGCTGTTTGCTATTCCGTTCGACTTGGATCGGCTGGAGCTACGCGGCACGCCGTCGCCGGTGCTCGAGCGAGTCGGCTATACCCCCTTAACAGGCTCAGCGCAATTCGATTTCTCCCAACGCGGAACGCTAATTTACCGTAGCGGCGACGCGAGAGGAGGACTCTCTACCGTGCAGTGGCTTGACGGCGCGGGGAAAGCGCAGCCGCTGTTGGCCAAACCGGGAGGCTATGGGCGCCCCAGTCTCTCGTCAGACGGGCAGCGAATGGCCATGGAATTGGCAGAGGAATCGGGCACAGACATCTGGTCCTACGACTGGCAACGCGACACGATGACGCGCTTGACCTTTACTGGAGGAGCCTTCGCTCCCGTATGGAGCCCGGATGGGCGGTATGTTTTCTTTCGAACCCCGGGAGGAATGCTTGTGACCCGTTCCGACGGGGCGGGCAAACCTCAATCATTGACGCAGAGCAAGAACATCCAGTATCCGTGGTCCTTAAAGCCCGACGGCAAGCTGCTGGCGTTCATGGAACAAAGTTCTGGGACATTTCATCTATGGACAACGCCGCTGGAAGGCGATGGCGCGGAGTTGCGTGCCGGTAAACCGGAGGTTTTCCTCCAAACGGCTGCTGACGAGCGGTACCCTTGCCTTTCTCCCGACGGGCGATGGATGGCTTATTCTTCTAACGAGTCGGGGACCTACCAAATTTATGTGCGGGCTTTCCCGGACAAAGGCGGCAAGTGGCAAATCTCCAATGAAGGCGGCGCGTACCCAATGTGGTCGCACAACGGGCGTGAGCTGTTTTTCGAGAATCTAGACAACCGCATCATGGTGGCGAGTTACGCGGTGAAGGGCGATTCCTTCGTGGCTGACAAGCCAAAGAAATGGTCCGAGAAGCAACTCGCGGGCCTGGTCAATTCCGGGAGGAACATCGATCTCGCGCCCGACGGCAAACGCGTCGTCGCGTTAATGCCAGTCGAGACAGCGGAAGGACAGAAGGCCCAGAACCACGTGATCTTCCTCGAAAACTTCTTTGATGAAGTGCGGCGGCGCACGGCGACGCAAGCGAAATGATCGGCCAAACCATTTCGCACTGTCGCATCGTCTCGCAGCTCGGCGGCTGCCTGAGCGTGGCCGGCGAAGCTAAAGACCTCAAGCTGCAACGAGATGTCGTGCTGAACTGGTTTGAAGAATTGAAGCGCCGCGTGCCGACCGGGACGAAATAAATCCTGCGTTGCCCGCAAATGCCTTTCCCCTTAGCTCTGGTGGACGTTGATCCCGGGAACGCCATTCTCCTGAATGGCGTTCTGCAAATCGCCAATCGGGAGATTGGCGTACCCGGATTTCAACCCCAAGTTCCTCAATCAACTCCGGAATTCTGGTTAATTCTAATTTGCGGACGATTCCGGTTGAACGCGCCGCGCGATTGCTTTATCGTATGCGCTCCATTTTTCGTGAACCAAGAACCGCCGCCCGGGACGCCGGCGAATACGATTTCCCGAGGATGAGCGCGCCCCGATTTCATAGGGGCAAGGCGTGCGCGACGGAGCCCATCGTGAAGAAGAAAATTCGTGCGGTGCAATACGGCGTCGGCCCCATTGGAGCCGCGATCGTGCGGCTGATGTGGGAAAAGAAATCCATCGAAATCATCGGGGCCATTGATTCCGATCCGGCAAAGGCGGGCCAGGATTTGGGAGACGTGGTGGGCGGCCGCGACGCGCCGTGGGGCGTGCAGGTAACCGATGACGCCGCGGCCATGCTGGGCGAATCCGCCGATGTGGTGATCCATTCAACCTCCTCGCTCCTGCCCGATGTGATGGATCAGTTGATGGCGTGTCTGGCCGCGGAATCCTGCGTGGTCTCGACGTGTGAAGAGCTGGCGTATCCGTTCCGGAAATATCCAAAGCTGGCGGCGCAGTTGGATACCGAGGCCAAGACGTGGGGCGTTGCGCTGATCGGCACAGGCATCAATCCCGGCTTTGTGATGGACAAGCTCCTGATCACTCTCAGCACCGCGTCGCAGGAAATCAAATCGGCGCGGGCCATCCGCATTGTGGACGCATCGAAGCGCCGCCTGCCACTGCAGAAAAAAGTGGGCTCGGCAATGAGCGTCGAGGAATTTCGAGCGCAGGTCGTGGCGGGCGCGATCAAGCATCACGGCCTGCCCGAATCGGTGGCCATGGTTTCAGACGCGCTGGGCCTGGGCGTGGACGAAATTACGGAAACCATTGAACCTGTCGTCGCTCGCGAACGCGTGAAGACCGATTTTCTGGAGGTTGCGGCGGGGCAGGTCGCTGGCGTGCACCAAATCGCGCACGGCCTGGCCGGCGGCGTGGAAAAAATCTACATGGAATTGCAGATGTTTGTTGGCGCGAAAGATCCCGGCGACACCGTCGAGATCAGCGGCAATCCAAATTTGACGCTCACCATCCCGGGCGGCACGCACGGCGATATCGCCACCGCCGCGGTGGTCGTAAATTGCATCCCGGCAATTCTCGACGCCCCTGCCGGGCTACGCACTTCGCGCGATCTGCCGATGTGCTTCCTTCCACCCGACGCTAAGCCCTAGCCCGCAGTTCTCACACTCACCCCAGGGAGTAGGTTCTTGAAAGGCAGCTCTCTGCGTAGAATTGAGACGCAGCGCGAGCGTGGCTCCAGTAGCACAGACTTTAGTCTGTGTGCTTTTCTCAGCGCCACCTAAATCAAAACCACACAGGCTGAAGCCTGTGCTACTGGACTTCCGCAGAATTCTCGTGAGAAATGCGGACTTACGGAAATGTCTCGCAGACCGCAGTGAAATCTCGCGAAGAAAGGCCAATTCAGGCGGGCGATATCTTCGGCCCCGGACTGAAATGCTGGTGCAATTGAACCGCTGCGTGAAGCAATCTTGAATCTTGCATAAGATCGGCCGTCAACTGCAATCCGAGCGGGAGTCCACTTGCAATTGGCATGGGAATTGAAATGGCTGGTGTGCCCAGGGCTGTCCAGGGCGCGGTCATTCGTGGATCACCAGTCGTGGATAAGCCCAAAGGCGCCGGGCCAGTCGCTGCGGGCGTGAGGATCACGGGCGTGGATTTGAAAAGCTCCGCCATTCGGGCTCCGCCATCGGCGATCGTTTGCCTGGCCTCGTTGTAACGTTCCGGCGAAATCTTCAGGCCGTCGCGAATCAAATCCGCGAGCGGTTGGTCCAGCCGCGATCCAAATTCCTTCAAGCGCGGCTCATGGTAACGAGCGCCTTCGTAGAACATTTCAAGATCGCCCGCTTCATCGAGCTTCTTAAGCATCTGCGCGATATCGATCGGCTTGATGTTGACGCCCGAACGGCCCAATAGCGAGACCGCCTTTCGGAACGCATTCGCCATTTCCGGCTCGCATTCCGGGACTGGTTCAGGAACTCCAAACACGAATTCCTCTTCGCGACCTGTCAGGCGTCCAAGCGCCTTCCAGAGTGCCACCATATCTGCGGGCGTGTGCGTGAAAAAACCAAGTGTGTCAAGACTCTTGGACACAGGCAGCACGCCCTCCATCGAAAGAAGGTCGTGGGTCGGCTTGAATCCGGTAACGCCGCAGTACGAGGCGGGCCGTAGCATCGACCCCCTCGTCTGTTCTCCGATTGTGAAGGGCACCATGCCCGCAGCGACCGCGGCTGCCGAACCGCTCGAGCTTCCGCCCGGCGTATGCTCCAGGTTTCGCGGATTCCGCGTGGGCCCCGGGGTTCGATAAGCGAAAGCGGTAGTTACAGTCTTGCCGAGCAGAATCGCCCCGCGGTTGCGCATATCCCGGATAATCGCGGCGTCCGCGGTACCCAGACGGCCCCGGTAAATTGGCGAACCGTATTCGGTGGCCATTCCTTTCGTTTCGATAATGTCTTTGGCTCCGAACGGAATCTCAGAAAGCGGTCCGTCGGCAGTGGGTCTCTCGGGCTGTACTTGGACCCACGCATGAATCGACGGTTCGAGCTCGCGAATTCGCTGTAAGCAGATCTCTACTGCACGCTTCCGCGCTTTACGATCCGCCTGCAGCCATTCGGTGAGTGTTTCCAAACGAGGCGATGTTGCCATGGCCTCGCGGTCTGGCGGCAATGCGGCCAATCCCGAAAAACCGGCGACGGCGCCCACAGCCGCGCTGGTCTTGATGAAATCGCGTCTCGTCCTCTTCATAGCCTGATTTACCCTGTCTGGCTCTGTTGACATCCCACTCAATGCTGGTGATTGCTGTAGCCCGCGTCTTCAGACGCGGGGATTTTCCTGGCCATTGGCGAGCAAACCCTCGTCCCGGTCAGACCGGGACGAGCTACAATTTCGGTGCCGCCAGGCAACCGAAAAACCACGACACCACGATCAACAGAGCCGCCCTATCTCACGATTTGCGCTTCGCGCGCACAATATTAGCTTCGCTTCCAGAAGCTCGCCAGCGCGGAGAAATCCACGTCTTCCGTTGTTGCACCCTTGACCGAGCTCAAGACTTCACGCGTGGCCGCCGCCGATGGCAGCGGCACGCCCAACTGATTGGCGAGATCGAGCGCCAGGCTCATGTCCTTGTGCATGAGGCGCAGAGGAAAGCTCGGCTTGTATTCACCCTTCAGCATCATCGGCCCCTTGATGTCGAGCAAGCCGGAACGCCCCATGCTGGTCTGCATAACCTCGAACAACCGTTCGCCCGGCAATCCGGCGCGTGTCACCAGCGCCAGAGCCTCGGCAAACGCTTCCACCTCGAGCGCGAGAAGCAAATTCATCGCCAGCTTCACCGTTTGCCCCGCCCCATGCGGCCCCAGGTGAAACCATCGCTTGCCCATCGCGCCCAGCACGGGCTCGACGCGCTTGAGCGTTTCCGCTTCGCCACCGACCATAAACACCAACTCGCCTTTTTCCGCTCCCCATGTCCCGCCAGTCACCGGCGCTTCCAGAAATTCGGCGCCCTGCGCCGCCGCCGCAGCAGCCGCGCGACGTTCCAGTGCGGGGGAAACCGTGCTTGAATCAACCAGCACGCTTCCGCGCCGCAGTCCTGCGAATACTCCAGTGTCTCCCCACAGAACCGATTCCAGTGCGGGCGGATCGCTGACAATCGTGAAGACCACTTCGGATGCGGCCGCGACTTCACGCGGAGTGGCTGCGCGCTTGGCCCCTTGCGCCATCAATTCGTCGGCGCGTGAGGCCGTGCGATTCCAAACGGTGACGTCGTAGCCGGCCTTCAACAAGTTGGCCGCCATGGGGCAGCCCATCAATCCCAATCCGATAAATCCCACCGGCGAATTCATAGCGAGGTACCCTCCTGAGCGTTGACCGGGATGAATCGAAAATTCTACAGGAGTTCGTTCAAGAATCGGATAGAAATCGGTGGGCGGTACGAGGAATCAGGCGGGGCGGTTTTTCAGATGCAGCGTGCCGGCCTCGCGCGCGGGCTCGGTGGTTTCTTGGGGCGCTTCATTCACCGAATCGTTGAGCTTCGGCCCTTCCGCGCATTCATTCAACTGCACGATGCACGGATAAGGAATTTCCCAGCGAAAAGTCTTTACGTTGCCTTTTTGCTGGTAGCTTTCTTCTAGAAAGATGGACTTGCCGGAATCAGCCGCGAGGTTGCCCGTCGCGGGCAGGACTATATCCCCGGCACGGTAAGTCACCTCTATCCGACGTCCCAAAAGGGTTGAGTACCGGGCCATGAAAATGATTATCGTGGCGCGGGTGTGACCCAACAATAGTACGTTTGGGGGGCAGGAATAGTACTAACGGTCTGTATCTGCTGCAAATGCGTGGGATAGCGGGCCCTGCGGCCCCACAGGAGCTTCTTGAAGGAGGTCGCGCGCGATTTTCGGGCGCCGTGGCCTCATTGACCTCTGTGCAAAGGGCCCCTTCCTTATCAGCAATCCAGGCCTAGTGATGCCCGCCGCCATGCCCGGCTGCCCCATGCCCGCCGGCGGATTGTACCGGCTCAGCTGCCGCCAGCGCCGGCGCGTTACTCAGATTCGCAGTGAACATCACAACAAGGGCCGAAACGACGCCGAAGGCGAGAAATGCGTACAGCGTCGGCAGAACGGCGCCTAAATCTCCGCTGGAATCGCTTGAAAGACGCCAGGCAATCGCCGCCGCAACCAGCCCGCAGAGAGAGGAGATCGTCCGCGAGCCGGGCGCAACCTCCAGCCGCGCCTTGCACTTCGGACACTCAATGCCATTGGAATACGCCGCGGCGTTTGCTGCGGAAATTTCAGTCTTGCAATGCGGACAAATGCGAACGGCCACGGCTCACCTCTCAGTTCAAATGCCTAACAATAAACGAAACGATGCCAGAAAGAAAAGGGAAAGCCTACACGTGCGGGCTCTACGCGCGATCGCGCCTGGGCGGGCTGGGTTTGGCGCGTCGGCGACGCGGGGCCTGTTCTAAGTAAGGATCGGTCTACTCCGAAGTGATGCAATAGTGCCGTTGGCGCGCCCTATTTCCGATTGTGCCCTACCTTATAGGGACCTCAAGAATTCGATGAGGGCTTTTTGATCGCTGACTTTCAGCTTCTTAAAACGCTCAGTCACCTGCTTGGCCTCGCCAAGGTGGCGCAGGATGGCGTCGCCCAGAGTTACGGATTGCCCGTCGTGCATCAATTGAGGACGCAGGCGAACTCCCCACAGGGGCGGCGTACGAACCTTGTTTTGCGTGCTCGCGAAACTTTCGAGTGAAAGATTCTTCCATTGAATCTGATACATGTTGCGCCCGTAGTGTTCTTGCATCGCCATGACGATCCCATCACCGGTTCCCACATCATGCAGGAGGAAATCCCCATAGGGATGAAAGGTCTTTCGCGCGAGCGCGTCCGGGATGGTGAAAGTGCCGCCGTTGATTTTGGTTCCAGAGGGCGCGGTGGTTAATGAACGGACGTGACACGCGGCGCATCCAATTTTGTCGAAAAGCTCGGAGCCCCTTTTTGCCGCGGGAGTTTCCGCGAGTTGCGCGTCCCGGGCGGGAGCTTTTGTCGCTCGCATGAAGCGCGCGAAGTGATCGATATCGGAAAGCCCGTCCGGACCAGGCTGGTCGTTTGGCTCGGAAGCGGTGTTACACAGCTTTGTGACCTCATCCGGAAATAGCCGGTTCGTGATTCCCATTTCATTGAGGTAGGCGTCGCCCGAAAATGACAGCAAACTCGCTTGCTGATCCTTCCAGCCAAATCGCCCAACCCCAGTCTGTCCCGGGGCTTCCACGATGGGAACGTAGAGCACTTGGCCGCAGATCTTTCCGTGCGAGGCCTTGCATTGGTCGCGGGAAAGATTAATTAGAGTCTGGTCGGCAAGCGCTTCGACGAAGCCGTCGCCCAGAAGATTCAGCGATATGCGCGTGGTGCGGATTGTTTCACTGTCGGGAACACGCTCTTGAATTTCAGTGCTTGGGAACGCCCCGCTTGGGCAAATCGCGCGAAGATTCACAAGAGAGCGGCCGGTAATAGTTTCCGTTCCGCGAGCGATGGGGATTTCCGGATTTTGGAAACGCTTGTTGGGTCCCAGGTGCCCGACGCGCAGTTCGGTGACTTGGCTGGGACCGCCCGATGTCGGATTCTGATGGCATTCGCGGCAGGATTGGGCGTTATAGAGCGGTCCAAGCCCATCAGATAATGCTTCAACTTCGTCGAATTTCACTTGATCGGCTTGGTGGGTCGCATCATCCGCCACGCCGTTACTCTTATTGTCGAAGCCGGTTGGCGCTTCCTGAATCTGCTGGGCAGCGGCTGCCAGAGCAAAACTCAGGATTACCGCTCCAATGAAGAATCTCATGGATTCTCCTTTCTCGAGCGGGACTGAAGACTGGGCTTAGAGTGTGAATATCACCTTGCCGGCTCGGAGCAAAGACATATCAGGAATGGGGGCGTTCAAGTAGGCAAGGCTCTCGGGGCATGTTCACCACTGGCGAAGACTGTAGCCCTCGGGCTGAACTGAGTGGCTCACCTCTTGGCTAGCTGCAACGGGGCCTCTGGCGATCCTAAGAAAACTCAATGCCTAACATCCATGCCCGGTCTATGATTCAAGCGCTATGAGTTCCATTGAGTTCCCACGAACGGAGAATTTCTCTGGCGCATGTCCCGGATGCCGATTCGTCATCCCTGCGCTTACTGAGGTCTCTGATATTTATTTCCAAGATGGCTCAGTGAAATGTTCAAACTGCGGGGTCGCAATCGATTTATGGAAAGCCACCCTGGAAAGAGTGATCCGTCTAGCTGGCTTTAGCGTCTCATTGGCGGCGCTTGGTCCTCGGAGTACGCGTTTGAAAATTCGAGTCCCAGCGAACAAAACGACCGAACTCGATTTTACGCAGTACGGGATTCCTGAAGGCGCGACTATTCTCGTCGTTAACTACACCCCAAATGACAACAGCCTCCCGATAGAATTGCATGGGAATACGCCACCACGTCGATTTAGGGGAACCAAGATTACCTTGTATGGCTTTCAAACTAAAACCTCGGACGGCGTGCCTTACGAGGAGAGAATCTCGGGCGAGAATGTCAGCGTGATGGTCCTGTGGGCTCCTGTCGAAGGCTCCGACGCGCCATGGCTCTATCTCGTGGATGCCATCGAAGCTGTAACTCTAAATCGTTTTGCCCAAGCCATTGTCCCGGCCCACGCTGCAGCCGAAATCTCCATCACGCCGATTGTTCGATCGTTCCTCATCGCGTACTCGTCGAGAATAGATGTTGAGCGCCTCTTGAGGCAGGAGGTCAGTTTCTCTTCTGTCTTGAACGTCTTTCTACCTCTCGTTTGTGAGCTTGTCCGGGCGAAACCCTTGCCTGACGTAATTAGGGGCAATCTGAACGCCCTACGAAAACTGCGGAATGAATTTATGCATGAAGGGATTTTGCCAACCGCGGTTGATGCGGAACAGGTTCGGAGACTGCTTTGTGCCGCCGCATTTGCGCTTGAATATGGAAGATATCTAGGGAAGTTTCTCAAATGAGGGAATCCATTGCCTTGCCAGGATTCTCATTTGAATCCGCAGTCAAGCCTTGAAAATCTTGATGCCTGCCGCGCGACCTGCTTTTTCCAGAGCGGCGTCGATGGTGGCCAGCGGCGCTCTTTGCTGGACGAGCGCGGCGCCATGGCCGCTCAGGGTAAAGGTGAAAATTCAACGCGGCGGCGAATCGGATCAATGCGCTCGGCGCGCACGCGGATGCGGTCGCCGAGTTTCCAGACGTGCTCACCACGATCGGGTCGGGGTGAACTCCGGGCAGGGCGTCCGGATTTTGGCTTCTGTTTTGCGTCACGCGGACCGCTGCGTTGGCCGCCGCCACTTCCGCTGACGATCGCGTGATCGCGCTCGCGATAAAAAACCTGCTCGCCGGTCAGCTCCTCGATGCGCGTGATGGGCACGATGCCCTCGACGAAGACCTCCATCAGCTCGACGAAGAATCCGAATTTCTGCACCGAAATGATCAGCGCGTCGTACTCCTCGCCCAAATGCTGTTCCATGAACTGCGCTGTCTTCCAGGCCATCAATTCGCGCTCGGCGGTTTCGGCGCGGCGCTCGGTCTCGGAAGTTTCTTCGCCGATGGCTTCGAGTTCGCCGCGGCGGTAGGGACCAAACGTCGCTGAGTCATCTTTCTTCAGTCCCACAGGTCCAGGTGAGGCAACAGGCCGTGATTCAGGATGATCGAGCGCCCACTTCAAGACGCGGTGGACGATGAGGTCGGGATAGCGGCGGATCGGCGAGGTGAAATGCGTGTAGTGATCGAACGCCAGAGCGAAATGGCCGAGCGGATCGGCGGCGTATCGCGCCTGTTTCAGCGACCGCAGCATCAAGTAGGAGACGATGCGTTCCTCGGGTTTGCCCGCGATTTTTTCGGCCAGGCGTTGGTAATGCTGTGGGCGGATGTCGATGTCGAGCGCGCCTGGCAGCGCGACGGTCAACGGGCGTTCGCGCCCGCCGCCGGAGCGGCCATGACGGCCGCGCGCGCCCCGATCGGATCGCGGTGAGCGGGCACTTCCATGCTTCACGGCCACCAGCCGCTCCGAAAGATTCTCGATGCCCAGGGTGTAGCCGAAGGTGTGCGCCAACTCTTCAAACTCCAGAATCTTTTTCGGATCAGGTTTTTCGTGAACGCGGTGCAGCGAGGCGATGCCGCGGCGCTCGAGGTAGCGCGCCACCGCCTGGTTGGCGGTCAGCATGAATTCTTCGATCAGACGGTGGGCGATGTTGCGCTCGCTGCGGACGATGCCGGTCATTTGTCCGGCGGCGTCGAATTCGATCACCGGGGCGGGCAGATCGAAATCAATCGAGCCGAGGCGCGCGCGCCGCGCGTTCAGGATCAGTGCAAGATCGCGCATCAATCGGAAATCTTCGGCGAGGTGCGCATATTTCGCCGTGGCGCCCGCGTCACCCTGCAACACGGCATTGACCGCCGTGTACGTCATGCGCTCGGCCGAGCGAATCACTCCGCGCGCGAATTCCGAGGAGACGATTTCGCCGTTCGCGTCGAGCTCTACGATCGCGCTCATCACCAGGCGGTCTTCGTGCGGATTGAGCGAGCAGATTCCGTTGGAGAGCTCCTCGGGCAGCATCGGCACGGCGCGATTTGGAAAATAAACCGAAGTGCCGCGCAGGCGCGCTTCGCGGTCGAGCATCGAGCCGCGGCGAACGTAGTGCGAAACGTCGGCGATGTGCACCTGCAATTGCCAGTTGCCGTTCGCGAGACGTTTCACGTACACGGCGTCGTCGAAATCGCGCGCAGTTTCACCGTCAATCGTGACGATCGGCAGATCGCGGAAATCGCGCCGGCCTACGCGCTCCGCATCGCCCACTGGATGCGCCACTGCGGCAGCCTCCGCCAATACTTCCTCCGAAAACTGGTGCGGGAGATGATGTTTGCGAATCAGGATTTCGACGTCCACGCCGAAATCGCCAGGCCGCCCAAGAATTTCGATCACGCGTCCCGCCGGCGCCACGCCGCCGCGCGGAAAACGCGTCAATTCCACGTTGACGACCGCGCCATCGAGCTCCGGCAAACGCAATCCCTTTCTTGGGGGATGGACGCCCAACTTCGCTTGCAGCTCCTTCGTCAGCTCGTCGCCGGGTGGAATAATAATTTCCTGCAGCAGCCGCGATTCGTACGGCGCGACCGTATTGCCGCGAGATCCGTACCGGAACAGGCCCACAACCGTGGCGTGTGCTCGGTCGAGCACGCGGAGAATGCGCCCTTCAGCGCGACCCGCGCCGTCAGCGAACCGGCTGCGCCGTTCGATACTCGCCAGGACGTGATCGCCGTGCATGGCGTCGCCCAAAGCGTCGCGCCCGATGAACAAGTCGCCGTCCAGGTCCTTGCGCGGCACATCCGGCACAACGAAGCCGTAACCATCTCGATGTGCTACCAAACGCCCGGTCAGTTGATTCACCTCGGGCCGCACCGCTGAAGCGGTCTTTCCGTGCGGCTGAACAGAGTTCCGCAGCTGCGTCCCTTTTTGCGGCGGCGCGGCAAATTCCGCAACTCGTTCCGCACCCCGTGCCGCACTTTGCTTTTCTTTGGGCAGGCCGACTCTGCCGTTTGGATATTCGTGGATATCGCCCCGCTTTTTCATTTTTCGCGCCAGCTTCACGAGAGCCCGGCGCGCGGAATGGCGCAAATCAAGCGCTGCGGCGATTTCACGGAGGCTTTGCGGTTTGCGGGAACGGGACAATTGGGCAAGGACATCGGCTTCGCTAACGGGTGCGCGCGGCTCTCCGGGGCGTGGCATGGACCCGCCCATTGTATGCGCTCTGCGTGTAAAAGGTGAAGCCGCGAGAAAATTCGGTGGTGCGTCAGTTTCCGATTACGGCTGCCAGCTCAACCGGTCGATGCAACACCATATAACCAGTTGATCTGACAATACTTCCCATCGAGAATCAATCTGTAAGGCAATACCCCATCAGAACCTAACCAGGGCTTTTGTTTTGTTTGAATTGATGCCCGCGAATGAAATCAGCCTCCTAGACTCCTACAAGAGGACTTCGAGCAAGTGTTGCAACGACCCATTGAGACCACCGCTCCTATCGGTGCTTTGGCCATCTGGAGTTTTGTCCCCGAGCCTTTTCAATTAGCGGCGGTTCCGTGCAAACACTCATTCGTTCATGAGGTGAATGGCGGCGTGTTGGCGCTCGATTAGAGCATCACGTCCAACGAGTTCAGGGTGAGCCTCGAAACTCGCGATTTTGACTCGGTAATACAGGAGGTCGATGTAGTCCATTTGATTCCAATCGAAGTACGCAATGAAAAGTAATTCGGCTTGTTCTGGCTTAACAAGCTTTACCGGGTCGTCCCAGTAGCCGGTAGGCGCCCCCGGTCGTGGGCTTTGAATCATGATTGGCGTTCCATGCGCAAGCGACGGAACAATATGGAAGAAGGGAATGGCATTCTCGAAGAGGTCTTGCAAAGACCATTCTCTCTCAACCTTCGCCAACACGAGTTCCTGAAAGAGGAGTTTCTCGATTTCATGGAATTGGTCGATTGAATCCCAATTGCGGAAGTCCTCGTCGGGCCAAAAAGCCGTATTCCATATTGCCCTAGCGGATATGCGGTAATGGTCAAAGATGCTGCTGACATCCTTCACAGTGGAATTTAGATTCGCATTCTGTCCACCTGTCATGTACGGCAGTATACACGCCGAGGACCCCCCAAGGCCTCCCAATGCCCGGTTAGCCGCGTTACCGGACAAGAGGTTTATCGACAGCTCAGATATGGAAGTCTCGCACGCAAACTGACCCACCACCGAAAATTCGACCCGACCGCAACTATTTTCCGCCACCTGTGTTGGTAGGATCAATGATCGACCAACGTTGGCCCGGTTTTCCTCCGACAGGCCGGGTCTAACAATCAGGGGGGCGAAACGACCTGGATCGCCCCCTCTACCTCAAAAACCGCGGTCCAATATACGCGATCATCGGGCGTCCAGAGTAACGATCCGGAAACAGCAAGGTGCAACCGACCATTCCCCGGTAGAATCAGAATTCCAGCAGCTGAGCGACCCCTGCGGGGCTTGGTTAGTGGCGAACTAGGATGAAAACGTCGAGACACACAGCCGCGGTGACTTTGCCGCTGCTCGTATTTTCGCTGTTTGTAAATGCGCCGGCAGCGGACCCTCGGCCCAGGGGCCAAGGCTCAACGATCGCCGCCAATCCCGCGCCCACGGCTGAACAGATCCAGGCCCTTATCGCGCGTATGATCGAGAACCAGCACCGCAACGACCAGGCGATCGAGGAATATGAGCGCGTCGAGCACGTGGTTACGCTCAAAGATGGCGAGAACTCGGAAGTTGTTAGCGACCGCACCGAACGAGTGCTCCCTTCAGGAACCGGGACCATGCGGCTGCAGACTGCGCAAAGCAGCCCGCCGGTTTCACCTGAACTCCACCGCCGCGAGTTGCAGTATGCGGTCGGCGCGCTCGATCGATTCCTCCATCCCGACGACCGCATGAAGCAGGACGTCGCCAAGTTCGAAAGGCGCCACCGTGACCGCGCCGAGTTGATCGATGCGGCGGCAAAGGCCTTCCGCATCACTTGGGCAGGCCGGGAAACCCGCGGCTCGCGAACGCTCGCCAAACTACTTCTCGACCCAGACCCGAATTACAAGCCCACGTCGCGTCTCTCGGCAACCTTCGAACACGTACACGGCGTGCTCTGGGTGGACGAGTCTCAAGCCCAAATGGCGCGCCTCGAACTCGAAATCACGAGCGACATCCCTTTCGGCGGCGGGATCGTCGGGAAGGTCTATCATGGAGGACACATCGTGATGGAGCATTCCGAAGTGGCGCCCGGCGTTTGGCTGCCAGTGCATTCCACGTTCGATGTGGACGGCCGCAGGTTTCTACTGGGCTTCGGCATCCACGAACGGACGGACGTCAGTCACTACCGCCATGTGGGCCCGCCGTCGCAGTCCATTGAAATCATCCGTAGTGAGTTGAGCAATCTGACGGCCGAAACCCCCGTACAGTGAAATGTTGTCGAGTAAAATGGAATCCTGCGAGGTGCACTTCCGTGAAACGCCTTCTTCTTCCCTTGCCAGTCCTGCTCGCTGTTGCTACCTGGGGGGCGCACGGTCAATCGCAATCACAAACCCAAGCGCCAGTCTCGCAGACTGCGCCGGCACAAACTCCTCCGGCGACTGGGGGAAAGCCGGCGAAGGTCTGGACTAACGATGATATCAATGGATTGCGCACCAATGGCAGCGTTTCAGTGGTGGGCAATAATGCGGGCGCAAAGAAAAACGGCGCGTCTTCGCAGTCAACCTCCTACGAGAAAGATCCTGGGTGGTATCGCAAACAACTAGCCCCGCTTCAGGCCGAGGTGGAAAAGCTGGATATCCAAATTGCAAAGCTCAAGGAATTCATCAAAGGCGGGAATGTCGGCGAAGCGCAGCCTTTCAATTACCGCCTGCCAGGCAATCCTCAAGACCAACTGAATCAATTGGAGAAAAAACGGCAGGCGGACGCGGCAAAGATTGACGACTTGATGGATCGCGCCCGTCATAATGGGGTCGAAGCGAGCGCACTGAGATAGCCATACGCAGCAGGTATATATACCTGCTGTCGGCTCATATTTCTTCTTCGAATTCACCCCTCCTACGCGCGATAGACACCTTTTCTGGTTTTTTCCAACCTATAACGTGTCATGGCCTGGGTATATATACCCAGGCCGTGACACAACGGACCACTGTTCGATACGAGGGACCGCTCTCGCTGAAGAGTTATCGCGCGGCGGCGGCGATTTCCTTTTCGATCGGCGCGCCCACCAGGTTGCCCCACTCGGTCCACGAGCCATCGTAGTTGCGGACGTTGTTGTAACCGAGCAAATACTTCAGAACGAACCACGTGTGCGAGCTGCGCTCCCCGATACGGCAATACGCGATGACTTCCTGTTCGCCGGTGACGCCTTTTCCGCCATAGAGCTGGCGGAGCGCATCCGCGGGCTTGAAGGTTCCGTCTTCGGCCACCGCTTGCGCCCATGGGATGCTCGCCGCGCCGGGAATGTGCCCGCCGCGCTGCGCGGTTTCGGTCATGCCCGGAGGCGCGATCACCTTGCCGCTGAATTCATCGGGGGCCCGCACGTCCACCAATTGCGCCGGGGAACGCTTCTCGAGCACGGAGAAAATATCCTCGCGTTTCGCGCGAATGGACGTGTCGGGAGACTTGGCCGAATACGTGGTCGGCTGCACTTTCGGCGCGTCGGTTGAGAGCGGGCGTTTTTCTTCGAGCCACTTCTTGCGCCCGCCGTTCATCAAGCGCACATCATTGTGGCCGTAGTATTTCAACTGCCAGAATCCCCACGCGGCGAACCAGTTGTTGTTATCGCCGTACAGAATCACGGTCGTCTCCGGCGAAAGACCGGCGCTGCCGGCGAGCTGTCCAAAGGTGCGCTGGTCGGCCAGATCGCGGCGCAATGTATCTTGCAACTGCGTTTGCCAGTTCCATCCGACTGCTCCCAGAACATGGCCCTGGTCGTACGCGGAAGTGTCCACGTCCACTTCGATGAGCCGGATGTTGGGATCGTTCAGGTGGCTGGCGACCCAGTCGGTTGTCACCAGGACTTCAGGATGCGCATAGTCAGTCATGAGAAATTCCTCCTCTAGGAAATGCCATTTTGAGTGGACGCTATAGGCTGGCGGGCTCCCCTTCTGGATTCAGGGTAAAAGAGACCGCGCCAGCTTTCCGAAATTTGCGTTGTGGGCCTCGAATCGCACCGTCGGAGAACGCGCCAAATCCTACAAGTACTCGACCCGCGGCGCAAGCCGCGTCCGCATGCTTCGCGCCGAACGCATGCCCAGCAGGTTTGGGCGCCTAAACGGGCTCGAGTTTGCCACCTCGTGCTTCAAATTCTACTCTAAGAACCCAGTCATAGTGAAACCCTTCATCGCGAAACCACTTCTCGAGCGCGTCCCGATCGGGCGAATCGAATTCGACGAGCATTTTACCTTCGATCATGTTTACTTGAACGCGCCGCATGGTGACGCGGCCCGCGGCGGCCAGGCGCGTAGTCAGTTGCTCGGCGCCCTGCCGCGTCAGGCAGGCCAACGTGTGCAACGAAATGTAGCGTGGCATGAGCTCTCCCAGCGAAAATTGGTCTAGCGGTTTCAGGTTTACGCCGGAATTTTTAGCAGCTTGCACATGTTGCCGCCCAGGATCGCAGCGCGATCCGCATCGCTGAGCCCGGGTGCCGCGAAAACCTCATCCACGGGAGTCACAGTCCAGGGAAAAGGATAGTCCGTGCCCATGCCGATCTGGCTGACTCCGCATACAGCGATCAAATGCCGCAACGCCTCGGGCGTAAAAACGATCGCATCGAAATAAAGCTGCCTCAAATATTCGCTTGGTTTTTTCTTGATGGGCTTTTTGCATTGGTCGGGGAAGACCACGCACCCGTGGTCCATGCGATCGGCATACGACGGCAGGAAGCCGCCTCCATGGGCCGCGCAAATCTTCAAGTTGGGAAACCGATCCAGAGTTCCCTCGAAAATCATGTGCGAGAGGAAAATGGTGGTTTCGAGCGGATTGCCGATTACGTTGCTGAGGTCGCCGTCTCCCCCCACTCTGGCACTTACACCCGTGGCATGGGCGCTGTCTTGCGGGTGCATGAAGATCAGGGCTTGCAATTCCTCGGCCTTGGCCCAGAAAGGATCGAACTTGGGCGAGGACAACTCCTGGTCTTGACCCTCCACGGTTCCCCCAATAGCCGCGCCACGCAATCCCCAGCGCTTCATGCCTTCTTCCAACTGTTGGGCCGCCAATTCGGGAAACTGTAGCGCAACCGAAGCAAATGCCACGAAACGGTCTGGGTGGGTCGCGCACATCGCGGCGAGTTTTTCGTTTTGAAGGTTTACTAACCGGCTAGCCAGATCGCGGTCCGCAGAGTACCAAAACGAATTGATGCTTAACGCCTGAACGTCGATTCCTTCCTCGTCCATCCTTTGCAGTCGCGCTGGGGGCAAGCCTCTGGCATCGAAGTTGCCAGGAAGATTTCCGGTGCGGCGTTCCAAAGGGGTGCCCTTAAGCAGATCGGTAACTTCGGGCACGGTCACGTGAGCATGCACGTCCACTGTCTTGACGCGACGCGTCCCAACCATGACCTCCCGGCGCTTGGGGACGACGCCAACCTGCGAAGACGGATCGGCCGCATTGCCGGCATCATGCCCGAGAAGGAGCATTCCCGCCGAAGCACCAGCTACGTTCATTAAGAATTCCCTGCGATTGGGCATTGCCATCTCCTTAAATCCCAAATAATGAAGCCGCCCCGGGCTCTGAAATGATCCCCCCGTCGCATCGCCGCGACCAAACGTCGGTCAAACCGAACGCGACCCTGAGACTAGTGGCGAATACACCCGGAGCAATGGTTGTGTCAACAGAATAGCGAATATTGCGGCTAGACGCTGCGGACAGGCGTGGGAGAAGTTATCCACACCGGCAAAAAAAACCGGAGTTGACGGCCAAAGGATTATTGTTCTAGATTATGGCACTTTTTGTATCTCCATTCAGAAAGGTTGCCTTGAGCGAAACAACTCCGCCGTACGGACGCCGAAAGCACGGGCGCGTGCTGATGCGCGTTCCAGTCGAAGTTCGGGGCACCGCGCGAGATGGAACCGTGTTTGAGGAAAGCGCGCACACAGGCGTGGTCGGTCCCCTCGGAGCGATGGTACGAACCTCGTGTGCACTAAAAATGGGAACTGAAGTCATCCTAACGAACCGGTTTTCTCAGCAGACAGCTAGATTTCGGGTCGTGTGGGTCGGGGGCCAGCAGACAGACGGCCTATGGGAAACCGGGATCGAATCCCTCGTGCCTTTGGATGACTTCTGGGGTGTGCGCTTTCCACCAAAGCCCGATCCCCCTGTTTAGTCCTAGTGCACCACCCGCCCATGGAAATGCTATGATTTAACCACGGTTCGTGCTTTAGTAGGGCCGCACGGTAGTCGGCCCTTTCCACCCAGGTAACTTTCCCGCAGGGAGGGAAACCATGCAACAGCCTCAACCAGTGCTCCTGATGTTCTTTATGGTCTCGTGGGGGGTCATCACGGCCGTTCTGGCCATATTGGTGATCTATCGAGGGACTCTGTCATCGAAGGAAGATGATCAGATCTTCCTCGACCCTGCCGAACAGCATCATTATCAAGAGCAGCAGGCGGTCATCGCCAAGATGACCCGCCTGACGAAGCCGATCATAGTTCTAGCAGTGATTTCTGGCGTCCTGTTGCTGACCAGCGCCGGGCTTTGGATCTCTGAAGGCTTGAAGAGCTTCTAGCGCCAGTCAGTCTTTTCGAGGCAGGGGAAATGCCGTTCCCAGCCGGCCAGGAAAACGCGGGACCGCGGAACTGATTTTTGGGCGGGCGAGATCGGGCGGGGGTCTACTTTTACGCTGGACGCCCTGGCTTGAGTGTGGCGCCCGCCAGAATTTGGACCGCTACTAGGGGCGGCCGGACTGCGAGGAATCCGTCGCCGGTACCGGGCTCGCAAAAGTCGACTCCACGATCGAAGAGTGATTGAGTACGATCACCCATCGGTCTCCGTGCCTGTTTAGAATCAAGGTAGTGTGTCCGCGGGATTCTGAAATCTTTCCCTCCATGGTAGCTGCATAATAAAACTGGTAGGTGGCCCACGCGGAATTTCCCTCTACCTTTATGTATGTGTTGGTGCGGTCCATGCGGCCGCCAGTGACACGCGCGCGCTGCGCCTGATAGGCCTTCACGTAGTTGTCCCAGCCGATGAGAGGCGGACTCCAGTCTCCGGTCACCACATACACGTCATCCGCATAGTATTTGTGCAGGGAATCGACGTCGCCAATTTGCCAGTAGCCCAGGCTCTGACCGACGGCTAAATCGACGGCCTGCGTGTCATTCACCGGCGGGGTTCCTTGGCCGTTGGCTGGCGATTCTAATTGCGGTTGCTGTTTTTTCTTGTCCTTGTTTTTTTGCGCCGCAGCCGGTGCGGCGCCGGCCAACAAGAGCAACGCCAGCGCGATAACAACCCCGCCCTTGACGGCAATTCTCTTCTCAAGCTCTTTCATGGTTTCCCCTCGGGGGTGAAGATACCACGAACGATTTTTGTGGAAGCATGAATTGGCGAAGCGCGTGTCGTGCCAGTGCACGGTCGCCAAGCGCGTGGACTTCCTCGCAATCTGCAACGATTGGCGGCGCCGGACAAGGCCGCCGTGATTCAGGTTTTGCCGTCACCCGTCTTTTCGCCAACGGCCCAGATCCATCGCCCGAGCGGCAGGTGCAATAGCGCCCAGATTTCTCCCAACGCACAGAGAAGCAGGTCTCGAGACTCCGGAAGAATCTCCGCGCGCGTCTTATGACGGCGCAGATAACGAAGGAGGGGAATCAAATCTTGCTCGAAGACGCGGCACTCCCGCACCTGAAATTGCGTGCGCCCGAGCGCGGCCCTAAGCTCCGCCCGCGTGTACTCGCGATGGTGGCCCTCGTAGATCCTCTCGTCAGCGCACGTGTCGAAGAAATAATCGAAATCGTCGTTCACACTGCCGCCGAAAAGCAAATTGACCCTATTGTAGAGCGACGCGTGATTGGGCGTGATAACAATCACGCGCCCTCCCGGAACCAGGACGCGGTGAATTTCCCGCAAGACTCGCTTCGGCGAAAACGAATGGTGCTCCATCACGTCGGTGTAAGCCACGAAGTCAAATTGGTTATCGGGAAAAGGCAGCGGCTCAGCCCCGACATCGCATTCCTTGTAGTCGACTCCGCGCTCCGCGGCTACTTTTTGAAAAACTTTCGCGGCTGGCCCATAGTCCACAGCCGCGGCGTGGCATCCGAGCTTCACGGCGTATACAGCAAGCGAGGCGAATTGCGCACCGACGTCCAGAATTCGGGGAGGAGCACCGCCGGAGCGTGCATGATCCAGGATGTAACGCAGGACGCGATTTTTCCCCCCGCCGGACCGCAGACTCGCACGAATCCAACCGCAGAAATTAGGCGGAATTCTCGGATCGCTCGCGATCAGTTCGAGAACTTGCTCGAGACCTTCCAGAGTTGGGCGCTTTTCCTGCATTCCAGAGAAACGGAAGTATACACTTCGAAGCGCAATCTTGCGGTGCAGTGCAAGATTTCACCTGAGGTAACTTAGCATGCAGCTTTAAGCTCGCAACTTTCGCAAGAAACGTGAAAGGCTGAGGCGCTCGCCGCTTCTTTATGGTGCCGGTAAACTTCGGGTACCGAGCCCCCGCTGCCTTAGCAAGGGCAGGGTTTTTTACCCGGTTGCGAGCGTTTCGAGTCGCTGTAGGGTATCAGGATAGCGGCGGACGAGAGGGACCAGTGCGGCGGCTTGAGGATTGGGTTTGGCGCGACCCTGCTCCCATTTTTCAAGGGTTCTTTCGTTGATCCGCAACTTGCGCGCGAAGACGGCTCGCGAGCAACGCAGTTTTTTTCGGGTATCCAGAATCAATTTCGAGTCCACCTTTGGAAGTGGTGCGGACTCCAGCTTGTATGTGCGCAGCGTCAGTTTGCCATCGCGATGGCCCTTCATCGCAGTGACGCCTTCGATCAGCTCTTTAAGGATTTTTCTTTTTTTCATTGTTGTGTCCTCCGCGATTTCTTCGCTCTGTGCAGCCGCGCACCTTGACGGGAGTGCAACTCCGCTTCGATAGCGTTCTTGAGGGCCCTCCTTTCATTTGGTGTAAGATCGGAAGCCTCATCCTTGCCGTAAAGCGTCATGAGCCAAATTTGTTGGTCTGTCAAGAAATAGTAGTAAATGATGCGCAGCCCGCCTCTCCGGCCTTTACCACGCCTCGCATCTGCCCAGCGGAGTTTTCGGAACCCTCCGGTTCCCGGTATCAGGTATCAGGTCGCCCAGTTCCGGATTCCTGGCAAGCTGGTCTTGGAGTTCACGGTATTCATCATCGGCCATGTACTCAGAAACGTGCCGGGTGAAAGCCGGGGCTTCGATGAATTCCATTGGCTCGAAGATACGCCCTTAGGACACAGGTAACACTATACGCTAGTGGCGTATAGTTGTCAAAACCCAAAAACGTCAACGGCTAAGGCGCTCGGCCAAGCGCAAACAGACCAGCGTCGCGACTGTGCGAACCATGGAAACGCACGGGGTGATTGCAACAAGAGTCGGGATCGCGCATTGCTAGAATAAATCACAAACTTATGGTTGACGTTTTTGCGGCGATTCGCCTGGTGCAATCGTTCCGGGACGCGGCCTACAAGGAACTACCGAAGGACACCGGCGACGCGATGATTTTCCGGGTGAGCCGTCCGGCCCGTTATATTTTCGGGTTCGGGATCCTTCTGGTTGGCGTTTTTGCTGTCCTATCTTTTTTCATCGACGGCATCGAATGGTACCTCCGCGCCGCGTACATTCCCTTCTTTTTGCTCGCTTTCACGCAGTGGCCCTGGGCCGTGGTGCTAAATCTCGACGGGTTATCGAAGCGTTCCTATTTGGGCTTGCGCAGAACGATTCGCTGGACCGAGGTGACGGCGCTTGCCTATGACAACACCTCCCGGAGATTCACGGTCGTCGGCAAACCAGGACAAATGATTCGCTGTCCCCGCTACCTGGTGTCTCCCGCGACGTTTTACCACGAAATGCACAAGCACGCCGGCGGGCTTGGCCCCATGCCCACGCGGAGGCCGTACGAGTAACTCTAGATATAAATTCAGAATGTAGGTATGCTTCATTCGCCTTGCGCGATCGAGCCTGGCTTTCCCCCGTTAACAAAACCTTAACAAGGACAGACGCATCACTTCCGGTTGATTTTGCGCCAAGGTAAAATACGATAGAATGATGACGATAACGAGATTTAGCGCCGTGAGTTTTCCAGACTGCCCGTATTGCAACGCGAAAGTTGCGTACGTTCGAGGGGGCTCGAAAAACAGACCCATCGTGAGGCTGCCCTACTGCGGGGCCTGCGGCTGGAATATCCCATTCGCTCAAAAAGGTGTGATCTCTCAGTGGCGTTGGACGATTCTTGTGATGTTCGGATTTGGAATGTTGATTGTGGCGCGGATCTCAGTTCTCATAGCCACCCATCCGCCGATCCAATGGCATGGGGCGGTTTTATTGGTTGGATTCACGGCGATGTGGATCTTCGCCGCCTACGTTCTGCCCAATCGAAAATTCAAGAGGGACCTGCGGGAGCTGGCATCCCTGCGTGCCACGGCGGAAGCCAGGTCCAAAGCGGGCGAATCGCGCCGCAACGTCGTGCCGGTTCCGGACCCGGCTACGGTCGAGCTTTTCGACTTTATCCGCTCCACTCCATGCCCGCGTCCCATTCGCCTCAATCCCACGGCGCGGCTCGCAATCTATCTGAGCCGAGGCTTTGCTCTCGCGTATGCGCTCGGCGCAACCCGCGTATTGCTGTTTCCAATTGCCACCCTCGGTGTTTCCAGTAGCCGTCTCTTGGCGATGGGCTTGTTTGTATTCGCGGTCGTCCTGTGGTTCGGTTTCTCGATGGCCGCAAAACTGGGAGATCGCACCGGCCTGATCAAGAACGGCGAGGTCGCGCTCGGAAGAGTCCTCACACGCGAGGGCCCGAAGATTGCTTGCGAATTCTCGGACGCGAAGGGCCGCGTGGTTCAAGGCCAGGGAAAGAACCTCGGGCATAACGTGCAAGAAGGAATGTTCATCCCGGTCTTCTACGATCCGCAAGATCCCGCCGATCACGTCGTACTCTGCGGATCATGGTATGAAATCGCCTTGCCGAGAGTTGCCAAGCGAGTGAGACCCGCTTAAGACAACGGCAAATTTCGAGCAGGCCCAACGCCCCGCCCCCTCGCAATGAACGTGAAGGACTGCATCACCCGCCAGCACCCCGCCCTTGAAAGGGTTCGCCGGATCGACGCTCCAACACACGCTATAGTAACTGCATGTTGATTTATATGGTGTGGTATCATGTGCCGCTAAAGAATCATCAAGAGGAAGCGAATAGATCGACTACCTGGGGCCTGGCTCTGCGCCGAGATTGAATGTGAACTCGGACCTTCCATAAAATTCCTTTGTGGTCCTACCGGCATCTTCTGATGTGAGGAGGACAGATGAAAACAGGCCGCGCCGCAATGGCGTTGTACGGAGCCGTTCTAGCACTATCGCTGTTTTCCCTTGATGCATGCAAGGGTCGGTCGGTCGGCCTGCGCTCGGCGGAATGCTGTGCCGCGTACCAGCACTCGGATTCACTGCCCGACCAACCTCAGCCGGGCGTAATCCGGCTCGCGATTGGGGGCGACTCGAGGAACGATTGGAGAACACCTCTAGCCAAGTCTCCCGTTCTGCCGTGGGCCTTCCGGGAGGCCAAGAGGCGCGCCGCAAAAGCCTTCTTCTTCCTCGGCGATTTGGAGATCGACTCCAGCTTAGACAAGAAGCTCATCATCCCGGAGCTCGCGGACCTGGGAGGCGTCCCGTTCTACCCTCTAATGGGCAACCATGAAATCGAGCTTCTGGGGATAGTCCGGTTGTCGGACAATAAGCAGGCACTCAAAAAATTCAGAGAGAACTTCCTCACGGCGCCCCTCGTGAAGCCAGCGCCACTCGAAGATGTGGTGGTCTACACGGTGGACCTCGAAGGCGATATTCACTACATCGCCTTGGGCAATGTCAGCCGCAAAGGCGAAGGCTTTGGCGCCGCCCAACTCGCCTGGCTCAAGGGAGACCTCGAGGCTGCGAGCGCTGCCAACAAGATCATCTTCGTCGGCATGCATAAGGGCCTTGCCAACAACCCTGCCACGACGCATGCAATGGATGAGGATGGTGATTCCGCCGTCAAAGATTCCGAAGCCGCCCTCGCTCTCTTTCATGAGCACAAAGTCGCCATGGTTTTCGTCAGCCACAGCCACATGTATGCTGCCTACCCGCAGGATGGCGTCGACGTGCGCCTCACCGGCGGTCTTGGAGCCCCGCTAGTCAAGGGACTTTTCGAGGCCGACGGCGGGTTTCACCACTTCCTTTTGGTCGATGTCCCGCCGGGGGGCAACAAGACTCCTCTTAAGGTGGAAGTAGTCAAGTTCCCAGGCAAATCAGTAAGGGACACGAAGGATGAATCGCAAGAGATTGATTAGACGAATCTCCCGCGGTTCCGTCACTTAGAGACGCGATTTGCGAGTCGCACCAGCCTGGGGTGTGCGCTCCTACCGGGCACCACATTATGAGGGCGCGCCTACTTCGCTTTGGCGCGCGACTGGCTGAGCAGGTTCACAAACAAACGGAAGGCCCCCGCGTTGCCTTCCGGCAACTGGCGCGAGAATGACAGCCCGGTATAAATGTACGTGCCCTTGCCCGTGCGGACCCAGACCAGGCCGCCGGTGAGGTCTTTTTCTCCGGGGTCGTGCATGGAGAGAACGGTGTGATATTGCGGGTCCCACTTGTCCCAGTAATACAGGCCGCGCTCCTGCACCCAGCCGTCGAAATCGTGCGGGCCAATCTTGTTCGGAAAATTCAGCAGCGGGCTTCCGGGATCGGTGAAATCCACGGCCGCGTTTTCGTCGGTGATGCGCGGGGCCGTCGTACCCATCGTCGCCGGAAACGGAGCGGGTTTGAGCGCGTCCCAAATCCCCGGCCGCTGATCCTGCACGACGAGTGTGCCGCCTCCCTCCGCGTAGTCGAGCAGGCGGCGGTTGGAGGCGACGACGTCGGAGCGCAATTCGTAGGCGCGCAGGCCGAGCACAATCGCGTCGAAGCGGCTGATGTCGCCGAACGCAAGCGCGTTCGCGTCGAGCATCTCGACTTCGACGCCCAGCCGCCGCAGCGAATCAGGAATGGCGTCATTTTCGGCCGCGATGTAGCCCACGCGGAGATGGTCGGGAACGGCAATGGCGAATACGCGGATGGGAATCGTTGCGGGCGCGCTCCACAGGTAGGTCGGGAGCGAAGGGAGCGGTTCGAGCGATGTTTCGAACGTCTCTGCCCCGGCGGACGGGTCCGCGCCGCGCTTCGCGTAAGCCTTCAGCTCGTAATTTCCCGCGGGGATTTTCGCCGGCGGCGTGACCACCATATGCACGAGGCGATCGCCCGCGCCGCTGAACTCCACGGCTTCCGATTTCGGCGATTTCCAGCCGGACGGCACGTCCACGCCAACAGTGACCTTTGACGGCGTCTGCGCGAACGAGCGCACGCGCGCGAAAACTTCAAACTGCTTCGGCTGACGCGTCTCCACGACCACGTACTGCTCTGGCTCCACGGTGAGCGCGATGGGCGGAACCAAGCGCAGCGGGTAAGCGAGCACGGCGGTAGTGGTGGAGTGGAGGCTCGTGACCGGCGCGGAGAAATCGAACGCATAGCCTTCCACCTCGACATGCGTGCGCGCATGAACCATCGCCGGCGGAAATGGATACATCCAGTCACCCGGCGCATGCGGTGTCTGCGCCCCAGCGGGGACCGCGACGGTGAAATTGGTCGAGCCGTCCTTCTCTTCCTGCTTCGTGATGCTCCATCCGGACGGCATCGTCAAACTCGGTTTGGAGAAAACCGCGGGTGCGTCCGCACGGTGAGTGACCTCGGCGCGGACGCTGAAGCTCTCTCCCGCGACGAGCTCGCTCCGGTCGGAGTTTGAAACGATCTTGATCGCCGCAGCATCGGCCAGTGCGCGGTTGACGTGTTCACGGACCTGATCGAGTTCCCACAAAACATTGGCCGCGCGCGAGTCCTGTGAGTGCTTCACTTGGTCTTCGAGCGTCGAAATCTGTTTCCCCGCTTCCGCGACGGAGCGCACCGCGGCGGGCCAGTCAAGTTTTTCCGCGGCCACGCGTGCCTGGTCCAGCGCGCGGTCGGCTGCCGCGAGCGGTTGCTCGGCGGGAACCGGAATCACTTTCGCGAGAGACATGATTGGCTGTGCGAAATCCGCGGGCGAGGCCGGACCGCCGGTTGTGCGCTTCAGACCATAGGGACGCCGCAGGAACGGCGAATTCAGGTTCGGCGTCACACCCTGCGAGCGGTGATGCACGTAGCCTTCGAGGGAAATGTCCCGATAGCTGCGGCCCCAGATCGGAGAAATTTCGTCGGCGGGCACCAACCACGACCCGGTGTAATCGACTTTCTCGTCCTGCGGTCCTTGCGCGCGAACCGGATCGAGAACCAACTCGGTCCGCCACGGTTTCAGTCCGTCGGCAATTTGGTCCGGATATTTGCTGGGGTCGTCTGCCGCTTCGACCGCAAGTGGCGTCAGATATCCGGAGGCCTGGTGATTTCCGTGCCCGGTGTGCGTGCCTCCCCAACCGTTCACGACAACATTCGGTCGGACCGTTCGAATCACGCGGACCATGTCCTCAAGTGCCTGGCCCTGCCACATCTCAAGTGTTTCTTTAAGAGTTTTCGAAAACCCGAAATCGATCACGCGAGTGAAATAGAGGTGCGGCCCCTCGACATTCATGGCGGCGGAGAGTTCCGCGCTGCGCAGGATGCCGAGTTGCTTGCCCTGCTCGGGCCCGATGGCGTTTTGGCCGCCCTCTCCGCGGTTCAGCGTGAGTAGCGTTGTGTCTGTGCCCAGTCCATGCGGGAGGTAGGTAAGCAGCGTGGAGGCTTCGTCATCCGGATGCGCTACAATGAACACTACGCGCGTCACGACTCGGGCCTGCTGGATTGCTTCGAGCGTGTCCGCAAGCGTTTGGCCGCGTCCCGGCGCCGCAGGTTCCTGCTGCGCTGCGAGCGGCAGCGTGAGGAGCATCGCGAGCACGAAGAGTTTGAGCCAGTGTTTCATCATTCCTTTGAAGTGGCCATTCTGTGGGCCATTTCTTGAGCTGTTCCTCAGGGCGCCTCTCCTGCTGCGGCGAACGGCCACAAATGCCGGTAGCGCGCCTGGATCATATAAGTAAAGATGCCCAAGGCGATCACGCCGATTCCGCCAAGCGCGAATTTCCATCCCGTGGAATAAAACAACGCCGCCCAGCCGAGAATCGACAGCATGGCTGGCCAAGGATAGAGCCACATCTTAAAGGGAAGCCGGTCGGAAGGCCAGCGGCGGCGCAATATCATCACGCCCACGCCCTGACTGATGAACTGCACCAGGATGCGCACGGCGATGATCGCCGTAATGACGCTGGAAAGGCGGAATAATACGCTGAACGCCAGCGACACGGCGCCGAGGAAAAGCAACGAGACATGCGGAAAATGTTTTGTGGGATGCACGCGCGCAAATATAGGAAAGAAATTACCGTCCTCGGCGGCGGCGAAGGGAACTCGCGAATAGCTGAGCAGCGTCGTGAACAACGAGGCGAACGCGATCCACAGAATCATCACCGTGGCGAACGAGGCCGCACGCGTTCCGTACAGCCGCTCCACAAATGTGCTCACGATGTATTGCGAATTCTGCGCTTCGCGCCACGGCAAGACTCCGAGGATGCTCGTCTGCATCGCCAGATACAACACCCCGATTCCCGCGACCGATAGCAGGATGGCGCGCGGGATGGTCCTCTCCGGCTGGCGAATCTCCGCGCCCAGATTGCAGATGTGGTAGTAGCCCAAGTAGGTGTAAATCGTCTTGACCGTCGCCGAGCCCAGGCCCGCGAAAAAAAGCCACGACCAACTCCACGCGCCAGCGGGAAAATCAAACGCCATTCGCGCGGAGAAATGCGTCACGCCGCCCCAAATCATCCACAGCATCGTGCCGACCACGCCGATCCAGAGAAACTTCGAGATCAGTCCGACGGCGGCGATCCTGCGGTAGAGCAGGACAATCAGAAAAACGACCAGTGCGGCAGAAACAGCTTTCTGCTCGTACGTGCTGAGCGGAATCAGGTACGTGAGGTATTGCGAGAAGCCGATCGCGCCCGAAGCAATCACGAGCGGCGCCTGGATCAGCGTCTGCCAGATGTACAGGAAAGACATCAAGCGCCCGCCGCGTCCGGGACCGTAGGCCTCGCGGAGAAATGCATACGTGCCGCCGGCGCGCGGCATCGCGGCGCCGAGCTCGGCCCATACCAGGCCATCCACTAACGAGAGCAGCGCGCCCGCCAGCCACGCCAGCAAACATTGCGGCCCGCCCATCGCCTGAATCACCAGCGGAATTACGATGAACGGTCCAATCCCCACCATCGCGTTCATGTTCAGAGCCACACACTCCGTGAGGCCGAGAGCGCGGTCGAGTTTTTCCGATGGCAGAGGTGTGGGCATGGACAGCCAAACAGTTTGCGAGAATTTATTTCCGGCCGTCATTCCGTTCACGGAGAACGTTCACGGTGAACCGAACGAAGTGAGGAATCCCCCTTCGCTTTGCAGCAACAATCAGAGGGATTCCTCGGCGGGCAGCGCGCCTCGGAATGCCGACTTGGCGCATTTCTCCGCAAACAGTGAAAGCGGCCAAAGCATATCAGGTCTGAGTCTCTTTTGGCTGCGGGCGCCGCAGCCTTGAAAAACCGCAGTGGTGCGGCGCCCAAGGTTTTATCCCTTCGCGGGTAGCGCGCCGAAGCCGCCATTTTTCAGCGCGAGAGTTAGTGGGTTGAGATGGGGATCAAAACTTCACCATCGCGGTGCGTGTCAGCGTTACTTGACTGGTGACGACGGCTGGTCCGCCCTTGAAGAGATGCCAGGCCGCATACTGCTCCATGTAGGGATCTTCCGCCGACAGGCAATCGACGGGCACAATCACCTTGTAGCCGCGCTGCGCCGAGCCCGAGCCGGTCCCAATGCCGACGCCTTGAAACGATGTGCCGCACACGATGACGGTCTTGATGCCGCGCCCTTTCAGCTTCTCCTCCAGATTCGAGCCAAGAAATTTGTCCGGTCCGTTCTGGCGGGCCCATTCGCCGTCGTGGGGCGCAAATCCCTGATCTATCATATCCGCGGGCGTGGCCTTGCCGTCGCTGCCGACAAGGCTGTACCACACCATTGCTCCCGCGGCGCGTGCCGCGTCGTGCAGCCGCTTGACGTTGGGAACTGTAGCCACGCAGCGCGGGCGGGAGCCGCAGTTCATCTTCATCATGTCCAGAATGAGCAGAGCCGTCGTCGAACCCTCGAGCGTTACCGGCTTGAGATCGGGCTTGGGCGGGAGTTTTACTGTGGCCCAATCGTCAAGGACGTCGGCGGCCGAAGACGACGCACCAAAAGCAATCAGGAGCGTTACGGCTGCTGTGCCCGCAGCGCGCAATAAAGTTCGTATGTTTATCATTGTGCCTTCCTTTAGGCTTACCAACTCGGGCCGCATCGGCGATCGAGTTTGGTTCTCCACTGTGACTAGCCCGCATTTCTTTTCGATGCGAAGCGGATTCTGGTGGCACAGGCTTCAGCCTGTGTGCTGTTCTGCGCGAATGAAAATCTGAACCACACAGTCCCGTCCATGCGGGACTGTGCTACTGGACCTCAACCAGCTCGCGCCGCGTCCAACGTGGTTCGCTTAGCCCCGGGGGCTGCCGCCCGCCGCTGGATAAACCGGCAGTGTGACGTGGTCGCCGAAGGTCGCCTTCAGACCCTCGATGGCGCAATTCTCATCGCCGCCGCCGGCGCCGCCACCGACGCCGATGGCGCCGATCATCTGGCCGTCGACAACGATGGGGATGCCGCCTGAGTTCGTGAAGAGATTAAAATATGTAGTCGTCCGCGCAATGCCGTTCGGATTGTTCTTGAGCTGTGCGTTCGCAACGGAGGTGGGCTGGCGCGTCTTCAGCGAGGTCTGCGCCTTCAACATCGCGGTGCGGATGTTGTTGTAGACTTGACCGTCCATGCGCTCCATGTGCACGAATTCTCCGGCATTGTCGATGATGTAGAGCGACATCGTGCCGTCCTTCGACGCCGCCCAGTCGCGGCAGCCTCGGGCGACCTTCTTCGCCGCGGCTAGCGAAATCTGATTGCCGTCAAACACATTTCCCGCGCCCTTGCCGCCGACTACGTAGTCCGCGGGGAGGGTCGTCTTGGGCGGTGTGGCGGCCACAAAGCGCGGAACCGGCGCCTCGCCCGGATTGGGGTTCGCGCGCGGCGGGAGGTCTTTCTCCAGCGGCGGGACGGATGGCCCGATTACTTCGGTCAGCGCCTTGTGCGCGCAAATCTCGTCGCTCCACACGGGTGGGTGTGGCGCGGAACCGCCGACGCCCACGGCGCCGATCAACTGTTTATTGACGACGATGGGAAGGCCGCCGGAATTCGCGAACTGGCCGAGTTGCATCAGCTGAAGTTCCCGTGTGGGATCCTCGATCACCCGGTTCATAACGAGCTTGCTCGGTGCGCGGTTCATGAGCGCGGTGCGTGCCTTCATGTCGGCCGTAATGATGTTGAGGTACCCTTGGCCGTCCATGCGATCCATGTAGACGTGGTTGCCCTCATTGTCGAGCACCATGACGCTTATCTGCACGCCTTCGGCGGTGGCGGCCTTCTCGCACGAATTGGCAATGCGCTCCGCGGTGGCGAGATTAATGGTAGTGAAATCCTGAATCTTTTCGGCGGCTTTGCCGCTGACGACGAATTGCTCGGGCACGTTTTGAGCGAGCGCCGCGCCGCCAAGCGCTATTGCGCCGGCTGCCGCTAGTCCCAATCCCACGGTACGAAGTTTCATCGCGTCCTCCCCTGACTTTTGCCCACAGTTTGCCCTTGCTCCGGCGCGCGTGTCAATGCGGCCTGGGCCCGTTTCCGCGCACGCGAATGGGTTGCTTTCCAAGCCGGAATGTACGATTTGGTCCTCTTGCTCGCGCATCGTATGCCACTCTTGGCTTCGACACAACGAATTTGTCGCCAGCCAGCACAGGCCCCCGCGATGTCAGCGAAGTCCTTACGAATGGACCTTGTATCATAAATCCCCGCACGCGAGAGTGATTCGAGCCACAGGGGCTAAAGAATCCGCGTGTGAACTTCCGAACCATTGTAGTTCGTAGCCTTAGCCGGCAGGGGCCTCTTTCGCACCTACGGCGCTCGAAAATTTAGCTTGTCGTGTACCCAGTGCTTCCGCACTGGGCTACAATCTTTCGCGCCCCCGGCGCTGGGTCGCGAGCTTCAACCCAAATACAGAGATCGATCTTGACAGAACCCGAGCGCCGGAGGTGCGGCAGGTCGTAGCCCAGCCCGGAAGGGCTGGGAACGCTGGCAATCGTAATTCTAAGCACCGTAGGTGCGACACATAGCGGCCCCGAGCCGTAGTTCTCACACAAACTATAAAGCCCAGCTTTATGGCGCTTTGATTTCGCGGCCGAGGTCGCAACCCACGAACCTCATCTATGATATGGCGTGTGAATTATCCGTCTAGGGACTAATCGTGACTGGAAGCTGCGGCGAGAGCTGTTTTCTCTTTGTCCTGTAACAAGGGGCAGTTTGGCGGAAGCAGAGCCAGCTTTTTCTGGATGATTTTGTCCGAGTATTTTGCCAAATAGTGAACGATGGTCTCGATTCGGATCTTGATGCCGCCGGCGGGTTTGGTGGAATCGAGATCGCCAAATTTGAAAAAAAGCGTTTCTGTGGCTTCGACGATTTTTTGCGTTGGCGTATAGGTGGGCTGATCCATGCCGCATTCGTAGCTCGAGAGGCGCAGAACGCATGTAATCCAGGGGAATCGCGTTGCGAACTTTGCGCCCCAGAGGATTTCGTTGGTGTTGCTGCTGTTGGAGGATGTCCATACGTCGGAGATGTCGAGAGGGGATCGGATTTTTCCCGCCCGCACTTCTTCGCCGAAAAGCCAATCGAGCAAATCCTCATGAATGGGAAGATATTGCAGCCAGAGAATCGGGTAACCATGCGCCTGCAGGTCGCCTTCGATTTCGTGCCCGATTCCCGGGTCCATGTGATAGGGACGTCCCAGCACCAGCACGCACGGCTTCCCCTCGCGGGCGCACCAGGTAAGGATTTTCCTGGATTCATCGCGCATTTTCTGGTTGAACGCGCGCAGCTCTCTGTATCCCGCTTCCACTGCGCGCTGCGTTTCAATAAAGTCCAGGTCCAAAACGTCCTTCATACAATCGTAAATCTGTTTGGGGACCACGTCGGGCTCGGCCATGCTCACGAACGGGGACGTGTAACGAATCCCGTTCTCAGCGAAAATATCGCGCTCTTTCATGAATCCGGCCTTGATATTTTCCGGGCCGGCCATGACGCGGGTGCAACTCAAAGTCTCCGAAACATGTCCGCGAAGAAACGAGGGCAGCGAATAAATCATGGGGCTCAAAATGATTTGAAGTTTTTTCTTCTGGCCGAATATCAATTCTCCGTAGTGGCCGCTGATGGCTTTCACCGGATAGCAGCAATCCACCGTGCCCCGGCCCTTCCCGAACTCCCGGCCCTGCTCCTCGGAACTATCCGAGCTGAATACGATATTTTCGGAACTGATCCCAAGATCTCGCAGAAATCCCACCCAGAATTGATGGGTGCTCCACACGTTCAGGACCTTGGGAATCCCGATGCGGATCCCCGAGCGGTCCTTAGGCGGACGCGGAGGCGGAGACGCGGCGGAAGGCTTCTTTCCGAACCATGTCTGCAATATTGGGATAGGCATTCTTGGTCTTCTCGATTCCAGCCTTGATCACTTTCATTTCGTTCAGGTCTTCGACAAGCCCCTTGGGGCAGGAGTTATTCACGATGACGCGTTCCCAGCCCAGCGACAGCGGGACTTTGCTCCATTCGCGGCCGTTTCCTCCGGGCAGCTCGACGTCAATGAAGCTGCGCTGGCAATTCACCGGGCACCAGTTGCACACCGTTTCCTTGGCGGTGGTGGTTTTATAGGTCAATTGTTCAATCACGTCGAAGCCGCGGAATGTGCTGCGGCCTCCTTTTTCCCACCATTCGAGAGAAACCAGTGCCGCGCCGATCGCTCCCGCCTCGCCGGAGTAGGGATGGACGACAACATCCGCGTCGGGAACTTTGGACCGGATGAAATCAACTTGCGTTTTCACGACGGCGAGATTTTTGTGCGTACCGCCCTGCAGGATATATTTCTTGCCCACCTGCGCGAGATTATTCAATCCGCCCGCATAGATCCACACGTTCAGGGGAAGGATAGAGCACAACGCGGCGAGGATTTCCTCCGCTTGCCAGCCCTTGCGCTGTTGATTGACGATGTCGCTTTGCAGAAAGACGCCGCATCCCATGGAGAGTTGCGGCATTGCTTGCGCACGAAATGCTCCGTCCGCGATTTCGCTGAGTGGGATTCCGAATCTCTCGGCGACTCCTTGCAGGAACGCTCCATTGCCGGAGGAACATTGCGAGTTCAGCCGGAAGTCGCTGACGGCGCCGTTCTTCAAGATCATGATCTTGACGTCTACGCCGCCGACGTCGCAGATGCAATCGGCGTCCGGGAAATAGTGGAGTCCCGCGGAGGCATGAGCGATCGTTTCGACGACGCCACAATCGGCGCCGAGAATGCCTTTCAGCAAATCTTTCCCGTAGCCAGTGATTCCGAGCGAAAGAATTTCTCCGTCGCCAATGGCTTCCCGAAGCTGGCTGAACAAGCTGCGGGCGTCCTCGATGGGATTGCCTTTGCTCAACGCGTAACAGGAGAACAACAACTCTTTTTCAGGCGAGAGGCACACGGCTTTTGCAGTGGTCGAGCCGAAATCGCAGCCCACCACGACGCGATCCAGTTTTTTCTGTTGCACCGAGGCCTGCGCTGTTTTTGAAGCGCCATTTCCATTGGCGGTGGCGTCCATTTTTGAATAGAGATCGACGAATTGCTTGAGATCGCCTTCGTTATCGCACAAGCCGCCGCGGCCCTGCTTCTTTTTTTCTTCGTACTGGCCTTCTTCAATCCACCAGTGCAGTTTCTTTACGCCTTGGTACACGCCTACCGTCGGCGCTTCACCCATCCCCACTTCAATGCACCCCAGCGCCGCGTAATACAACGCATCCTGAGGCACGTTGATCAGGGATTCCGGATCCTTGCCTTCCGGCAACTCCACTTTTCTCTCTTTCCAAATGTGCGTGAGATGCAGCCGCCAGGCCTCCTGCAATCCTTTGAAGAACAAGTTGGGGCCGCCGAGGAGCAGCACCTCAGGGGAAGGGGTGTTCCCACGAGTGAGAGTGGCAAGGTTCTGATAAACGACGGCCTCGAAAAGCGAGGCGATGATTTCATCGACGGTAACGCCGGCTTTCAGCAGAGTGTTCGCATCGGCTTCCGCGAAGATGCCGCACTTGCTGCTGATTTTGTGCAGCGTGTAACCCGTGTACCGCATTTCAGAAAGCTGCTCGGGAGGGATTTGCAGTTTGCGGGCTGTTTTTTCGATGAAGGTTCCCGTGCCGCCCGAGCAGGCGCTCTGCATCAGGACTTGCTTGCTCTTTGTTTTTGCGTTGCCGTTGAAGAAGATCGTCTTCATGTCTTCGCCGCCGATTTCACTGACGAAATGCACCGACGGGTGCAGCCGCTCGACGCTTGCGGCAACGGCAACAACTTCCTGGATTACTTTCCCTCCGGCCAGGGGAGCGATAAGCCCGGCTCCCGATCCAGTGAAGAAGACGCGGTCGTGTTGCGGTGTCAGGCCGTGCTGGGCCTCTAGACGGGAAAGAAATTGCAGAACTTTTTCGGCCTGCTTGGTGTTGTGGCGTTCATAGGCCTGGGAAAGGATTTCGCCATCTGGCGAGGCGAGCGTGTACTTGCAAGTAGTGCTCCCAACGTCGATGCCGCAAATTTTGGCGCCATTGCTTCTGGGCCGATCCGCCTTGGGAGTCGTGATCTCAATGCAGCCCGGCGGCTGCAAAAGAGGCGCGATTTGGACAAATCTCTCGTCGGCCATGAAAACTCCTCGCTACCGTCCCCAATCTCTCCGGCGGCTAGATTCGTGAGCCACCGGATGATGCCAATTCCCAGGTTAGACGGTCGCCGCAGCTTTGTTCCCGGCGAGATGGAGAACGTAGTTGGCTGAGGTGGATGCGTACCCGAGGTGCGGCACGCGATACGTGGCGCGCTTCACTTCCGGGCGCTTCGCTTCGATCTGGCGGATTTTCTCCAAGGTCATTCCGGTTTTGGCCATCGCTTCCACAAACTCGGACTGCGCGCGCTTTTTGGCTTCCGTCAAAATCATCTGGCAACGGGATAGCGCGTGTACTTCGGCGTCTCCCTTGATCTCAATCGGAGCATAGAGAAGGTTGGGATGCTTCCCGAGCACGTTGGCCATGGCGCCCTGGGACATCGTATTCGGCATGCAGGAATAAGGAGACAGCTCGCACGTCATATTGGCGTGCTTGTGGAGATGAGCATGGAGCGCCTTGCCCACGAGCATGTGGCCTTCGCCGCCGCGCAGCTCGTAGTGAAAGAACGGGGAAGCCAACTCTTTCAGTTCTTCCTGGTCCGGCAGTTCGTGCGGCACGTTGCCAAGCGCCTTGCGGAATCGGTTATAGGTTCCGATGTAGAGGCGCTCCATCCCGCGCACCATGGCGATCTTCATGCGCACCTTGCGGTCCACGTTCGCCTTTTTTTGCAGGCGCCAGATCGGCGTGTGCAGCAAATAGCCCAGCCACACGGCCACGGGAGGAGGCATGACTTCCGACCCCTCCTGTTCCAGCCATTGTTTGATGTTGTAGTTGCCGTCGCCTTCGTGGGTTTGCAGCCAGAACTCACCCGTAATTTTGATTTTCGGCTTTACTTGCAGGCGGTCGACTTCAATCGCATCGAACTTCTTTTTCACCACCCTCAGAGCGTCCGCAAAATAGCCGGAGAGGAAGTGCCAGGCCAGCAGGCCCCACTTCTTTCCGCGAATCGGCCGCTTCTGGAAAACTTCGAAGAGGTAGTCCGCGCTTTCTTTCAATACTTTGTCGGTCTGACCGGGAACAACTTCGTAGGGCCGCGTCAGATATTCCATGTCCGTGAGGATGTCGCCGCACAGAATGGCCCAAACAATTCCCAGGCTCAGCGGCATATTGATTTCCAGGCCGCCGCCTTTTTCGGGGGCCTGGTCCAACTGGTCCTGCGCCAGGAGGAAAAGGCGGAAATCCTTCAGGCCCATGCCGTCGAGAGCCATCTCGTAGGACTCGTGGTATTGGCCGAAGCGGCAGGGGCCGCAAGCGCCGGCGGTCAGGAAGACGTAGTCGTCGATGGTCTTTTGCTTGCCATTTTCGGCTACCTCGGACTTCAGGAAATTGACGAGGCTGCCCGTCGTAAAGATCGTTGGGCAGCAGGCGCCGACGTCAATCAATTCCTTTCCGGCATCGAGGTCCGCGCGGGTGATATTGGGCAGGGGTTTCGCCTTGTAGTTCAGGTTGTTGAAGACCCCCTGGACCAGCCGTTCGTGCTTCCAGGTGAGGCCGCCGAATAGGATCGTTGTCGTGTCACGCTGTTCCCGCGTGAAAGGCCTTGCCTTGTATGAGGTATAGTGACTGACTGCGGTCGCCATCGTAGCCTCCCTCTCTTCCCTCGTTCTCTAGATACCGGCCCAAGATTAAATCTCGCCCCAGCTCAATCCAAACGAATGCGGCGGATCTCAAATCCGATCTGAGCCCCGTGTAGAGGGGTGTTGATTAACAAGGAGGCCAAAACTGGACACGGATTGGCCAGGATACATCGTTTGATAGGCAGGGAAACACTGCGGAACTGCATTTGAAAAGCGTTGCAACGATCCCCTCAGATCGGCTTGCACATTCGCACCCGGGCTGCAGTCCAAGACGTTAGTTCGCAGTTCAGATTGCATCTGACCGGGCGCGCCTTCTGCAGCACAGAGCGTGCCCCAAAAACTCCCTGACTCAGCGCCCGATGGGAAGTCCTTCCGGGAACAGAACCAGACCGGATAGTTATAGCAAAACTCTGTGACCAATGTCACAAAAGATTGTGGCGCATATCATTCCCGAAACAGGAGCTTTTCGCCTTTCCTTCCCTACTGCCCGCTATCGGGCAAATGGAAGGCGATGTATTCGCCCGGATATTGGCCCCCACTGACAGCGACGACGATGTACTGCTTGCCGTTGTGCATGTAGGTCATCGGCGAGCCGCTCTGGGGCGCGGGCATATAGACCGCGCCGACCTCTTGGCCCGTGGCCTTGTCGTAGGCGCGCAGCATCGCTCCTCGCGCCCCGGAAGGAGTCGTGAAAAAGCCTGATTCGCCTGCAACGACCAGGGTTTTCGTCGTCAGCGTCCCGACAAGACCTGCGCGGCCCGTCCGCGGAATGGTGACGCCTTTGAGGGCCGGGTGGTTGCGGACGTTATCCGGCGTTTCTCCGTGAGCAATCTGCCAGGCGAATTCACCCTTATTCAGGTTGATAGCCGTTATGCGGCCATAAGGCGGTTTCAACAGCGGCAGGCCGCGGATGTTTAGAGGGTCACCGCCCTCACCCTCTATAGGACCGGTTCCCGGACGCGGAGCCGCCGGAGCCGCGCCCATGGGCCTGCCGGGCCGCGGTGTAGACCCGGCTGTCCCCTGGACGTACTCCATGTCCGAAAGGTTTGCGTCCGGCGAGGGAACGAGCCCCAGGGCGGCGATTCCGCTTTGCGAATAAACGTACAGTGTGTGCGTGTCGGGATCGTACGATCCGCCTGGCCAGTTTGCTCCGCCTAGCGATCCCGGCGAAGTAATCGAACCCAGCGGGCCGCCGAGCGTGCTCACCGATGGCGGCGTAAAGAGCGGCCCGATCCGATATTGGGAGACCAATTTCTCGGCTTCTGCGTGAAGCTCGGGCGTAAAATTGATCAGACTGTCGCTTGAAATGCCCTGGTTGTCGAATGCGGGCGGCTTAGCGGGAAATGGTTGCGTAGGCGAGTACCACTCTCCAGGCACATCGCCTTTCGGTACGGGGCGCTCCTCGATCGGCCAGATGGGCTCGCCTGTCTCGCGATTGAAGACGTACAAGAAGGCCTGCTTGGTTGGCTGCGCCACAGCCTTGACGAGCTTTCCATTTACCGTCATGTCGACCAGCATCGGAGCGCAAGGGATGTCCATGTCCCACAAGCCGTGGTGAACGAGTTGATAGTGCCACTTTCGCTTGCCCGTTTGTAAATCCACGGCCACGATGCTCTCGCCGAACAAGCCCTTGCCTGGGCGGTCGCCTCCGAAGTAATCGCCGGTTGGCAATTCGACCGGCAAATACACGAGACCCAGTTCTTCATCCGCGGAGATCTGTCCCCAGACGCCCGTATTTCCAGTGTAGGACCAGGAATCTTTCTCCCACGTTTCGATTCCGTACTCGTTGGGACGCGGGATGGTGTGGAAAATCCAGAGGCGCTTGCCTGTCCGGGCGTCGAATCCGCGGACGTAGCCTTTCACGTTTTTTCGGCTCTTGGGAACGCCGCCGGTCAAATGCGCGGCCCCGACGATCACGACATTTTTGGCGACTAGCGGCGTGGAATGAAGGCCGATGTCTCCGGTGAGCAAATCGATTTCCTGATCGTCGTCCTGTTTCAGGTCGACCGCGCCATTCTTGCCGAAACTGGGCACCGGGATGCCGGTCTTGGCATCGAGAGCAATGAGCCTGTAGCCAGGCGTGACGTACAGGATTCGCTCCTCCTTGCCATCGGTCCAATAAGCGACTCCGTGGCCCGAAAGCTGCCTCGGCGCATTTGTGCCTCGCGCGCCCTCTTGCTCACTGTGCATCCATAGCAATTCGCCCGTGCCGGCATCGAGCGCCACCACCGCACGCCGCGATCCGGCGGTCGTGTACAGGACGCCCTTGACCATCAGCGGCGTTCCTTCCAACTTGTATTCCGGACGCGGGCCCAGGCTTTCCGTCTTGAAGCGCCAGGCGATTTCCAGTTTGTTGAAATTGGACGCGTTGATCTGGTCGAGCGGACGATACCTGGTGTTTGCCAGGTCTGCTCCGTAGGTCGGCCACTCCGTGCCGTTGGCGGCGGATTGGGCCGAGATGCGCGCCGTCATGCACATAAGCACGGCGCTTACCGCCAAAGCTGAACGTAATGGAATGCGCATGCTGATTGTTTTCGCAGGAACCATATTTTCCCCCTCTTGATCTTTGCGCAAACCTTATGACGCCCGCCGTCGCCTGTCAATGTTTTCGGATTGAGTGTAAAGGAGAAGATGGGAATTATTTTGAAAGGTTTTTTCACAGCTTCGGATTTTTCAAGGGGTGGGGGGGTTGGATTCTGAGCGACCAGGAACAAAAGGGTGGAATCCAAAAATCCCCACCCTTGCGAAAAACCGCAAGGATGGGGCGCCCGCCAAATGCGGAGGCTGCTTGAAGACTGTAGCTACTGAACCGTCACGCTCACTGTAGTGCTTATTGTGGTTGTGCTCGAAACTCCCGTCACTGTGAATGTCGCTGTTCCCTTCGGTGTTCCCGTGTACGGCGGGGGGCCGGAACTGTAGCCGCCGCCACCGCACCCAATCAACACGGAAGCCAAGGCCAAAACGGAAAGGCACATGCCGAATGCTAGACGCCGGCGAGGAACGTTGCGCAACAAAATCATTCCCGACACGAAAAGGGCTGCCAAGGTTGCGGAGATTCCGAGTGCCCCCCATGGCCACGGAGTCCGATTTGCAGGGTTGGCTGGCAGTCCCGAGCTCATCGTCGAAAAGGTGAGTGTTACCGGTGTTCCAGTAGGCGGCGGTCCTGGATTCACCACCGGATTTGGACTGAATGTGCAGGAGGCCTTCAACGGTAGCGATCCGCAGCTCAACATCAAGGATAAGTTAGACCCGCTGGCGGCATAGACTGTGAGATTGATCATTACGCTCTGCCCCGCCGTCACTGTCGCCGTGCCGGAAACCGGCGCGAATCCCGCGTTGTTCACGGTCTGGCTGAGTGCAGAGGAAGTGCTGGCTGCGAAATTCGTGTCGCCGCTATAGCTCGCCGTGATCGAATGGGAAGTTATGGTCAGTGAGGACGTAGCTAAAGTCGCGACCCCAGCACTGAGCGGGCCGGATCCCAGCGAAGTTGCGCCATCGGAGAACGCCACTGTGCCTGTGAGCGTCCCGCCAGTGGTGCTCGTCACAGTTGCGGTGAATGTCACGGACTGGCCACCCACCGAAGGATTGACCGATGAGGTCAGCATCGTCGAGGTCGGGGCCGCGTTGACTATTTGCAGGATGGTTAAGGACGTACTGGAAGGGAACTTCGCATCGCCGCTATATTGCGCTGAGAGCATATGTGGGCCAACGACAAGGGAGGACGTAGCGAAGGTCGCTACCGCGCTGGAGTTCAACGTCATGGTGCCAATTGGAACGCCAGTATCCAGGAACATCACTGTGCCGGTGGGTGTGCCAGTCGTCGAGCTTGTCACTGTCGCGGTAAACGTCACCGATGCGCCCCAAACGCTGGGATTCATACTGGAGCTGATGGATGTATTCGAAGTTGCAACGGCCCAGTTCGCGAGCAGGTTGGCAACATCGATAGAGCCGAGGCCGGTGACCTCGTCGTAGCCAATCCCAACCGAGTAACCGCTCAAGCCTCCGGTTTGGGTCGAGGTGCCGGGGGTGCTGTTGTTGCACATGCTGGGAATTGTGACGTCGCATGGGGGGGGAACGGCACTCGAAGCCACGGTGACGTCGTGGAATACGTTGTTGGAAGGTGTGGCAGCCAATGTATAGAGTCGTGAATTGAGCTCGCCTTGGGGCGTGCCAATCTGTTGATTGAGCAGAGCAGTGATCCCGGCCATGTCCGGAGCGGCTGCGGAAGTGCCATCAAAATAAACAAATGGAATGCCACCACCAGTTTGCATGACGCAACTGCCTCCCCCGGCTGCGAAGCAGGCGAAATAGCCGTCATGTGCGGAGGCGCTGAAAGCGATGTCCGGGGTATAGCGCCCTGCGGACCCAGGCACGCCGGTGCCGGTTTGCCAGGAGGGTGTAGCGATGAAGGCGCTGACGCCGCCTCCAGAGGAGGCCGCCTGTGGTTGGCTGGTGTTGTTATTCACGGGCTCGTTCCATCCGCCCTCTGGGATATAGCCGATTGCGGATCCAAGAGTGGCGCTGTTGGTTGCCGCCCAGTATTGGGTGGGATTGTTGGAATCGGCGAATTCCGTGCCGCCCACGCATGTCGCATGGCTGGAGGCGCAAATGTAATTGATGCTAAGAATTTGCGAAGGGGGCGGTGCGCTAAAAGCCGCGTCACAGCCGGCCGCGCCCGAATCTCCCGAGGAAACGAAAACCGATATCCCCTCTGCTGCCGCCTGACTGAACAAAGAGTCCCAAAAATTGACCCCGGATTGGCCTGCGTTGCTCTCGCAGGCGCCAAAGCTGATGTTCATGATATGGGCAGGTACAGGAACTGTATCCACAACATATTGGCTCGTGATTACGATCCCACTAGCGGTGGCCGTATTGGCGCTGACTACGAGGTCGATCGTCGCACCTGGAGCGACGCTGGTGGCGCGGGAGACGTCCAATGTTGCCTCGAGCTGGTCTGGCGGAGGACTACCACTCATTGACGTCTGTGCGGGGCCCGGGTCGACGCCGGTAGGCGGAATAATTTCTGTCGGAGGTATCGGGGCAAGGCCAGTGAGACTCTGGAACATTGTAATATCCTGAGCGTATACGCGCGAGCGGCCGACAATAGCGATCGTTTGGCCCGCGCCACTGATACTTCCAGTATTCAAACCGTAGATTGTGGCGAAGTCACTGGGACTGACGTAATGGATGCCGCTGCCAGTGGTCACCTCCGGCACAAGAGTCCCATGAGAGTCCCACACCAAGTTGCTCGCCGGAACCTGCACGGTGCCCATTCCGTGAAAGGGGCGAATATTGATGGTAAAGAGGCCGCTGATGGACTTGATGATACCCGTCAGCGCCGCCGGGATTTTTGGTTCGGCTGCGATGGAGAGGCGTTGCTCCCCGTCAACAAGGTAATAATGCATCTCCGCCCCAAAGGCATTGGCGACCGCCGAGGCCGTGCCGCTAAATTCGATCCTCACGCGGCTGTTGGCGATGGAATCCAGATGGAGATTCTGGGATTGCAGCCAACTAGCGATCGCATCCGTATCGTGTTGCGAAGCTCCGAAGCGTTCGCCTATTTCCACGGGCGTGAGCCAATGGTGGTAGTTGGGAGAGGCAGGGTCCAGCTGCTCCCGGAGGAATTGGTCGAACGCCGCCTGCAGCTGGGGCGGGCGCGCCAGCACAAACCCCAAATGCTCGAGTGAGAGATCCGTCGGAACGGAGCCAAGATCGTTCTGAGCGGACGCCCATGCCGGATGATGCCCAGTCAACGCGACACGATTGGCAGGCTCAACTGCCGCGACCACAAGATCGCGATTCTGCGCGTAGCCCGAAGGGGCGAGCCATGAAGCCATCGCGAGCAAGCATAGTGTAGAGAAAACGAACAGAGTGAGGGAAGGCGCAAACCGCCGTCTTGGTCCTGGACAGGAAAACATGCACATCCTCCAAGTTGGTGGCCTAATTTGTTTCGAGACTCTCCGAACCTGGCCATAACGGGGGGAACCGTTACGAGCGTGGCGCGTAGTATATCCACATAATCAAATCTCGCAAGATAAAAATTGCAAATTAATTTCTACCCCCGCGTTGCATACTCGTGCTGCTCTTGATTCGGCGCATCCGCCACTGGAGTGGACCCTTGGAACTTCACAGCCTATGCAGACTCGCACAAAAATAAACGACGGCACACGCACGAATGTTCGTTGGATAGGCTTAATCACTGGAAAACAGCCAGAGGGGCGCGCCACGGGTGATGGAGCGAGGGCGAAAAAATGCCGCCTGTTTCACAGCGAAAGATGGAAAAATCAGGCAGAATCGCGGCGGACCAAACAAAGCGCATGCTGAAACTCGGAATTATCCTGACGGCGGCGACGGTGACGATTCTCGTCGCGGAATTTTTTCGCACGCGGCGCCGGCCGCTGCCCGCGCACGGGTGGCTTGGCCTGATCGCGCTCGTGTGCGCCGAGTTCCTGATGTTTCACGGGATCGAGCCCGCGGCCACGTATTTCAGTCCGGTGGCCTGGACGGCATATATTTTGGTGGCTGACGCAGCGGCGTTTGCAATCACCGGACAATCGCGGCTGCGCGAGGAGGGTCGCGGTTTCCTGAAGATGGCCGCGCTATCGGTGCCTTTGTGGCTCATCTTTGAAGCTTACAACCTGCGCCTGGCGAATTGGACGTATGTAGGACTGCCGCAGGGGCGCGTCGAAAGTTGGTTCGGATACGCATGGTCGTTCGCCACGATCACGCCGGGCATTTTCATGACGGCCGCGTTGATTGAATCTTTCGGCTGGTTCAAAATGGAGTCACGTCCAATCCGCTTCAGCCGCGCGACTGAGATTTTTTTCATGGTGCTTGGCGGGGCGCTACTGGTGATTCCGATCGTAATTCCCAGGCGCGTAGGCATGTATCTGTTCGCGTTCGTGTGGGTGGGATTTCTATTTCTGCTCGAACCGGTTAACCACCGTCTTCTTCTGCCCTCGCTCCTGGGAGACCTCGCTCGCGGTTACAGGGCGCGCCTGTATTCTTTTATGATCGCCGGATGGGTTTGCGGCTGGTTGTGGGAATTCTGGAATTACTGGGCGGCCGCGAAGTGGGTTTATACGTTTCCGATTCTCCAGCAATGGAAAATTTTCGAGATGCCGGCGCCGGGATATCTGGCTTACCCTGTTTTTGCGTTAGAATGCTTCGCGATGTACGTGACAGGCGCGTGGGTGTTCAGCCCCAAATACGTCGCCGAAGAAAAATATCAAGAATAGCTCCGTGCGCACCGTGACCTTCCACTCCCGCGCTTTTCTTTTCCTGGCTACATTTTTACTTGCACCTTCGGTGGGCCGGGCGTCGCAATTGAATATTCCGCCTCAGGCGACTGAGGCAATTCGGTTGATGTATTCAGGCAAACCGGATCAGGCGATCCTGCTGGCTCGCGAGCTGGAGGCCGCCCGGCCGGAGCATCCGCTGGGCTATTTGATCGAGGCCGACGTGCTCTGGTGGAAAATCTATTGCAAGTGGTTGGAGCGAAAATACAACACCATCGATGCCTGGAGCCACCAGCGCGCACCGCAACCAGACGACGGCGCCTATCTGGCGCTCGCGGACAAAGTGACGCGCGTCGCCGAGGCTGGAATCGCCAAATCAGACATCGCCGAGATGGAGCTGTACGCGGGATTGGGTTACGCGTCACGCGCCAGGCTGGTGGGACTGCGCTATGAGAAATCGGCCACTGCCCGCGCGGGTGTGGAAGCGCGCAAGCACCTGCTCCGCTGCCTGGAATTGGACCCCGATATGGCGGATGCCAACTTAGGCCTCGGTCTTTACAACTATTATGTGGACACGTTGTCGGCGATGGCCAAAGTGCTGCGCTTTTTTATGGGCATCCCCGGCGGGGACAAACGCGTGGGCTTGCGGCAACTCGAAACAGCGGCCACAAAAGGTGAACTGACGCAGACAGAGGCGCGCTTCAACATGGCGAAGAATTTGCGCAATTACGACCACGACTACGCGCGTGCCTTGTCAGCCGCCGAGCCGCTGACGTCCGAGTTCCCGGAGAATCCGCTGTTCTTGCTGCTCGCCGGGGACCTGGCGGCAAAACTCGGCCATAATGACGAGGCGGCAGCGCAGTTTCGAGCCTCAGCCGCAGCCCCGATGGAGGACCCCGGATGCATAGGGCACGTGAGGCAAATTTCCAGTGAGGCGCTGGCCGCACTAAACACGCCCGCCAGGTAGGGGGAAGTGCGTGCTGACTTGCAGCGGTCGCCGGGCAACGTCCTGGCGCTGGGCGGGCATCTGACTTGCTTTGCAGGGGACAGGTGTGAGACGCGGTTGCGTCTATGAACGAGACAAAAAGCTGCCCGCCCAAAAAGCGGGCGGCCGCTACAAAGGCAACCCGCGCAATCGCGGTCTGGTTTTGTAGAGGCCTCTCCGTCCCGCGTTCTTCAGGACGGAGAGGGCATGCTTGGATTCAAGGTGACTCAATATCGAGACGCGACCGCAGTTGACTTGGGCGGGTTCTGGTGGTATCAGAAACAGGCCGGTTTGGCGGGGGTTTCTTCTAGATTCTGGCGGGCTCCGCGCTTTACTTGAAGCCCTTCGTGTTCACCCCCTCGGGGGTGAAGGGCTCAAGGTACATGTTGTGTGCAAGAGCCGAGCTCGCACCCGATCACTCAATCGTCGCTGGTTTCCTCAGCACCCGGATAGTTTTCACAGGTTTTTCGCCGGCCCGGCGTCTCGCATGGATGACTTGGGGAGGAGCGTGTTCGGATGTATTCGCGCAGGTGGCTGATCGTGGGGCTGGTAATGTTAGGACTGGCGGCAGGGTGCTCCCAGTTCAACACGAACTTGACGACCCAGACGTCCACCTCGGTCCTGACGTTTCTACAACCATCCTCGGTGGCTGTGGGGTCGGTACCCTCCACGGGCTTGCCTATAACAGCAAACGGCGCTGGCTTTGTGTCGGGAGCAATCATCCTGTGGAATTTGGGTCCAAATCAGGTCCAGCTCACGACCACATTTGTAAACAGTAGCCAAGTGACGGCGACCGTTCCAGTCGCGGACTTCACCTCCGCGGGAACAGTGCCGGTGGCCGTTCAAATTCCCGGCTCGGCCGTTTCGGGATCTTCCGGTACGACGGCGACGACAACATCCGAAGTATCAAACCTCGTGAATTTTACGATTGGCCCGCAGCCACCCCCTCCGCCGACGATCACCTCAACCTCGATTCCGCCGTCCTCAACACCAGTTGCTTCCATACCGTATTGCGGCGCGTCAGGATTCATCCTGGTCGTGAACGGCACAAATTTCGTGGCTGCCTCTGTTGTCAACTGGAACGGCACGCCGCGCGCGACAACTTTTGGTAGCGCGACGCAATTGACGGCCGCGATCTCGGCCGCGGATACGGCCTTTCCTGGGGGCGTGGCGATTACCGTATCCAATCCGACGGTTGCATCGGCCCCTGTCACTTTCACCATGACGACGCCTACCACAAATCTTGCGGCGCCGGGCTCTCCCTCGCTCCAGCAAACACAGGCTGCTGCAGGCTCCCCGGCGTTTACGCTGAGAGTCGATGGCACGTCGATCCTCCCGTGTACCGTGGTGCAGTGGCAGGCGAGTGGAAGCAGCGCGATCACTACGTTAGCGACCTCCTATGTTCCCGCGACGCAGACCGCTCCAGCGTATCTCAATGCAATCGTACCCGCCGCCGATCTCCTTGCAGTGGGGTCGCCTCAGGTCTTCTTGGTCACGATTGGACCCGGCGGCGGCATTTCCACAGGTGCGACATTCACGATTTCGGCGCCGACCGTCACTTCTGTCACGGCGTCCTCGGCGTCCTACTGCAACCCTGTTGGCTTCACTCTGACTGTGAACGGCACAAATTTCGTTAGCGGCTCTGTGGTCACCTGGAATGGATTGCCGCGCCCGACAACATTTGTCAGCACGATGCAACTCACCGCTGCGATACCGCCGCCAGACACGGCTTCGCTGAACCCAGCGGTAATCTCCGTGTCGAATCTTCCTTCCGCGGTAAACTCAAACCCTATAACCTTTCCCATGACGCCGCCCAGCTCACTTCCTGCGCCAACCATCACTTCACTCTCGCCAGCCCGCGCTACGGCAGGAACAGCGTCATTCCCTTTAACCGTGACCGGCTCTAATTTTGTCCCCTGTTCGGTAGTCCAGTGGAAAGACGCCAGCGGGAACATAACCAGCCTCGCCCCTGCATCCGTAAGCGCGACGCACCTCATCGTGACAATTCCGGTTACGGATATCGCCGCTGTTGGAATGGCCCAAGTCAGCGTATTTACTCCCGCACCGGGTGGGGGCGCCTCCGGCGGAATGACATTCTCCATTGTTGCACCAACGATCTCAAGCCTCGTGCCGTCATCTACCCCCTACTGCGGCACACCAGGCGTCTCACTGACCGTGAATGGAACGGATTTTGTGAACGGACTCGTAGTGAACTGGAACGGATCGCCGCGGCCGACAACGTTTGTCAGCCCGACGCAGCTCACCGCGACAATCTCGCCCGCGGACACGGCTTTCCGCGGAATCACTGGGACGGCGACCGTTACAGTATCCAGCTCGACGACAACCTCAGGGGCTTCAAATTTTACGCTGACCGCGCCCATCTCGCTCCCTGTGCCTGTTATCAATTCGCTCATGCCAAACAGCGCGGCCGCCGGATCGTCTGGGTTTCTCCTGACCGTTATCGGCAGCGGTTTGGTACCGTGTTCTGGTGTCGAGTGGAACGGCGGCAGCCGGACCACAATGTTCGTAGACCCAACGGGAATCAGAGCGACAATCTCGGCTGCGGATATCGCCTCTGTTAGTCCGGTCCAAGTCACCGTAACCACTCCCGCGCCAACTGGGTGCACGGCGGGGCCCGTGGTTACGTGCGGGGGCACCTCAGGCCAACTCCCATTTACAATTTACGTGCCTGTCGCAACCGCGCGGCCAGCCATAGGAGCCCAAATCGCCAGCGCCGTTTCGGCATCCGCAGACTCATTCTCCATGCCGGTTATGAGCGCCGACAATCGTTACGCCGTGTTTGTGCTCGCTTCGACCGATGGCCTCACGGAGACACCAGGATCGCTCCAGAATGTTTTTGTACGCGACACTTGCGCCGGCGCTCCGGCAGGCTGCACGCCGTCGACGTCAATCGTATCAACCGGATTCAATAGCAATCCCGCCGATGGCGACAGTATTTCTCCATCGATCAGCGTGGACGGACGCTACTTGGCCTTTGTATCCTCAGCCAGAAATCTGGTCGATAGCGACACCAACGGCGTGGCCGATGTATTCGTGCGGGATACGTGTGCGGGGGCGGCAACCGGTTGCGCACCTTCCACGCAACGCGTTTCCGTCGCCACTGATGGAACGCAGGCCAACGAGGCGAGTACCTCAGGAACGATTAGCGCCACAGGGCGCTACGTCACGTTCCGTTCGGCGGCGACAAATCTCGATCCTGCTTCCCCGCCCAACTCCTCGGGAATATTTCTGAGAGACACGTGCGCTGGGGCGCCGTCCGGCTGCGCGCCCTCGACGCAACAAGTGAATGTGCGAAATTGAGTACGGATCCTGTAGCACAGGCCTGTGTTCCGTTCCGACTTAGTTTGTACAGGCCCTGCTGGCGATTGTTTTTCTGGCGGGCTCCACGCCCCGGCCTGGGCAGATTGCTAGTTGGTGGGGACATCAGTACCAGGGGGATATACAATAACCGCAACTTGTCCCCAGCCGGCGCCGGGGTTCGTCTCACCCTTCTTGCCAACTCCGAAAGTCTTGAGTTGCGCATCGTCGAAGCCAAAATTAGCAACGAGGTATTCGCGCACCACCAAGGCTCGAGCCTGCGTCAGCACCAAGTCCTTCTGCGAATCCCCAGTCCTGTTCGTTGAAACAACGACGACCGCGACTCCAAACTCATTATCGGCCAGAAACTGGCCCGCGGCGCGCAGTGATTTCTGGTTCTTGGGTTTGGCCGTATCGACTTTATCGAAGAGTTGTTGCGGTTCGTAAGTGAATGTTTTTAGCGGCTCAGCCTGCGGAAGATGTGGGATTTCGTTTTTCGCAAGGTCGGAAGGGTTGTCGTAGCCGCGATTTTTGAAATACCCGCGCAGCAGGAAATTCTGCTTCAACGCTTCCATGTTTTCCTGAAAGGCAGAAACTCCGGCTTGAGCCTTGGTTACCGTGTCGCGCAATCCACTCGTTGTCTGGTCCAGCTGGGTATAGATTTTCTTATCGTTTACCAGTGCTCCCAGTGTGCCTTGACCGTCGTCAATTTTGGCGCTTACTGAACTCAGATTGGCCGTTGCGTGAGTTACATTCTTGAGAGCTTCTTGGCTGCTATCCAGAATGCCGTTCGCTTTCTTAATGAGGGCCGACATTTCGAGCGGCGGGTCGCTGCCAATCGTGCCTCCATCCACAACATTTGCCCCATTGGCCGATCCAAATGAAATCGCAACATACTCGTTGCCAAGGAGCCCCTCGGTTTCGATGGTGGCTATCGAATCTTGCTTAATGATGTCGTGAGTCGATCTATCGAGGTCCATCCGCACCGTGATCTTGCCTGTCGGTTTACTTGGCAACTCCACGCCGCGAACCGACCCGCTGTGCACGCCGCCCACACGAACTTCCGCCCCAGAATCCAAGCCCACGACGCTGCCGAACTGGGCATTCAGCCGGTACGTGGGTGTAAACAGATACTGCTTCCCACCAATGATGAAGATACCTGACACCAGGATTGTCAGTGCTGCGATAAGAAAGGCTCCCAGTCGCGCCGCTCGTGACATATTTGCTCCCTAGGAATCCCGATTGAAGAATTCCCGAACAAAGTCATTATTGCTTTCAGCAAGTTCCTCGAAACTGCCTTCCATCGCTACTTTCCCCCTATCCAGCAACGCCAGGCGGTCAGCGATGGTCTTTGCGCTCAGTAGATCGTGCGTGACAACTATGGAGGTCAGGTCGTGCTGTTGTTGCAGCTCGAGAATCAAATCATCGATTTCGCTGGAGGTGATCGGATCGAGCCCAGCCGTGGGTTCATCGAGAAGCAGGATTTCTGGATGTAGCGCCAACGCGCGCGCCAGGCCCACTCGCTTTTGCATGCCTCCCGAAATATCACTGGGCATCTTGTCGAGATCGTGTTCCATGCCGACGCTAATCAGCAATTCCTTGACGCGATCGCCGCGCTCGGATGCCGTCATCTTGGTGTGTCGCACCAAGGGGAACGCAACATTCTGCTCCACCGTCAGTGAATCGTAGAGCGCCGCGTGCTGAAATAAGAAACCCATCTTGATCCTCAACCGATTCATCCTATTGAGTTCGAGACCCGTAATCTCTTGCCCATGAATGCAAATCGAACCAGAATCGGCATTTTGCAACGCGATGATTAACTTCAGCAAAACGCTCTTCCCGGTGCCGCTTCGTCCAAGCACGGCGAGCGTTTCACCACGAACCACCGTCAAATTGATTCCGTTTAAAACATGCTGTGCTCCGAACGATTTGTGGACATCTCGAATAACCAATACTGGCTCGGCGGGAATGTTGACCGTCTGGTTGCTCTCCAAATTGGCTTCCGCGATTGAGTTCTTCATGGGGAAAAAATGAGAATCAGCTTTACCAGGATGACGTCAGCCAAAATCACGAACAGCGAAGACAAAACGACTGAACTCGTCGCCGAACGCCCCACACCCTCGGTACCACCTTGCGTGCGCATTCCCTGAAAACAGGCCACCAAGCCGATAATTAGACCGAAGGCGGCGGTTCTAAACGTCGGTGCAAGAAAATCGCTAAAAGTTACGCCCGAAAAGCCTTTGTCCAAGAAGCGATGTAAGGAAATTGGGTCGGCCAGTGTTTCCGCTACCCACCCTGCCAATACGCCGCAGAAATCAGCCGCCACTGTCAAAAGTGGCAGGACCACGATGCACGCCAGGATGCGGGTGACGGCCAAAAATTTATAAGGATTTACGGCCGAGGCCTCGATGGCATCAATTTGCTCCGTTACTTTCATCGAGCCCAGTTCCGCGCCGATGCCAGCTCCCACTCGTCCACTTACCACCAATCCGGTAACGATCGGCCCCATCTCGTGGATGATCGAGAACACGATGGCAGCTGGAAGCATGGACTTGGCCCCGAAACGCAATAAACTGCTGCGACTCTCCAGCGCGAGGACGGTGCCAACAGCGGCGCCCGCGAGAGCCACCAGGGGGAGCGATTTCGACCCTATTTCGTCGAATTGCCGCATGATCTCGCGGAGTTCTAACGGTCTTGTGACGGCCGCGCATATCACCTTCCAGGAAAAGCTCCCTAGATCCCCAAACCACTCGAGCGAGCGATTGATCGTTATTCCGGTTGAAGTAGAAGTCGATTCCATAAATGACGAAGCCTTACGCCCCTGTCTTTGATTCCGGCGGACTCCAAGTCGCCGACGCCATCGCGACGGCGCGCGGAACCCGCACTCGAGTAAGCCTGTTCCGGAGATTTAATTTCACCCAAATCTCGAGACCAAATGGTCCACGATGTTCCCGGAGAGGTTCGGGGTCGGGAACAATTGAGCGGCGAACCAATTCTCACTTACGAATTTTGAGCCGCTGCGGTCCCAATCGGCGATTTGGACCGGCGAACGTGGCTGAACAGGATGTCTGGTCCTCCATAAACCTCTTGTTCTCCGTCAGATTGAGCCCCTGGTGTGCCCCCGGTAACGGCCCGCCTAGCTTAGTAACGGATGTCCCATCTGGACTGCAAATCACCTGATCAGTAAATTTAGCTATACGGGTTCGGGCTGTCTGTCCGTTTTGGAACACCTGGAGGGGCCAGCAAATCACTGCCACTCTCCGACCACGAGTCGGAAGATTTCCCGGTCGTCACAGAAGATTTTCACGGGTCCGGTGTCCCCGCGGGGATTCGTTACTGGCCGAACGGGATGCTGTCCTGATAATACTGGATGTAGCGGCCCAGAATGATCACGGCGAACCACAGGCCCAAAGAGCTTGCCGCCACCAGTTTGGCGGAGAGCGGCGCATCTTCACCGGGTCCCAGATCCTTGACTCCGTCGAAAACGCCGGTCAGATAGAACGCCGCCGCATTCATTCCTAGCAACAGGATGGCCAGCATCTTGACCCAGAAAGCATAGTCCAGCGTGTAGAACTCCGGCATGCCGATGAACGCCAGCAGACCCGTCACGAGGTTGATTCCGAATCCCGCGAGCGCCCAGGGCACCAACCGGTGCAGCGGCTCGAGCGGCAGTTGCCTCGCAAATCCCATGATGCGGAGATCGAGAGCGCCCACGGTCCCGATCAACAACACAAGCCCCAGGAAATGCAGGTCCATCAGGAAGGCCCACCACCACTTGTCGTGCGTCATGGCCTCAGTGAATTTCCAGGGCGTCGGCTCAAACAGGTGCACGATCGACTCCATGGTTCCTTCGATCGGCGTCGCTTCCTGGCTGGCGCGAACCTCGGGATGGCTGATTTCCCCGCCGGTGTTCCCGGTTCTCACCATGAGTCCCACGGTTAACAACGAAAAAATCAGCACGGCCCGCACATTCCAGCGCGCCATGCGCGCCCGGCGATGGAACTGCCACAATCCGGCCAGCGAGAAAGCCCCTGTGGCCTCCAGAAACCACAGGGCCAGCATCGCCGCGCCCTCGTGCCGCAGCACGAAGGCGTCCGATATGCCGGGCTTCCCTTGAAGCATCAGTTGCGCTCCCTTGCCACTCGCAAAAGCCGGGATCGAAATCAGGGCGATGGCCGCCAAAACGATCAGGCTGCCTCGCCGCAGGGCGTCGTTTTTTCCAAGCAGTGAAATGAGAAAAAGGCCGCAGCCGATGATGCTGCCGATTACTGGGAAGTGATTTAACAGAAGGTGTATATGCACGAAGTTCATGACGGTTTCGCGCGAGCGCCCCGGATTGGCGAGCTCCGCTGATTCTTCGCGTGCACCGTACGCCCCGCCTCCTCGTAAGTCAACGAGAAACCGGAAACCTTCGGCTGCTCTGGGCGCGGATTTCTATATTCTTGTTGACTCCGTCCTCCTAAAAGTGTAATCCAGATGGCACAAACGTAATGCAGACGCTAGAAGTGTAATGCAGACGTACAGATCCCAGGCCCTTTCCAAGGTCGGTCCTTTACTACGAGTGGGTATTGTTTCGATTTAAAAAAGGGGTGACTCCATGAATTCTGTATTGAAAATGGCCCGAGCCGGGAAAACTATGCACGCGCTCGGTGCGACTGTGGGTGTGTTGCTGTTCTCTATGTCTCTGTTTTCGCAGGGCAATTTCGGACGCATTCTCGGAGCCGTTACAGACCAAAGCGGCGGCGCCATAACCGGCGCCACGGTAACCGTCATTGACAAAGACAGGGGCGTGGCCCGAACCCTGACCACCGATTCCGCCGGCGAATATAGCGCTCCCACTCTGATTCCCGGCACCTATACGGTCCGCGTCGAGGCAAAAGGTTTCCAGACGCTGGACCGTCAGAACGTCGTGCTGGAGGTTGGCAAGGAGGTTCGCGTTGACTTGACTCCTCAGCCCGGCTCGCAAGCCACGACCGTCACGGTCACAGAAGCCATGCCGCTGGTGGAAACCACCAACGCCACACTGGGCGGCACGCTCAACAACACGGACATCAACGATATGCCCCTGAATGGCCGCAACTTCCAGAATCTGCTGTCTCTGCGCCCGGGCGTCATGATGCAGGCGGGAGGCTCACCCTGGAGCCAAAGCACCAACAACATTCGCCCCGATGAAACCGGCTGGATGATGGATGGCGTGATCAATGTCAGTTTCTATGACGACCGTCCCGTAGGCAATTCGTCGAGTGCGCTCACCGATGCGGCGACCATCGTGCCCATTGACGCCATCCAGGAATTCGACATGCAGGAAAACCCGAAAGCGGAGTACGGCTGGAAGCCCGGCGCCGTGGTGAATGTGGGAATCCGATCGGGAACCAACACTCTTCACGGCTCGGTTTACGGGTTTTACCGCAGCGCCGCTTGGGACGCCCGCAACTTCTTCACCCCGGCGCCGATCAATGGAACCTGCATCCAGAACACGGCAGTCCCGGCTGTATGCGATAAGCTGCCGACCCAGTTGAAGCAGTTCGGCGCCGTAGTGGGCGGACCGATCAAGAAAGACAAACTCTTCTTCTTAGCCGGCTATGAGGGTCTGCGCGACTTGATTGGCAACATATTTCCCTTTGCAATGCCCGTAACCGGTTCGCTGATCGGTCAGCCACTCCCCCCTGGTTGCCCAACTCCCGCCGACTGCAGCATGGTGGATGCGATCAATGCTGTGGCATCGAACGGTGGCGGCTTCGTCCCCGCGCGTGTTAGCCTGGTCAGCCTGAATTTGCTGGGATGCACCATGGGATTGGCCGCAGCCAACACAGCGTGCACGGGCGGCCTCATCTTCAACGCCAATGCAAATAGTCTCAACTACACGTCTACATTCCCCAACGTCAATAGCAGCGACAATGGGATTGGAAAAATAGACTACGTCATCAACAGCAAGCACAGGATCAGCGGCATGTTCTGGACCGGCTATTATTTAGGGACTGGCCAGGATCACCCCACTGTGAATCCATTGTTCAAGAGCGAATTTATTATCCGCTCGTTGTCGACCGTCGAGAACTGGATTTGGACGCCCAGTTCCACTGTGGTGAACGAATTTCGGTTTGGCTACGACCGCCTTACCAATAACGCTGCCGTCGGCGACGAGGGCATCATCCCCGATGGCTCGGGCGGTCTGTGCACCGTTACCGGTTGCGGCGGCAAGGGCTATCCCCTGAATACGGGCGTAACGAAAGGGGGTGGGTTGCCGAATATCACGATTGGGAATTTCGGCGGCGGCCTGGGCAACTCAAATGGAGGCCGTCCCATGGGCACCGGCCCCAGCCCGTATCTCGATTTTCAGGACAGTGTCTCGTATTTGCGGGGCGCGCACGCCCTCAAATTTGGCGTGGAGGTCACGCACATAGAGGCCGATCAAAACACAACAGACTTCAGGGGCGTTGATATCAATTTTGCAGGCGGCCTGGCCTTCGCGGGATCCACTGCACTCGACGACTACTTCGCGGGAAACCCCAATTTAGGATCTGTCACTGTCGGCAACGGGAACCGCAAGATGGTCTGGTGGCACTACGCCGGGTTCGTCCAGGATGACTGGCGCATCAAGCCAAGATTGATGCTCAATCTGGGCCTGCGCTACGAATACAATCAACCGATGCGAGAGGTCAACAACCTCTTGGGTAACTTCGATCCGAATTCCTCGACTGGAATCGTTCAGCAGGGACAGCCAGGCGTGGGCTCGACTCTCTGGAAGCCCGATCACAAAGACTTCTCGCCCCGCGTGGGCTTTGCCTGGGATGTCACGGGCAAGGGGACCACTGTGCTCCGCGGTGGGTCCAGTGTCACGTACACGACGCTCTTTGCGAGGGCGTTCATGGACAACGGGCCCCAGAACGGCTCGGCGGGTAACATCGCCGTAGACCCGTCCGGCGCCTGCAATACGGCTGTGCCAGTCGGAAAGACTTGTACAGACCCACCCCCTGTGGGCGTGGGAGGTCAGACCCTTGGCGGCACGATCGATCTCGGCCAACCCGCGTTCTCGCCCCCCGACCTCAAATGGAGTGCGAGTGCGAGTGCCCCTGCTTTTCCGCAGGGCCAGCTCTATTGCACGGCCACCGCGCAGTGCACCATCTATGCGCTGGATCCACATCTCAAGACCCCCTACATGGTGAATTACAACTTCGGCGTGCAGCACTCTTTCGGCAGCAACCTGTCGTTGGATGTCAGCTACGTCGGCAATCGCGGCTATAACCTGTTGACTCAGACCGACGTCAATCAGTGTCAGCTGGATCCGAAGGGGAATTGCCTCCGTCCATACGATGGCCACCCCGCAATGCCCGGCCACGCCGCAAGCATCGGCAATTTCCCCTATCTCCAAATAATTAACGAACAAACGAATGCTGCCCATTCGAACTACAACAGCCTGCAAGCGACCCTGACCCAGCGGACTACGCACGGGCTGGATTTCACCGCTGGTTACACCTACGGTCATGGCCTCGACAACGGTTCCCTGAATTTCCAGGGACAAACTCCACAGGACAGCGCGCATCCAGAGAGGGAGTACGCCAGCGGCGACTTCGACATTCGGCACCGCTTGACGGTCACGGCTGGTTACGCCATTCCGGGGAAAAAAGGCTACGGCCAGCTGCTGGAAGGCTGGAAGCTCAACACCATCGTGACCGTGCAGACTGCCCAGCCGTGGCTAGCGCTTGACATGACATCGTCACACGATTTCAGCACGGGCGGAAGCCATGTCGGTGACTTGACCGATCGCTGGAATATCACCGGCAACCCCGCCGACTTCAGGTCCGGCCCGGATTCCATTCCTTACTGTGCGGGTCCCAATGCCTGCACCCAGACCAGCGTCGCTTACGGCACCTCGACCCCAACTCCAGACGGGTGGTCCAAATGCCTCGCCGCCGACGCTCTATATTCCAACGCCGTCAACACTAGTAATCTACTGACAGCAGGCTGCTTCGTATCCAGAAATGGCAATTCGGTCCTGACTCCTAACGCAAACGGAACCTTCGGAAATATGGGCCGGAACATCTTCCGGGACTCGGGCTACAAGAACGTGGATTTCTCCGTGTTCAAGGACTTCAAGTTCAGGGAGCGGTTCGGCGCCCAGTTCCGTTGGGAGCTCTTTAACATTTTCAATCACCCCAATATCGCCAATCCGTACGGTTCATCGAACACCAGCTTTTTAGGCGCTAAACTGAACAATTCCGGCTCTTTCGGCTCCGGGGGCTCCACGCCCGACGTCGCGGCGGGCAATCCGCTGGTCGGGTCAGGAAGCAGCCGCGTGATGCAACTCGGCTTGAAGCTCTCGTTCTAACTTTAAGTCTGGCAAATTCGAGGGGGGTGCAAAATCACCCCCCTCTTGCTTTCTATGACCCTGAGTGCTACCCAGCTGGCAGTTTTGTGCAGGGGCATGGAATCCTGAAAGCAGTTTTCACCTTGACAAACCAGGAAGCGGGGTATAACAGGCACAGATACTTCGTGGTGCTTGAGCATATCTATGCCTAATCGCTCTCTAGCAGTTCTTACTGCTTGCGCCACCATCGGCATTGCGGTTGCCGCGGTGATGCTGATGCCCGCCGCAGCTCAGCAGGCCGCGACGCCTCAGCAACCCGCGGCGGGCCAGAGTGCCAGCCAACACACACTGGACATCGGACAGTTCCCTCCTTACAAACCGGTGCGCCTGCCCGACGGCCATCCGGACCTAAATGGCACCTGGCAGTCAATGGTTAGCGCCGATTGGGATCTGCAAGACCACGAAGCGCAACCCGGACCCAAGCCGGAAATTAACGGCGTCTATGGCGCCGGGCCCGCGGGACAAAGCATCGTCGAGGGAGGCGAAATTCCGTACCGTTCCGAAGCGCTGGCGAAAAAGAAAAAGAACTTTGAAACGCGCGCGATGGTGGACGTCAGCAATGATAAGACCTGGCACGCCCTTGGCGACCCGGAGATGAAATGCTACATGCCGGGCGTGCCCCGCGCGAATTACTTGCCGTATCCCTTCCGCATCGTGCAAAGCTCCGGCGCGTCGAACCCCTACATGCTCCTCTCCTACGAGTATGCCAGCGCCACGCGCATTATCCGCATGAACTCTAAGGACGAGGCTCCCATCCCGGCGTGGATGGGCTGGTCGCGCGGCCGTTGGGAGGGCGATACCCTGGTCGTCGACGTGACTGGGTTCCGAGAGGAGACGTGGTTCGATCGCGCGGGAGACTATCACAGCGACGAGCTTCACGTGGTGGAACGCTACACGCCTGTGAGCCCCTACCACTTGATGTACGAGGCGACGATCGAGGACCCCAAGGTCTTCACACGGCCCTGGAAAATTCGCTTTCCACTCTATCGGCATATGGAGCAGGATTTTCAGCTCTTGGAATTTAAGTGTGAGCCGTTTACGGAAGAGATGCTATACGGGCGCTTCGTCAAGCGTCCCGCTCCGTGAATCGCTGCAAGGGAGGTGTCTCATGACTCATCGGTTCGCCGCGACCATCGGCATTCCGGCGATGGTGATTGCCCTCGGATCCTTGTCTCTGCTCATGAGCCAGGCCACGCAGACGACCCGCAAGCCTGCGACGGAGCCGCAGGGCAAGGCGGCAACGCCTCCCGCGATTACGTCCGCCACCCCCGCCGCGAAACCCAGCAGTTTCCGCACTCCGTGGGGCGATCCCGATCTCCAGGGAGTCTGGAACGACGCGACCAGCACCCCGCTCCAGCGTCCGACCGGAGTCGCAAGCAAAGACGTCCTCAACGACGCGGAAGCCGAGGAGTTTCAGGACCAGCTTGCCAACAACTTGAGCCGCAATCGCCGCGACGGCGGCTCTGAAGTGGACGTCAACCGCGCCTATAACGAACACTGGATGGATTCCCGCCGCCTCAAGGTGACTGCGGACCATCGCACCTCGCTGATTGTGGACCCGCCCGATGGGAGGATTCCTCCGCTCGTGCCCATATCGGCCGAGCGGCAGAAAATACATGACGAACGTGCCGCCGCACTGGGTCGCTTCAACGCCGGCATGCCGAACACCTACCTGGATTTCGACCTGCCGATACGCTGCGTCGTCCGGACCGACATGCCGCCCTACATGCCGATCATCTACAACAACGACTTTCAGATTCTGCAGAGTCCCGGCTACGTGGTCATCGCTCCGGAGATGATCCACAGCGCGCGCATCATCCCGCTCGACGGGCGCCCGCACATCGGCAAAAACCTTCACGAGTGGCTGGGTGATTCGCGCGGCCATTGGGAGGGCAATACGCTGGTCCTCGAGACCACCAATTTCCGGTCTGATACCAACATCTTCCAGGAAGCCGATCCGGCGACCTTCCGCCTCACTGAGCGCTTTACCCGGGTGGACGCCCGGACGATCAATTACGAATACACTGTGGAGGATCCGCACACGTGGACCCGGCCATGGACGGTGCGAATTCCCTGGACCCGCATTGATCCCGGCGAGCAGATGTATGAGTATGCCTGTTACGAAGACAATTACGATGTGAGCCATTTCCTGGGCGGCGCCCGCGAGCGCGAAAAGCGGGGCGAGGTGGCTGTGCCAATTCCGCGGCTGCCGTCAGTCCAGTAGCGAAGACGAAGTCCATGAATCATATCTGCTGGCACAGGAGGACCGGAATGAAATTGATCTCACGCGGGCTCCAAGTAGAGCCCGCACCCGTCACAAGGAAGCCGAGCGTTGGCGCCATCGTCGCGGCTGCCCTAATGCTGCCCTGGATGGGCATGATCGCGCCGGCGTCCGCGCACCACGCGTTCGCGGCGGAATACGACGCCAAGAAGCACGTGATTCTGAAAGGCACCGTTACGAAAATGGAGTGGATCAATCCCCATGCGTGGATCCACATCGACGTGAAGAAGCCCGACGGCAACCTGGAAGAGTGGATGATCGAGTTCGGCACGCCGAACACTCTTCTGCGGCGCGGCTTCACGCGTGATTCCCTGAAGCCCGGAACGGAAATTACCGTGGACGGTTACCAGGCCAAGGACAGCGCCTTGCGAGCGAATGGCCGCGACGTAACGCTGCCGGACGGGAAAAAGCTCTTTGCCGGTTCGCCCGTGGCCGACGCTCCGTACAAAGATCCAGGCAAGTAACCCCGCGATTCACCGCGCCGTGGCTGACGATATTTCCTTGCGGGGTGTCCGGGAATATTTCGTAGAGGCGGGCGGTTTGGATCACGCCGCGACTAACGGAAAGGTCAGGACGCTCCATTGGCCCTACCTCTGTTCTTGCGTTCCCTGGAAGAAACCAGCTTCAGCACATGGCTCCGCGAATCGAACTCCGTATTTGCGTTCTATTTCATTCTGCTCTTTCACACCTTCGGCCTCGCCCTTCTCGTCGGCGCGAATGCATTCGTGGATTTGCGCATCCTCGGCGTCGCCGCCAAGCTGCCGCTCGCGCCTCTGAAGCGCTTCTTCTCCATCATGTGGGTGGGTTTCACGCTGAACGTGATTACCGGTATATTGCTGGTGATCGCCTATCCCACAAAAGCCCTCACGAACCCTGTCTTTTATCTCAAGCTGACGTGCATCGCTCTCGCCGTGATCGTGATGCAGAAAATCTACGCGCGCGTTTTCGGCGATGCCGGTGTGAGCGAAGCGTTGATGGAGGCCAAAGGGAGGGCGCTGGCGAAATGGTCCCTCGTCTTGTGGGTCGCAGCCATCACCGCGGGCCGTTTGCTTGCGTACACGTACACCTACCTGCTTTACAGTCACGCGCCCACATCACGCTGAATCCGCGCCACTTTAGTAGTTCGGAATCCAGACCGCCGCCGTGGCCACCGCCACCCACAGCGCGATTTCCAGCAGACTCGCGAGCTTGGCCACCGTTGGTGTTTCCGCCGTCTGGCCCCATGTGAGCGACTTTCGTTGCACGAAAATGTGCCACGCCAAAGCCAGCGGCAACAGGGCACCCAGCTTGAGGCGAAACGCCGGATTGTCGATGTATCCCACCGCTGCCGTGGCAAAAAGCGTAAATCCACCCAGGACCGCGATGCCCAGGCCGAGCCAGTTCCACGAGAAAAGAGCGTCTGATAATTCCGCGGCCGTCTGAAATTTCTTCCCCGCGCCGAGCAATCGGCAATCGAGCGCCAGCGTTGTCCCGAGCCACAGGGAGAGGCCTGTAAAGTGGGTCCACTGGATGAAGGGATAGGCATACTGCGCCGTGACCAGCCACACCACCAGCCGGATGTTTTGCAGTCGGTCGCAAATGCCTACGAGCCAAGTGTGCATGCGCGGGAACCGCTAAATGCCCGGTATAAACGCGGGGACCTCAAGTCCCGCGAGGACCGCTCCTATCCACAGAGCTAGCGAAGCGAACGCCAGCCATTTCGCGGCAGCCGGCACAGACGGCGCACGGTCCCAGGCCGGCAATTTCCGCTGCACGATCACGCCAAATACGAGCGCCAGCAACACGATCCCCATCTTGATGCGGAAAACTTCCGTGGGATAAAACGTCGTGGCCTGCCCGGCGAACATGATGAATCCGGACACGATCACCAGACCTAGCCCGATCCAAGCCAAGGGAAACAGCAGCCCGGCGAGCGGCGCGAGCTTCTGGTTCCTCGCGCCGGCGCCGAGAACGCGCAAGTCAACAACCGCTGTAGTTCCGACCAACAGGAAAAAGCCGAGGTAGTGGACCAGCCAGACCACAGAAATCAGGACGGCTGAATTGGTGACTGTGACGATCCACGGGATTTGCGCGAGCCATTCACAGTAGCGCAGCATCAATGGCGGCCCTTTGGGAACTGCCTGATGGACGCAAGGCCCAACGTGCGATATTTAGACTGCGCGTAAACAAAAACTTCGTCCAAGCTGCAAGCAAGCATTTTCTGAAGAATCGATTTGAACTCCGCCACATTGCGACGGCCACGCATAGCAATCCTCGAATTCTGGAAGAGTTTGGCGAACCTATTGGCTGTCTTTGTTGCTAGCGGGATTGCCGATCAATTTGTTATATTCCGCGAAATCTGTTGGTGAGCAAATCATCTCCCGGACGTCGTAATCGCGCGCCTGCAACTGGAAACGTACTCTGTCGAGAGCCACCCAGGGTTTGGTGTACATCATCGGATCGTTAATCTTCACCGTGAGCTCCAAGTGGTCATGGTCCACGCGGTGGAATCGCTCCTCCACGCGCAGATCGCCGCTATGCGGACGACCGGCTCTATCGATCCATGTTCTTTCGTCGATCCCCGAGGTCTGCACGACGAACGTGTAATCATCCTCCCACTTACCGACCGAATATCCGTACCACCTCGATTCTGGATCTTTGGGGAGTTCTCGCCCGTCCGTCCAGATTACCCGCCATACTTTGCCGAATTGGTATAGGACTACCACCCTCTCGGGTGTTTGAAGGATCTGAGTCGTTCTGAGTTCGTAGAGGTCTTCGCGCGGCATCCCCTGAGGATCGCAGTAAACTACTGGATCATTTGTCTCCGCAGGGAGAACGCTTCTAACTCCATTGCTCGGCTTCGTGCGGTTCAACGCTTCCCGCCCCAACGGAGTGTAGGGTAACTGATGTTCTGGCTTGCCGTCATCCGGCATTGCACTCGCGCCGAGGGTGCCAAGTACTTGGGTTGGGTTCATGCCTGGGTCCCAAATTCCAGAGATGTCATGTGGCGGAGCCGGGGCCGCCTTCTGACTCTTCACGGGTAGGGTTATTGGGTGTCCCCAATCGTCGAAATAGACAGGCTCCGGGGAAGAAGGGGCTGCCTCTTGCTCCTTCGTGGTTCCTGATCGTGCCGGCGCGGTTTGAGGGCCCGCGAGGGGTGAGATTATCAACACTGCCAGGACGACGCTCGGGGCGACAAAGCACATTCGCATAGTGGGGACCCTTTCCATAGTCTAAATCCCACAATTGGATTCAACATCGAAATAAAGACAACCCCGACACGATCAGACTAGATTGGCCTGAGCGGCTCCTCATTGTTTGGGATTTTCCTCCGATTTGGAGGGTTCGAGGGGTGCGAGTACACGCCCGGCCAACTTTTGGCCATTGGGGAGCAAAACTTCTATGATGCGTCCGACAGGCCTGCCATTCTTGACCGGCATCACGGTGACCGAAACTTGATCCCCCACCTTCAGTGACTGCACGGTCCAGCCATAGTGAGTCATTGAGGTCGGATTTTCAGTCTCCGTAGTCCACTGCACCACTTGGCCGTGGTCATCCGGTACGTCGAGCTGAAGTATGCAATGGGGATTGGACCAGACCCATCGAGTAACGGTTCCCTTGACAGTAATGCTTTTCCCCGTGTCATATGCCGCGTTGCCGTGGTGTGCGAGCAGCGGAAGTGAAAAGATCGAGGCACCAACACCCAGAGCAAGAACCATAAGGAATTTGCTTTTCAAGAGCCACCTCCACTTTGCCGGAACAGGGCCTGCGTCTTTAGGTTGGGTCCGAGCACATCTTTCCAAACTGGGTGCGATTCTAAAGAGAGCTTCTGCGACAGTCAAGTGCTCTTCTACTTAGCATGCGTCACGCGCATCATTAAGAAGCGAGGACCCACTACTCATCGCTTTCGTTGCAACGAGCTTTCTCCGGCATTACGCTTTGCACCCGGACGCGAAACCGCGCTGCCTCGGAAAATGCGGGCACTCCGGCCTGGGTGTATGATGTCCGCACGCTCAGGAGGTCTGCTATGAAAATGAAGGAATGTGCACTTTCTCTGGCGTTCGTGTGCGCTGTGGCGCTATCGCTCTCTGCCGGCGCCAAACAGACCATGCTCATGAATCGCCTCGGTCCTTCGCAAATGACGCTGTATATTGCCAACGCCGATGGCTCGGGAGAGCGGCCGCTGTTTGCGATTTCCGGATTCGACTACAATCCGTCGTTTTCGCCGGATGGAAAATGGATCGTGTTTACATCTGAACGCAACGGGTCCGGCGAAGCCGATCTCTATCGCGTGCATATGGATGGCTCGGGCCTCGAGCGTTTGACCGACGACCCAGCCCTCGACGACCAAGCAGCCTTCTCTCCAGACGGCAATCAAATCGCATTCGTCTCCACGCGCGGGGCTCATAACGCCAGCATCTGGATTCTGGACCTCAAAACCCGCAAGGTGCGCAATTTGACAGGCGCGCCGGCTCTGCAGGCTGCTGCGGGGAAGATGAACGGCTACTTCAGACCTTCCTGGTCGCCCGACGGCCAGTGGATCGCGTTTTCCTCCGACCGGAATTTTGATTTCAAGCCGCACGACTTTCCCGATCCGGCGTGGGAACACCCGCAGGAGCTGAGCATCTATGTGATCCACCCCGACGGCTCGGAGCTCCGCAGGCTGACGCCGGCGGGCATTTCTGATGGGTCGCCCAAGTGGTCGCCAGGCGGCAAGCGCATCGTGTTTTACGAAATGCCCACCGCGCATACGTTTGCGGCGCGGGTGTACGCGCAGGCCATGGTCACCTCGCAGATTGTTTCTGTGGACGTGGCAACAGGCGCCAGAGTGGAGGAGACCTCGGGCCCCGGATTGAAGGTACAGCCGCAATACCTGAGCGCGGACAGGATTGGCTATCTGGTAAAAGCAGGCCCCAATGCGGGGCTGGCGTTTACTAAAGGCGCGCCGGGAGTAGAGGGAGCGATGCGCAACCCCGCCTGGTCGCCCGACGGCAAGCAAGTGGTGTACGAGAAAGTTGATTTTACCGCCCGGCCGCAGAATCAAGTTCTCTATAGCTGGGAACCGGACATGGACGTGCAGTATACGGATGTCTTTCCGCGATTTTCGCGCAATGGGAAATTGGCCATCAGCGACATAAAGAACCTAGCCACAACGGCGACGGCATCGATCTCAGTCATGAATGCGGACGGTTCCAATAAGAAGGTGGTGTTCGCCGACAAGGAGGGTGCGGCGTTTGTGCCCACGTGGTCTCCGGACGGGCAATGGATTGCTTTTGGATTTGGTGGCTTCTTCGGGGCACGGAGAACGAAGCCCGCTAAATTGATGATGGTGCGCGCCGATGGTTCGCAAGAATCCAAGGATCTGACCACGGGCCTGCCGAACAGCGGCTTCCCAACTTGGTCGCCGGACGGCAAGCGCATCGTGTATCGCGTTTGGGGCGACGGGGAATACGGGCTGCGGGAGATGAATCTCGCCGACAGCTCTGTCAAGACGCTGACCACGGAATTCGACAATTTCCCCGCGTTCTCACCCAGCGGCGACTTGATCACGTTCACTCGCCGCTCGGCCAAGACCGATGACTATGACATTTTCACCATGCGCCCTGACGCCACGGACATCCAACAGCTGACCACCGCGCCAGGCAACGACAGCCACTCCTCCTGGTCCCCTGACGGCAAATACATTTTGTGGTCCAGCGCGCGCTATGGGTTCAAGGATGAAGCGCCACTCTATGACAATTCCTTCCAGCCTTTTGCGCAAATCTTCATCATGAAGGCCGACGGTTCCGATCAACATGCACTCACGTACAGCCGTTGGGAAGACTCCATGCCGGCGATTGTGCCGTCAGCGGCGCTGAAAAGCCCGACCAGCCGCCTGGACTAGACTGGACTGATGGCAAATTCGTTGTGTCCACGGCAGGAGAAGCGTACGATGCGCCAAACAGAGGCCCAAATCGGAAATTCCGGCGTCAACGAAGGGAGGCCGATCATGAAAAAAATTTGGCTGTGCGCAATGCTACTTTGTTTCTGGCCCGCGCTGGGATTGGCACAAACGACGGAAGAACTAGTTAACGACGGCAAGGACACCGAAAACGTCACCACCCAGAGCATGGGCTACGACCGAAAGAGCTACAGTCCGCTCAAGCAAATCAATAAATCCAATATTAAACGCCTGGTGCCCATTTGGAGCACCAGCCTTATGAACGACCAGGGTGAACTGGCGGCGCCAACGATTTACAAGGGCGTCATGTACGTGATCAACGGGCAATGGTCATTTGCCATCGATGTTGAAACCGGCAGGATGATTTGGCGCACGCCGGTGGAACTCGAATCGGGGGTTCAGCGGAACGCTTACAACAGAGGTGCGGCAACGATCTATAACGGCAAACTCTTTCGGGTGACGATCGACAATCATGTGCTCGCGCTGGACATGGAGACCGGCAAAGTGCTTTGGAACCAGAAATTCGCGGATTTACGCGACGGTTACTACGCCACGGGCGGACCGATTATTGCCAACGGCGTACTGATTTCCGGCGTGTCCGGTGGAGAGTCCACCACGCGGGGATTCCTCGACGGCTGGGACCCTGACACCGGGAGGAGATTGTGGCGCAGATATACCATTCCAGCGCCCGGCGAGCCCGGTTCCGAGACATGGCCAAAAGATAGTGACGCCTGGACGCGAGGCGGAGGTCCGACTTGGCGCTCCGGTTCCTACGATCCTCAACTCGATTTGGTCTATTGGGGGACGGGTAACGCGGAGCCTTACGATCCCAAGCCTCGTGGAGATCTGGATAGTTTGTTCACGAGCAGCGTGCTCGCGATTCGGCCGAAAACGGGAGAGCTGTTTTGCTATTTTCAATACACGCCCAACGACATTTACGACGTGGACGCCACCGACGAACATGTGCTCGCCGATATCCAGGTTGACGGCCAGCTTCGGAAAGTAATGATTCAGGCCAACAAGAATGGCTTCATGTATGTGCTGGACCGCACGAATTGCAAACTGATTGCCGCGCACCCGTATGTCAAGGTTAATTGGGCCACGGGGATCGACATAGGCACCGGTCGACCAATATTGAGTGATGTACACAAACGTTTTCTTGCCGGAGAAGAGGTGGAAATCTGGCCGTCGCGCGGCACGAACGCGGTGCCAATTGCGTTCAATCCGAACACGGGCCTCATCTACGCGAGCACGTGGAACGTGCCGCGTGTACAGCAGATCACCCCGCCGAAACCTCTGGTCATCGGCGGGGCCTCGACCGGCGTTCGCAGCAGGTTTCCTGAGCCTCAGTCAGGCGATGTCTTGGGCCATTTCGCGGCTATCAATCCCTTGACCGGCGAGAAGAAATGGGAAATTCCTTTGACTGATCTGCCCAGTTCGGCCGGCATGCTGGCGACCGGAGGCGGACTTGTGTTCACCGGTAAGTTATCTGGTGAGTTCATTGCACTCGATGAGACCACGGGCAAGACGCTTTGGCAGTTCAAGACCGGCTCGAGCGTCAATTCGACGGCAATCACATACACACACAAAGGCCGCCAATACGTGACCATCGCGTCGGGCCTTGGCGGCGTTCTTGCAACTCGCTACGCGGCGCGTAAAATGCCGACGGGCGGTTCAGTATGGACGTTCGCGTTACTGGCAGAATGAATCTTAACAAAGCCGCACCGTTGCAGAACTTCCTAACCCAAAGACAGCCGGGGCTTAATCGTAGAACTGTGGCGATTTCTTCAGTTTCGCGTTGCCGTTGAAATCGTGCTGGATCCAAAGCTGCGCGCCCGTTTTCTTCAGGAAGGCGTCCACCGCCACTCTACTCGCGCGCGTCTGCTCTTGGTTGAACTCGAACGTCGGGACGCGATCCAGGGTCCGCTCCGCCGGATAGTGATAGAGATCGCCAGACAGTACGACACCGCCGCTCTTGGCCAGCTTCACGTACAAAACCTGATGGCCCTGCGTGTGCCCGGGAGCAGACTTGATGATGACGCTGCCGTCACCGAACACGTCGTATTCATCGTTCTTGAGGATGATCGTCTTGCTTTTCTCCAAGTCTGAATATGTCGAGGGTTGCAGCGCGCCGGAGAACTGTCCACCGAACATCGCGTCGCGTTCGACCTGCCGCACGAGCCATGTGGCGCCGGCGAACGCGTTCGAGTTGGCAGTGTGATCGTAGTGGTAGTGCGAGAGCGCAAGATAGGTGATGTCGGATGGGGAGTAGCCGATTTCCGCGAGCTGAGCTTGAAGGGACTTGTCCACGTCCGCTTCTCGTGCCTGCCCGTCCGGGAGTGTGACATGCACCGTGACACGAAGGCCGCTCGGCTTCCAGGAATCGTCGGGAATGGCGCCGGTGTCCCAAATCAGGTTTCCCTTGGGATGAGCGATCAGGAAGCAGGCTATGGACATGTCCGTGGTGGTGACATCTTCCTTTTTCAAATTAAAGCGGCCCATATCGGCGTTGTGGAGGACGCCGCAATCAAATACGTACAGTCTGACCGAGCGCGGTGGTTGCGCCTTGTGCTGGGTGGATGGATTGGCCTGCCCACCGCCTCTTGTTTGACCGGCGAATAGGAGTGCCGCCGCCGTGGCAGCCAAGAGCAATCGAATCGTGTTGTGTTTCATATTTGCGGAACCTCGCTCACTCGCTAGCAGCATGCAGTTCTGGCTTGCGAATTGTCCGGCATTGTATACCTGCTTGGCGCCAATTGGCAGTTCCCACTGGGGCGAATGTCCAGGCCATCGTCGGATAAGGCGTGACGTGTATTCATCTGGCTCTGACGAGATTTATTCTATCGTTCATAAAGCAGAGATTGAATATGTAGCCACAAAGCTGTGGAGCACATTCCGAAAGGAGTGTTTCTCATGACTTCGCCGTCGGGACTCCGCGATCTTCCGGAGTCCAGTTCTGGACGCAAATTGGTTGTGAGGAGGGTGGGAGGAAGCGTACGATGCGCGAGTTAGAAGTCCAAATCGGAAATTCCCGTCAAAGCGTGTCGAACCAGTTGAAACAGAGTAGTCCGAGTAAAAGAGAAAGAGGAGAGTCAACAGTATGAATGTGAAGCCGAAATTGCGTTTAGGTCTAAGTTTCGTCGTGGCGGCGGTTGTCACGTTCGTGATTGTTGCATTGCACCATGCTTCGGCCGCCCCGCCCCGTCCAGCGTCCAATGTTGAGGTACCAAAGTTTGTGGTGGACCCATCTTGGCCGCACATTCCGAACGGGTGGACACTGGGCCAGGTGTCCAGCGTGGCGTGTGATTCCGACGGCAACATCTGGGTCTTTCATCGACCGCGAACCGTGAAGCCTGGCGTGAAGACGGGGCCGCCGGTGATGGAGTTCGATCCGGCGGGCAACTACATCCAGGGCTGGGGTGGGCAGTCTGGGGAGGGCTATACATGGCCCTCGACGGAGCATGGAATTACGGTGGACTACAAGGGGAATGTCTGGATCAGCGGGAATGGGAACGACGATCAGGTCCTGAAGTTCACGAAAGACGGGAAATTCATAATGCAGATCGGTCACGCCGCCGCCAAAAAGACCAATGCGGATACGACGAGTCTTTGGAGGCCGGCGGACGTGTTCGTCTATCCCAAGACCAATGAAGTCTTCGTTGCCGACGGTTACGGAAACAAACGCGTTATCGTGTTCGATGCGGAAACGGGGGCGTACAAGCGCATGTGGGGCGCGTTCAGCAACACTCCGATGGACGATCCCCCGCGTCCCCCGGCTTTGACAGGTGAGGCCGCAAGAGGTGCGGCAGTTGAAGAGGAAGCCAAGCGTACTCTGGCCACGGAGTTTGATCCCAAGGACCCGGGACCTTCGCAGTTCGTACCGCCCGTGCACGGCGTGAAAGTGTCGAATGACGGACTCGTGTACGTCGCCGACCGCGGCGGCAAGCGGGTGCAGGTGTTCACGACCGATGGCAAATACATATCGCAAGTGTGGATCGACCGCTGGTGCCTGGTAGTTGGAGGAGGCTGCAATAACGGCAACACAGCCGCCAGCGTGGCTTTCTCGGCAGACCCGGGGCAGCGTTTCTTGTACGTCGCCAGCAGGAGCCCCGCACGTATCTGGGTGCTCGACCGAAAGACGCTGCAAGCCCTGGACTCATTCGGCCGGCCCGGCATAGCGCCTGGCGAGTTCGACACGCTTCATCACATGACAACCGATAACAAGGGCAACATCTACAGCTCGGAAGTCGAGGACGGCAGGCGAGTCCAAAAGTTCGTGTTTAAGGGACTTGTTTCGATGCCTGTGCCAGGGAGCTAAACGGGCTAATTACGAGATCAGGGACGAAGACAAGCTTTAGCCTGACGATTACAAATCTGTTACCCCATTCATGTTTCATGCACTCTCGCATGATCTCGCGTTACTTCAATCCAAGGAAGGGAGAATCAACATTGAGCCGCTTTGTGCTTGGACTGGTTTGCATCGCAGGAACTGGGCTCTGGCTCCTTACGGGGGCCAAGGTCATCTCTGCTCCGCAGCAACCCAAATCCTCATCCTCGGTGCAGTATCTTGACGGAAACGCGACCCAAAAAGAGCGCGCTTTTTCCCCGGCAGTAATTACCAGGGGAGGGAGAATCATTTGGCTCGCGGGCCAAACCACCACAGAAGATTTGAACGGTAAGTCACTTGTGGGCGACTTCCAGGGTCAAGCAAAAACCGTCTTCGCGTTGATGGACCGCACCTTGAAACGCGGCGGAGGAAGCCTCCATAACTTGGTGACCATGACCGTATTTATCAACGATCCCCGTTATGGCGACCAGTTCGTGAAGATGCGGCACGAAATGTTCCCGGACGGCAAGTTCCCGGCGAGTGCGTTGATTACTGTCTCTAACTTCGCACAGCCGGGGATTCTTATTGAAATTCAAGGCGTGGCAGTCATCGGTGAGTGAGGATGCGGCGATCTAGTGCAGGGCGTCGTCGTAGTAACTTGAATCGTAGTATTTCAGCGGATCGATCAATTTTTTCTTAGCGTCCGCATAGCGAGTTCGCAAGGCCAGGACGGTGCGGAGTCCTTCCGTGCTCACACGCGCGTTGCGAAAAAAACCATCCTTTGGATCGAGAAGCTCATCGTAAGTGCGCTCGGCTATCTCGTGGGACATTTGGACATTGTTCAGCAGGATCATGATGGCTTCGTCGCGGTTCGCTTTGTCGTAGAGCCAATCGATTGCCTGGGCGTAGCCACGAATGAAGGCAATCACCTTGGTCCTGTTCTCCTTGGCCCAAGAGCGGCGCGTTGCGGCGACATTGCCTTGATACAGCCCGATCGCTTTTGTTGCTTTCGCGAGCTGGTTGAAATGCTGCTCCCTGGCGAGAATGTTGAAAGGCGCTGAAAGCAGTGTTCCCGCCTGCTTTCGTTCCCGCAGCGCGTCCCAACGTTGTGCCGTTCCTCCAACTTTTTCGATTTTGTAGGCGTTCCCCGCGAGACCATTTCGTCTGAGAACCTCGAACAACACGAAGGCATAACCAGTCGTGCGTGCATCGACCGACACGGTTTTTCCTTTCAGGTCGGCAAATCTCTTGACGTCCGGCGCCACCACGAGACGCAAAAAACCGTTGTCGCTGCCCATGAACGCGAAGAAATCAGGTTGAGCTCCAATTGGCGCTTCGCCTTGACCTTCAACGTAAGCGACGATGTTGTCGAAGGCGGTCATGGCAATGTCGAACTTTCTCTCGGCCAGTCCGGTCATCTGCGCCACCGAATTCGGCGTCGTCTGAAGCGTCACCGTAATCCCGTTGCGCTCGAAAAAGCGCTTCTGCTGCCCGACGAAACTTGGCCAATTGAAACCGCCGGGAAAGACATTGACCGTGACGTTCGCAGGTGCCTGCGCATGGGCAGGCGCCATCAACAAGTTAGCTGCGAGGAGCAGCGCAACTGTTCCGGACCTCGATCGGCGCGATACTTTCATTGCCGCACTCCTGTAAGGACATGTTATCTGGCCGCAGTGCAAGCGCGAGGCCGCCCGCAACAACAGATAGAAGCGAAATCTGAATTTCTCCTGCCGCCGCCCACCCAGCGTGAGCGGCAATCCAACCCACCAGATAGCCGGCGACAGAGGCGGATCCGTACAGGCTCGTAACGAAGATGCCGGAGGCTCGGCTGGCCAAGCTGCCGCGCAGCGCTTTGGCGTGATAGCCCGCCAGGTTGACGTAAATCACTCCGCTGACGATCAGTCCCCAGACGAATGACAAAATTGCTTGCGGCACGAAGGCTCCCGAGCCGTGAAAGAGCATGTAGCCGAGCGCGGCGGCACAAAGGAACGTGGAACTCAGCACCAGCCTTGGCGAGAAGCGATCCCCGAGCCATCCTCCGGCAATCGAGGCAAGCGCTCCCAGTCCATAAACGCTCATGACGGTTCCCGCGCTCGTCGGCGAATATTTGAGACCTTCGCGGAGAAATGTTGGGTACATACCTAGATAGCCGTACATAACAAGGCCGCCGATCACACTCATCAATGTCAAAAGTATCGTATTTCTGTTGAGGAGCGTCGCCGCACCGCTGCGATCTTCTCGCTCATGAGTGGCGGTCTCGCTTTCCGTGAACCACGGTTCTACGCTGAACGCGATCACTGCAATTGCCACGAAACCGAGAACTCCAAACACGACCATCGATATCTGCCAGCTCCGGTAGGCGCTGAGGAGCGCTCCACCCAAGATCGGACTGACGATGGCTCCAATGCCGAAAGAAAAGTTGACCGAGCCTAAGGCGGTCGCGCGGTGACCGGCAAAGTAGTTGGCTGCGATTGCCAAAAGCACGGTGAGTTGCATCGCCTCGCCGATGCCGGTGGCAGCCCGGTAGAGCAGCATGTCGGAGAATCCGCTAGCGAAGACCGTCAGCACCGTGCCTGCGGAGAAGAGTGCGATTCCGGCCTGCAGCACAGTCTTGCGCGGAAACCGCACGAGGAGATAGCCGGTAGGCAGGCCCGCGATCGCCATTCCCAGAGTAAAGATTGTCGAGAGGAAACCTACACCGGCGAGCGAAAAGCCATACTGCCGGCGCACTTCTGGAGCCAGCAGCGGGAAGAGCTGCCGGTCCATGGCGTTGATCGCGTAGGAGGCGAGCAGCACGCCAAACATGGCGACGCCGAGGACGCGTGGCTTAGTTCGGGAAGGTTCCACGAACTACCTTGCGACTGCTTCATTCTTTACTTGAGCACCGAGATACCAGTCCAGAATCTGATCGCCGGTCCAAAACACTACACCGGACCGTGACTGAATGTGCTCCAACGCTTCCCTGAAGTAGCGCAGCCGATGCGGGACGCCCATGATGTAGGGGTGAACCACGAGCGCCATGATCCGCGCGGAATTGTGAGCGTCGGAGTACAACTGCTCGAACTGATCGATTGCACGGTCCCTGTATTCCGCCGCTTTGTGATGCTGAATCAGAAACATCGCGACGTCGTTGCATTCTTGTGTGTACGGAACGCTCACGAGTGGACGGCTGCGCGTGTTCAGCACAACCGGTTGGTCGTCCAGAACCCAGTCGCAGACGTATTCGTAGCCTTCTTCGGCCAGGATATCGGGCGTATCCCAAGTTTCGGTCAAGCCAGGTCCAAGCCATCCGCGCGGTCGTCGCCCCGTGAAGGCCTGAATGACTTCCGAGGTGCTCGCAATATCGGCTCGCTCGTCGGGGACTTTCTGCATGTTCTTCTGGCCGAAGCCATGGCCGACGAACTCCCATTCGCGAGCCAGCGCCGCACGCGCGATCGGCTCATATGCCTGGATGGCGCTGCCGTTGATGGCCAGCGCCGCGCGAATGTTGAATCGATCGAGCACTTCCAGCATTCTCCAGAAGCCCACGCGATTGCCATATTCGTGCCACGCCCAATTCGGAATATCGGGCATCGGCGAGCCACCGGCAGGCGGCGTGAGAACGGTCCGCGGCATGGTTTCGCGCGGATTCCACTCCTCAACGTTTACAATGACCCACACAACAAGCCGCGCGCCGCCAGGCAAAGCGAGCCGCAGCCGGTCTTTGATTGCCGAGTACGCGATGCGCTCTATCGGTAGCATGGTCACTTGGGATTTCCGTTTTGACATTCCAGCCCACGGAATATGTACACCCAAACCTGTTAGTACGCAATGCTCCAGCACGGCTCGGCGCGGGAAGCTGTCTTATACGCACCAGTTCTCAGCGAAGCTGAGCTTTGGAGATAAGGCGATGCGACGGGCTTATTTCGCTAGGGGATCGGGACGCATCTGGACCTTTACGACCTTGTCCTTGGTGCCCTTGCCCCCTTCCATGTGCCAAGGCGTATTCGGATTGTAACTTGTCCAGAAGCCGCGGCCTTTCCACCCGGCCTTTGGGTCGTCAATCCGCCCTTGCATCGACCGCGTGTAATACCCCATGGGATAAGGAATGCGGATCGTCACGAATTGGCCAGTTGCGGGAACCAGCGCCACCATGGCGTCGGAATTAACGGCGCCTGTCATCGGAACATCTTTCCCTAAACCCAAAACGCCGTTTCGGTCTACGAAGATCAGATAGTTCAGATCGGAATTGACCGCCATACCGCCTTGAAAGGTTGGACCCGGCTTATGGTAAATCGTCCAGCCCTCCGGACAGTGCTGGCCGGTTGCTGTCGGGCCGTTCAATACTTTGCACTTGCGACGATCGAAGGCGGTTATATAGTCGGTTGCACGCCAATTCTGCCAAGCCACGCCATTGCTATCCACGGAAACCCCACCCGCGCTGAATAATGGCGGGTCTTTTTTCGGCGGCTCGTAGACCTCGGCTTTACTCGTTTCGGGAGGGTTGGAACCTCGATCCAGGCGTACCAGCGTGTTTTCTTTAAGGCCGATCCCAGAACACCACATACTGCCATCTGCCGGGCTGACAGAAATCGAATAGCAACGGAAGGTGATCCGGTGGTCTTTCGTAGGATCGATTGGGTCGCTCGGTTCCGTCCACGGCTTGGTAATCTTGCCATCTCCATTGGTGTCCAGAACCGCTGGAATCCATCCCTGAGAGGCTTCGTCATTATGGGTTCTGTCCCACGCCGCAGTGTTCACCCAACCAACAGCACCCTCCTGGCCGAAGAACAGGCTGCCGTCGGCGCCGAATTCGTTGTGGTCAGTCGTAAAACACGTGTCGATTTCAGAGATCTCTCTCTTCTCCGGATCGTAAACTGCGACTTGCTTGTTGCCGTGCTCCAAGGGGTAGTACTTGGCGAACTTGTTGCTAGAACTTGCCTTGCAAAAGTCCGGCTGTTTGCCCCCATCCGATGCGCTGTTCCCACCCCGATTCCTGCTTGCGAACCAAACACGTCCCAACTGGTCAACCGCCGCGCTGCGCGGCTGTGCGGCCGCCAGCCAGATGTTCTCGTCCCCCCAATAAGGTGAGGGCATCTCCATCGACCCGAGCGGCTCTGCTTGTGAGGGGATTTTAATCTCGCTGGCCTTGTTTTTAACCGGGTCTAACCATACCAGCGAGTTACCGCTGGTCATTACGCCGTACACAGGCCCATTCGGGTTGACCATGGGATTCCGCAGATCGCTGGCTGCTTCGTCGTGCATGTAATTCGTCGGCGTGCCCCAGTCCCACAACGTGAGCACGATGTTACGCTCGACGCCATTCGGGCGCGGCGGCGCTTCCTTCGGGTACTCGCCTGCGGCAATGCGATCGGTCCAATCAGCAAACAGTGAACGCTGCTCCCCAAGCGAAAGGAAAGTGCCGCCCATGTTCGCGCCAACCGGCCCCGATTTCGTCCGGCGATCCCAGGCTTCCAGACTGTTTTTGAATGGACCAAAGTCCTTGGTGGCGGCGGGAATTTCGCGCGTTGCCTTGTCCCCGATCTGATGGCAGTTCATGCATAGTTTTATTCTTCCGATCACTTCGTCTGCCGATAGCCTGCCGTTTGGTATTTTTACCAGACTCAACCAATAATTGGGCGGATAAATCTGCGCGGCCGCCCGTCCGTCGGGCGCCACCACGGCTTTGAGATCGAGTTGTTGACCCGGCTTCGCGGATACCCGGGCCGAGTCCACCAGCCCATAGCCTCTTACGAAAACTTGGTACGTTGCCGTTGGCAGCTCAGGCAGCACGTAGCGTCCCTGATCATCCGTCACGACGATCTTGGCATACTTTGTTGGCAAGTCTGCAGTTTCGGCGATGACCCACACACCGGCTTCGGGACCATGCGAGCTTGTGACGACGCCTGCAATATGATCTGCGGTATCCGCCACCGCACTGCTGCGGCTCTCCGTCGCGACGAGCCACGCGAGAAAACACGCCAGGCACAGCGCAAGAACTCCTAAGATACGATTGCTCGTCCTCTTAGCCATTTCGACCTCCAGTAGCGCGGTATTTTCTTAACTAGCAGGGATTCCGTTTGACTTCTTGGCTGACCGATACTGTACAGTCTGAGCGGCCCGAGATGCAATCCTTGAGTCAGATTCACGCGTGCAGACCTTTTCCGCCGGCCTCGGCAAAATCAAAAGGGGAAAACCCACGCCTCAGGAAGCACGCGGGAACAAGGGCAGCCAGTGAAGTGGAATCTTTCGTCGGTGCGGCACAGCACAATGCATGTCCCCAGCGGCGGCGTCAGTGCCGTCGTGGGCCTGAACAGGGAAGGTCTCCGTTCGAGCGAATTTGTTGAACGGAGCGAGTTCGCTATTACGCTATCGGGATTTTCGCAGCGCGCTTGTTGGCATACAAATCCGCGTCGACGCGCTTCAATAATTCTTCGGCAGATTCGCCGGGAAGGTAGTCCGCCCATCCTGCCGAGTACGAAACCGGCAGCATCCCGTCTCCCAGGTCGATCTTCAGGCCATCCAGGCGTTTCATGATGTACTGAACACCTTCAGGTTTGCATTCAGGCAACAACGCCAAAAACTCATCGCCCCCGTACCGCGCGGCTATATCCGACCCGCGAGTGCACTTGGAAAGCCTCTCGGCAAAGGCTTTCAAGACACAATCACCAGCGGCATGTCCGTACTTGTCGTTGACCTGCTTGAAATCATCGAGGTCAAACAAGATTGCGGTTAACGGGAGGCGATGCCGCTGCGTTCTGGCAATTTCAGTGACCAGCCTCTGTTCGGCGTAGCGGCGATTGTAGGCGCCGGTAAGTGAATCCAGTACGGCCAGATTGTAAACTTCCTGGGCAAGCACTTCCACCTTGTCCACGGCGAAGACTTGTTCCAACAGTTGACGCCGAATCTGATTGATTTGTATTTGCTGATACAACGAGTAGCCGATAAACAGGAGCACTAATACGCCCAGGCCGCGCACGGCTTGATTCATATAAATCGAGTAAGAACTATTTGCCTCCGACAGAAATGCCGAAAAGGTGAATGAAGCGATCCCCAGCATCAACAAGAGCATGACTAGCGCAGCGGAGAACCATAACCACCATTCGCGGCGGTCCATGCGGTGTAGGGTCGTCTGCATTTCTTTAGCGGGCGCGCCGCCAATCTCCAGGCGAATTGGTTCGTTACGATCCATTGGGGAAACCGCGGATACCGTCTTCATTTGGAAGGCGTCGCGGGCATTTTTCGGTCGGCCCGGCTCCAGTTGTCCGGAGGAAAAGCGATGCGCCAAAACCTGGGCTGCGGATCTACAAACTCAATCCCCAGTTCGACTTTTCCGCTCTCTATTCTTTTTTGGTACGCCACCCGGCACTGCGCTTCACCACCGGTCTTTTTATTGATCAGGAGGAGAGAAGGCTTGATTTCGGTTGTTGTTGCTAAAACCAAGAGGGCGCCGTGAGCACTCACGACTCTCGTGCGTGTTTCCTGGCGAAAAGTCACCCCATCCAAACTCTGGGCGATGACCTCCACGGGCATATCAATTGCTACCCTCAAACTCCTGCGCGCCACAGGATTTTGCGGTGTGCCCTTTCGAGAAAGGCCAGGGTCTACTGTGAGCGGAAAGATGGAATTGGGTTCCGTCATGAAATTCGGTCCTCCGACACTTCTCGGCGCCACCAAGCGCGGCTTGTCCGTTGACCTGGATTCCTTGCCGGATGTCCGATCGCGACAGGGGGTTCTCTACAATAGAGTGCGGCCAACGCAGAGCAGGAGTCCATAGCAAACCAAACCGGCCCACCGTATGATGTAAGAGCTAGAGAACTACTGTTACTGTTAGGTAATATAACCGTTATACTTTAGCGATACGAGGCGACAATTGAGCCATAACTTCCATGATCTCAATCCATTCCAAAATGAAACACTTCTCCCTTCACGAGATTACTCTATAAGTAATAAGACATCTGGAGGGAATCCGCATCCATTCCAGAGTGAAATCATTCTCCCGGAATCCGCCCGCGTCCATTCCAGTTGCAGGAAAACAAAAGCCCAGTCCGATTGTTATGCTTTCGGCATACCTGTACCACGCCGTCCGGGAACCTCGCAAATGTCCGGGTTAACATGAATGATTGGTCGAAATATGATGCCTGCGTCTCGAACCACACTGTCGCTCACCTCTGCCTGGCTGCTCCTGCTGGGGGGCTATTCCGCCATGGCCCTGTGGATGCCACCCGGAGTTGGTCGGACGGCGTTCGGGGACATCTTCCAATGCGTGCTGCCGCTGCTCGTCAACAGCGCTCTATTGATGAATGCGATCACGCCGAATTGGCGCAAAAACGCATTCTGGATGCTCCTTGCTCTGGGGTGTTCGCTATGGCTCAGCGGACAATTTATCTGGACCTTCATCGAGGTCTATCAACATCGCAGCCTGCCCGATCCTTTTATCGGGGACAGTATTTTCTTCCTGCACACGGTCCCCATGATTGCTGCACTCACGATGCAGCCTCACAAACGCCACGACAGCCGCACGATGCTATACGGCTACGTGGATTTCTCACTCCTGTTGTGCTGGTGGGTTTACTTGTATCTGTTCGTTGTAATTCCGTGGCAGTACATCGTGGTCAACGCGGGGCAATACGATCGCAACTACAACGTCATTTATGCCTTCGAGAATCTGGTCTTCGTGGCCGGCGCCATGGTGCTGTCCATGAAAGCTACGGGCCGCTGGCGCCGCATCTATGCGCATCTGGCCGGAGCTGGCGCGGCATACATGTTCGGCTCACTGCTGGTAAACCTTTCGATCGACCGCGGTGCGTACTCGACTGGCAGCTTGTACGATGTACCGATGATCGCATCGCTCCTCTGGCTTGGGACTGCCGGCGTGGCCGCCTACAGCAGTCGCGGGGAGGAAGATACCAGCAAGGCCGAGGAGGCGCAGGAAAAATCTCCAGGAAACGCCCCACGGAATGAAGTCCTCTGGGCGTCGCGCCTGGCGCGGGCGGCATTGCTTTCGCTTCCACTTATCGGCATTTGGTCCGTGAAAACAAGCGGGGCGCCCATGGCTGTGGGCGAGTTCCGCATTGTGGTCACGCTTGCAGCCGTGCTGCCATTGGGGTTTCTCGTTTTTCTGCGCCACGAACTGCTGGACGCGGAACGCCTCCGTTTGCTGCGCGCCTCGCAGGAATCCATCGACAACCTCAAGCGCCTGCAGATGCAGTTCGTACAATCCGAGAAACTGGCCTCGCTTGGACAACTGGCCGCCGGCGCCGCGCATGAAATCAACAATCCACTCACCGCCATTCTGGGCTATTCGGACCTGCTCATCGACGATCCTTCCGTGGGTGAGCGCGCACACAGCCTCGCGGAAAAAATTCGCGACCAGGCGCGCCGTACGAAGACGCTGGTGAACAACCTGCTCAGCTTCGCGCGCCAGGTCCCCTGCGAGCAGCGTTCCCTGGTTGATGTCAATGCTGTAGTCACGAGTTCGGCGCAGTTGCGCCGCCTCGATCTTCGCGGCAAGAACATTCGCATCGAATTGCAAACCGGAGCTGCCATCCCCGCGGTTCGCGGCGATCCGAATCAACTGCTGCAAGTTTTTTTCAACATCATCAATAACGCGGTGGATGCCATGGAGGAAGTGAACGGCGGCACGCTCACCGTGCGCACGTTGTGCGAACGGGGAAACGTCGTGATCCTCTTCTCCGACACCGGCCCCGGCATCAGCGAGCCACGACTGGTCTTCGACCCTTTCTACACGACGAAGCCCGTCGGCAAGGGCACGGGGCTCGGCTTGAGCATCTGCTACGGACTCATCCACGATCACGGCGGGCAAATCTCTTGTTACAACCGCCCCGAGGGCGGCGCGGCATTCCGCATCGAGATTCCCGCCGTCCCGGCGATTTTTTCTTCGCGCGGGTTCAGCCCGCCGGCGCACGGTACGCCGGCAAAGCTCACCTGAAAATCACGCTTTCTCCAGCGCGCGCAATCGCCGCGCTTTCAGCTATAATTCCGGGCCATGCCGCCAACTCCCGCCCGCGCGCCGCAGCCGGCCCCGGCATTTCAGCCACCGCGCTCGATCGCCATCGAAGGACCGATCCGGGTTGGCAAGTCCACGCTGGCACGGGTCTTGGCCGACCGCCTGCACGCGCGGCGTGTCTTGGATCCCGAGGACAATCCATTCCTTGCCGACTTCTACAAGGAAAAAGCCGGCGCGGCTTTCCGCACGCAAATGTATTTCCTGATCGAACGCCACCGCCGCCTCAGTGAAGTGCAACAGGGCGACACAGTGCCCCGGGTTTCCGATTTCCTGTTCGAGAAGGACAAAATTTTTGCGTACGTCAATTTGGATAACGAAGAGTTGAAGCTCTACGAACGCTATTACGAGATGTTCGCGGCCGCCCTCAAACCGCCCGACCTCGTGATTTACCTGCAGGCCACACCCGAAGTCCTGCGCGAACGCATCGCGAAGAAGAAATCACATGCCGAAAAGCAGATCTCACGCGCCTATCTCGAAGAGGTCGTCCGCGCCTACGAACATTTCTTCTTCCGCTACTCTGCGTCGGACTTGCTCGTCATCAACACATCGGAGATCGACTTCGTCGACCGCAACGCCGACCTGCAACAACTTCTTCGCCGCTTGCAGGACCCGGTCAAGGGCACGCAATATTTCCTGCCATTGGGCGCGGGCTAGTCAAATCGCTTCAACTAAAGAGCGGAGGCACCATTCCATTGCGTGCGGAAGCGGGCAAGCGTATAGTGTCGGCGGGCCGAACTAACCGGAGTGATCCTTCAAATCGATATGCGCGGCGAATGAATGACCGGATGAGGCCGCGCAAGCTCCGATCCGCTTCGATCGCCAGACGGCTCCGCGGTGTTCGCGCACGGCGAAAGAAGGAGGGAAAATGAAGTTCCAATCCAGGCGAACGTTCCGTTGTGCCGTGGGAACCATGATCTTGTGCCTTGTCGGGGCCACTTGGGCACGCAGCCAGTCCGCCAAGCCCGGCACGGATCAGAAGCCACAAATGTCGGAAGAAGCCTTCAAAAACATCCAGGTGCTGCGTGGGATTCCCGTGAACGAATTCATGGATACGATGGGCTTCTTCTCCGCTTCCTTGAGCTTGAATTGCACCGACTGCCACGTCACGGAAAGTGCCGGCGATTGGAATCGCTATGCCGATGACACTCCGCTTAAACAGACTGCGCGAAGGATGGTTTTGATGGAGAACCTCATCAATCGGGCCGACTTCGGTAACACGCGGCTGGTGACATGTTACACCTGCCATCGCGGCTACCAGCGCCCCGAGGTCACGCCGAGTCTGGCCGAGCAATACGGGGCTCCGCCTCCGGCAGATCCCGATCGAATTGAGGTCCTTCCGGGGACTTCCGACTCGCCTTCCGCAGCCGAGCAAATCCTGGACAAGTTTATTCAGGCCGTTGGCGGCGCCCAGCAGCTGGCCAAGCTGAACAGCTTCGCCGCGAAGGGAACTTACTCCGGATTCGACACCGATTTTCACAAGGTCCCTGCAGAAATTTTTGCCAAATCTCCGAATCAGCGAACCATGACCAATCATTTGCCCGGGGGAGACGATACGACGACCTACGACGGGCGTGAGGCTTGGGTCGCGGCGGCGGACAAGCCGCAGCCTCTAATCATGCTGACTGGAGGAGAGCTTGACGGCGCCAAGCTGGACGCGGATCTGTCCTTTCCCGCGCTGCTCAAGCAGGACTTAAGCAAATGGCATGCCGGCTTTCCGCCTGTCACGATCGACGATCGCGCCATTCAAGTCGTTGAGGGGACCGCTGCCGGGGGAACTCACGTGAAACTATTTTTTGACAAACAGTCAGGCCTGCTGGTACGGCAAACGCGTTTTATCGACACTATGGTGGGTCTCGTCCCACTGCACGTAGATTATTCTGATTATCGCGCCGTCTCCGGAGTCAAGATGCCATTTCACTGGACAGTGACATGGGTGGACGGGCAGTCAACCACGGAACTAACCGATGTGCAACCGAACGCGGCAGTCCCGGCGGCGAAATTCGCGAAACCGGCCGTGGCAGCCTCGCGATAACTGCTGGGTCGGCTGCATGGCTTGAAGTTTGCCGAAAATCGTGATTGAATTTGGTGTTAATCGGGGTACCGTAGAACGATTTTGGAGGCGTTTTTTATGGAAAAAAACTTTCGGCCGCATTTACTCGCTTCGTTGGGTGTAATGGCTCTGTTTTCCGCGGCGGCGATTGCAGCGCCGCCTCCGCAAGCCCAGCAAGCCCAAGACCAGAATGCTGCCCCGCGTCCACTGGCATGGGCGTATGCCGTGCCCCCGGCCCCACTTCCCCCACCGCCGCCGGTAGACGAAACAGCAGTCAAACAGATCCCAGGCAGCACTCAGTCCTTTACGATGAAGCAGATTCGGGATACCGGTAACCCGGTCGACTGGTTTCCGGGCGACCATCCTCCGATGCCTTCCATCGTCGCCCACCGCCGCTCCCCAACCGCGAACCCATGGATCGGCAGCTGTGGACTATGCCATTACCCGAACGGCAAAGGCCGTCCTGAAAACGCCGGCGTTGCCGGTCTGCCAGCCGGGTACATATTGGAGCAGCTTGCCGACTTCAAGAATGGCGCGCGAAGAACTGCAGATCCGGGCAAGCGAAACACTGCAGTGATGTCCGGGAATGCGGCAGGCATAACCGATGAAGAGGCAAGAGCAGCCGCCGAGTATTTTTCGTCGATGAAGATGACTCCGTGGATCAAGGTGGTGGAGACGGAAACCGTACCGAAAAACCGGAATGCAGGCGGCTTTTACGTCCCCGTGGAAGGAAAAGAGACGGAGCCTATAGGCCAGCGGATCTTGGAAATGCCGTTAGATCCCGACGCTACCGAGATGTATCGCAACCCAAGGTCCGGATGGATTGCGTACGCGCCCATGGGCAGCATCAAGAGAGGCGAGGACCTGGTCGTTAGAGGCGGCGCGGGCAAGACAGTCGCGTGCGCCGCATGCCATGGCGAGGGGTTGAAAGGCAATGGCAATTTCCCCCCGCTGGCGGGCCGTTCTCCCAGCTATCTGGCACGCCAGCTCTACGATATCCAGCAGTACACGCGCAACGGCCCAGGAACCCAATTGATGCGGCCTGTTGTGCAGAATCTGAATGAGGCCGACATTCTGGCGATCACGGCCTACTTGGCTTCGCTCGAACCGTAGCGGCGAGGCTTCATTTCGCGTTGAAGCGATGGCGGCTATAAGCCGTTATACAAATAGTTGTTCGCGCGACTCGCGAGAGTTTCCCTGTCCCTCGTGCAGGGAAAAAATCTCCGGTCACGTCGCTGCACAACAAGTTGGCACCCCTCAAAGTCATTCCTTGACAAGGATTCATACCAAACTCACAATCTCCGGCAAATCCTGATCGCATGCTCATGGTGCATCAACGGCAGATTCGGCAGTTCAAGGAGGTGAGCAATGAAAAACAACGATTCAATCAAGCTTGCGGCTTTGGAAAGCGGAAAGATCGATCGGCGCCAACTGATGCAGGCCTTGGGCATTGCTGTGACGGGCGCCTTTGCCGTGAGCGTGGCGCCAAAAGCTACCGCTTTTGCCGCCAATGCCGCGCAGATGGGAATGGCCAGCGGCACAGGTTTCAAGGCAGTCGCGTACAATCACATCAACTATCAAGTCGCGGACTATGCCAAAGTTCGAGATTTCTACGTAAGTTTGTTTGGCATGAAACCTGTGTGGGATGACGGCAAACAATGCTCCGTCGAATTCGGTGACCCCCCAAACGCGATCTACATTCGCCCGCTCACACGGCCCCTCGACCGCCCGGCTGGCAGCGGACCTAACGCAAACTGGACGGAACAAATGGGGCAAGGCAACGTCGATCACCTGGCGTTCTCAATCGAAAGTTTTCAACTGGATTCAGTGAAAGCCGAACTGACGCGCCGCGGCCTCAACCCGCAGCCAGACGGCCCGTTCGCCTGGAGCATTAAGGATCCGAGCGGCCTCACAGTGCAAATCTGTGCGACGCGGGGCGTATTCCCCGGCCAGGCCTCCCCGACCGCCAAAGAGTCGGACGGCGCAAAAAATCTCGATGCGATTCCCAAACCCGACGGCAATGGATTCAAGGCGAATGCCATCAGTCACCTCGTCTTGATGGTTCCCGATGTGGATAAGAGCCGCGACTTCTACACAGATTTGCTTGGCATGAGAGTGATTTACTACAAGCCTGGCGATGTGTTCGGAGTGGATACCCCTGGAGGCCCGGTGTGCTTCCTCAAGTTTGGTGAGAACGCTCTATACCTGCGGAAGAGTCAGCACCCCGAACATAAACCTTACATCGCTCACTTTGCGCCCGCCGTTGAAAATTACGATCAGGCGGCGGTCAAGGCCGAATTGATGAGGCGCGGCTATAAGCCCACAGCGGATAGCAAATACGGCTGGTCCATTCGTGACCCCGCGGGCATGAGGGTCGAAGTTGCCGGGAAAGGTCTGCCCGAACATGTGGCGGGTGATTGCAACGGGGGTAATGCCAACTGTCCTGGAGGGCCGGACAAGTAGAGTCAATCCGCATTGCGCGCAAGTATTCCGTACGGCGCAGTCCAGTAGCACAAACTTTAGAGCCGGTTTGAGAGCTTAAGAATCTTTGTGGGTCGTGGCTTTTCATCCTGACGAAGGAAGGATAGCCACGACATAAGATGTGCGAATCGAGTCCGGCTTTAGCCGCTGAGTTTTCGATGGGCATGTCGCAACACAGACTGAAGTCTGGGTTACCAAAACTCGTTTCGTGTTGAAACTTGGAGGTCATCCCATGAAGCGAATCAGCGTGATCGTTGCCGCCGTCGCTATGCTCTTCCTGGCCAGCAGCGGTCGGGCCCAACAATCGAGCGCGAAAGCGGTGGATCGTCTCTATGTGCTCGACTGCGGCCAGGGCCACGCGCCTGACGAGTCACGATGGACGGTTGGCGTGAACGTTGGAAAGCCGATCGACATCTCGGACAGTTGCTTTCTGGTTCAGCATTCGGGCGATTACTTTCTCTGGGACACTGGCCTCTCCGACGCGGTTGCCGCCATGCCAGATGGCTGGCTTCCGACGAACAATCCAGCGACGGACATCCATTGGACCCGCGCGAAGACGCTGGAGTCTCAGCTTGCCGCGATTGCTGTAAAACCGGCCGACATAAAATACATCGGAATTTCGCACACGCATCCCGACCATATTGGCAACGTGGAACTGTTCCCGCGAGTACCCATCCTGATTCAGAAAGCCGAATATGACTGGTACTTTGCTCCGGGCAAGGAAGGCATACTCAAGCCGCCCATGGACACGAGGCCTACTTTTCTCAAGGATCATCCGGTGAACTTAGTGCAAGAGGACCTGGATGTTTTCGGCGACGGCTCGGTCATGATCGTTCTGACGGCTGGTCACACTCCCGGCCATCAATCGTGCCTCGTCCATCTTCCAAAGACAGGATGGGTTTTGCTTAGTGGAGACGCCGTTCACTTGCAGGAGAATTGGGACACCCGCCGCATTCCATATTTCGCCACCCTGCCACCCGAACAAAAAGTTCAAACGCTTTTGTCGATGCAGCGCATGGCCGATCTGATTTCCTTTTATCACGCGCAGCTTTGGATCAATCACGAGAAATCGCAAACAGACAAGTTGAAGCACGCGCCTGCGTACTACGATTGAACGCGAGACACATCTCCGAAGAAAAAATATTCGCGATGAAGGACCCCTTCGGCACGACGCCGCTTACTTCGCGGGCTTGTTGGTTTCCTGCTTTTCCACTTCCTGGAAGGTGTCGTTGTCTTCGCAATACTGCTCGAGCAGGCTCCAGCCCGGCTGCAAGCTGTAATACAAGTTTGCGGTCCAGGGCTTTGTGTACGCCTTGGGGTCGTCGATGGTCAGTTCGATTTGCAATTTGTCATGCTCGACGCGCCGGAAGCGCTCGACCAAGTGAAGGTCTGCGCTGTGCGGGTGGCCGATCCGGTCCAGCCAGGTCTTGTCATTGAAGTTGGTCGTGTCGGCAACCAGCGCGTCTCCCTCCCACTTTCCGATGGAATCTCCCATCCATGTTGGAGGCAGATCCATATTGTGTTTGCGCCCGTCGGTGTAAATGTGGCGCGACAAATTATCGTACTCGTACAGGATGATCACCTGGCCGGGAAGTTGCGCGATCTGAATGGGGAACGGATGGAGATAAACTCGCGGCACGCCCGGCGGATAACAGCCGTGATACACAGGGTCATTGGTGTCCGCAATCGCGACGCTTCTCGGACCGAAGGAAGGCTTGGCGGTCAGGTACTGCTGTTCCCCCCAGGGCGTCATGGGAGGCTCGTGAGGACTGAAGGCATAGACCCAATATTGGTCGGGAGCAGCGGGCGGCTGGCTTTCGGCCCAGATGCCGGACAGATTCACCTTGGCGCTTGCGCGTTGAGGGCCAGCCGCGGAAATCTTCGACTGCGGCTTCGGGGCCGCCGTGGGTTTCGCAGTTTGTGCGAGTACGAGCGGCGAAGCCATCAATATCGCCACACCTATCAGGCTCGTACACTTGATGCGATTTCGCATTCGGCAACTCCCTGTTCTTGATTCAAACCACAGCCTCGGCCAAGAATTCACGCGCTGGTCTCCGCGCTCACAAATTGCCATATTCTTTTCCGTTCACAACGATCTTCATGAGGCGCAACAGCGGCGCGCCGTTCTTGGCGCGATGTCCGGAAGCAGTGATCTCGTCTCCGGGCTTCAGCGTTGACTTGGTCCAGCCGCGCCGGAGAAGGAAATTCGGGCTAGTGGCCTCACATGTCCAATTTTCCACGTTCCCGCTCGAGTCTTTCGCGTCAATGTGGATCAGCACGTGCGGATTGATGAACTGAAAATCGGAGACCGTGCCTTTGACGTCGACCACCTGCGAGGTGTCATAGTTCGCTTCCCCATGATGGGCAAACACAGAATTGGAGACGAGAAGAACTCCCAGCACAAAAATCGGTAGCATGAATATTTTCATTCTCATCTCGAAATCTCCGTCGCAAATCCAGAATCTGTGCGAGCCCTTCAAATATTTGTGGGGCGCGGCTTCAGCCGCGCCATAAGTGGCTTGAGTTTAAGACGGCTTTAGCCGCTGTCCCTTCGATAGGATATTTGCGATGCAAACTCTCCACCCCGCCTAGCGCGTAAAAAGGCGATTGGCGTCAGCGTAAGTCATCGCGCCATCGGTCATCAAGGAGAAAGAGCCTTCCTCGCGGAGTTGCCGCGCGATGCGTGTGATCAGGTCGAGTGTCGCCCGCATCGGTCCTGAACCAACGCTCACGCGGGCCACACCAAGTTTTTCGAGGTCCGCCACCCGAGGCGTTCCGGCAGTACCCAGTATATTCAGCGGGCCGCGTATACCTCTCACTAATTGCGCAATCGTTTCTTTGTCTTTCACTCCGGGAGCGAACAAGCATTGCGCTCCTGCATCTCGATATGCATTGAGCCGTTCGATCGTGCGGGCAAGCATCGTTTCGGCAGGGCCGATGGCAGCGAGAAAAACATCCGTGCGCGCATTCAGCACAAACTGGACGCCGGCTCTAGGTGAAATTTCGACCACGGCGCGAATTGTTTCCTTCTGCAAACTCACATCGGCGAGCACATCAGGTTTGCCATCAACTGTATCTTCGAGGTTCATTCCTACAGCCCCGGCCGCCAGCACCTCTCGAGCGGTTTCTGCGATCTCCTCGGGTTTCACTCCGTACCCAGCTTCCATATCTGCGGTCACGGGAATGCGGACAGCCTCGGCAATACGGTGTACGACCGCCAGCATTTCACCGCGGGGAATTTTCTGTCCGTCAGGATAGCCAAGCGCAAATGCGACCGCCGCACTTGATGTGGCGACCGCCGGAAAACCCGCTTCCTCAAATATCCTGGCGCTCGCGACATCCCAAGCATTGGGAAGCAATAGAGTCTTGCGCCCATCGTGCAGCGCAAGAAATTTCTTGGCGAGTTCGGCTTGGATAGCTATAGGCATAGCAAGGCATTAAATACAAACCCCGGCGGGAATGCAACCCAGCTGTAGGATGCCTTCGTATCGACTACGTAGCGTCGTTGCTGAAACCTGATGCACCACGGAGTGTTCAGGCAGGAGCACATGTTCGGAAACTCATGGGGTGGGCTCAAACCCCATCTGCTTCCTTAGGCCGTCAAAAAGAGATTCAGCCCACGCGGCATATTGGTCGGGCTGAAAACCATGATCCTTTCCTTGCTGTATTTCGTACTTCATCCTCACATTAATGCTGTACGTGATGGTGCCTTTTACAACCGGAGTCGAGAAACCAGCAGGAAGTTGGTCGTTCATTCCCGGCCCTGGCTGAACCTCAAAATCAATCTTGAAATAGGCAGGTCTCTCCAGACGTACAGTACAGGTGAATACTTCTCCTTTCTCGGGATTCGAATGCTCGATAAAGGACACGCGCGTTCCAAGGGGCATTGTGAGCGGTCTGTCCTTCCAAAGCATTGCGTCTTCCGGCTTTAAGAATTCGGTGCCGAACAGCGCATCCAGGATAAGTGTTGTGGGGTACGGGGCAGCGTCAGGTGGAACAATCGGCTTTTTGTTTATCGGCATCACTCCGACTCCGAGTGTGAATTTTATCCCCCCAATGACACCCCTGTGCAGAAAATAGATTGATCGGAACACGTAAAACTGGGTCAGTCTCGTTACAAAATTAAATTGCTCACCAACGGACTCAAATTTCCTCTCTTTGTAGGCCGGCCACCCTTCGGGCTGCTTGTCGGGCCGACTTGCCAATTGAATTAGGCCACCATAAAACTCCTCATGCGGATCGCTGAGGTTTGCGTTCATCGGAATTGGCGTGTTCTTCCACTCACCATGGAATGGAACAAGAGTCGAGAAACTGTCCGTCTTCGCAATGGGTACGTGAAGCGAGGGGGTCGAGGGTAAGGGTTTGATCGCGCGCATCGAGACTTGCAGAGGAATCGTGGAGGAAACAGCTACGAGCTTTTCGTAGGGTGCATACCCAAACTTTTCGACTTGAATACGAACAGAACTTCCTTCCTCGACCCCTTTCGCGAAATTTACGATAAACGAACCATCGATGTCCGTCGTCGTATCCGAATTTGCTAGGTTTCCAATGACGGTGACCCTTGCGCCCTCAATTGGACGCCGAGATTGTCTGTCAGTAACGATCCCCGACATTGTCAGATTCTTGGCCTGTGCTCCGCTTGATGAAGGGAGTGCAAGCAGTAGAATCAGGAAGACCGTTTTGATGTGGCGTCTCATTTCTTATGCAATTGAAGGACCAGGTTCTCTGCTGGAGGTTCGACACTCGTATCTACCGGTTGAAAACCTGTCTTGCTCACATGCAAGCGAAGCCGTCTTTGCGTATTTCCTCGAAGATCAATCCTGAAGTTGCCGGTGTCCTCAGTTATATATTCTTCCGTTCGTCCAGCTATGGCTATCCTGGCTTGGCCTATCCCCTGATTTGTTTCTTGATCAACCACTATTCCCGCAATCGCTGCGTCTGTTCGGCGATCCTTCAAGGAGGGGTAAATGCCAATTAAGGCAGCAACAATAATAGCAGCAGCTCCGATTACGGCTACGATAATAGGAGACTTCCGCATAAGTTTAGGAAAACCTAGCTTATTGTAACGGAATCCCTTGTTGTCTCAAAAACTCTGCGGCGTCTAATGTTGAGATGTTGCCGATATTACGCCGATGGAACGTCTTCCCGATGTAACGCCGAGTTCGCAGAAACATTACCTTTGAATTCCGGCGTGCATCAATGCGTTGCCCCAACGCGGGCCATTACTTCAACTCATTCCTGAAAACCACGCCGCCTTTCATCACAAATTTAACTCGTTCCATCTCGGTGATATCCGTAAGCGGATCGCCGGAGACTGCCACGATATCGGCGAACCTGCCTTTCTCCACATAGCCGATCTGGTTTCCGAGATCGTAGTTCAAGCTCTCGGCGGCGTTGCTCGTAGCCAACTGCAGCGCTTGCGCCGGCGACAATCCCCACTTCACATAGATGGCGAATTGGTAGGCCTGCACGCCATGTCCGACGGTGTAAGCGCCGCTCCCGAAGGTTTGCTTCACGCCGGCGGCCACCAGCCTCTTGAAACTCAGCTCTGTCAAGCGCAAGCGCGTATTCTTCCCTCCGCTGGCTCTCAGGTCCGCTTGTTCGAGAGGACCGGCCAAATCCCAAAGAGTCTGATTCACGGGGCGGAGAGTTCCGTCGGCCAGCGGTTTTTTGAAGAGCCGAATCGTTTCATCGTCAAGCCCCGCCGCTCCGGTAACGCCGACGATTACGTGGATCGGCATGTCAACTCCTGCCTCCAGGCAGATGCGCAAGCCTTCGCCGCCATACGCGTGGCAGGCCACTTTCAAACCTCTGCGGTGCGCTTCGTCGACAATCGCCTGATTTTCTTCGAGCGTCAATGAAGGAACATTGATCATCTTGCCGTCCGGCATGAACGCGCCCGCGCCGTAGGGCTTCGGGTAACCGCTTCCTTCGTAGTCTTCCGTTTCGTAGATTTTGATCCAGTCGGTGCCGTAATGAGAATGGTCGCGCACGGCTGCGCGCGCCAGCCACGGTGAATTGATGTTTTGCGAGTTCTGCCAGGACGCGGTTCCAATTCCCTGTCCGAACGGCGTCACCTCCGAAGGCGAGCCATAGGCTGTGACGCCCCTCGGATTGAGCGCCGGCCCGGTGACCTGCATACGCGGCCCCACGATCATGGCCTTATTGATGGCGTCGCGTAATTCGACCGTCGCATAGGTGTAAGGCGAATTCAAATCCTGGAGTGTCGTGAACCCGGCGTACATATCGGCCAGGGCGTAATGCTGTGCAACCAGAAGGGAGCGCGCTTCGTTTGGTTCCGGGCTCTCCGTCAAGTGAACGTGGCGGTCGATCAAGCCGGGAAGCACGGTTGCGCGGCTGAGGTCGATCACCGTGGCGCCCCCGGGAATCTTCACCCGGTCGGCCGGACCGACATCCGTAATCCGATCACCCTGAATCACAATTATTTGGTTCGTTAGATTCGTTCCCGTCTTCGGATCGAACAAGCGCCCGGCGCGAATGGCGACGCCTTCCGGCGGCGGGGGCTGCATCGTGAGCCGCGCGGCATCGAACGGCGGCGCCTCAGGCCGGCCTTGGACTTGAGCGAAGACCCGCGCCGGATTCCCCGAGAGCCACACGATCGCAAGCAACGCAAGGGCGGTTTTCAGAAATGATTTACAGCGCATAACAAAATCCTCCGGACTGATTCGTAGGTCGACCACAAACAAACACAGCGCCTATCTTCTACACCCGATTCGCCGCGTTTCAAATCGAAAATCTGCCAGAAAGGCTTTTAACACAGAGGTCACAGAGACCACAGAGAAAGCGAAATTCGACGCGCAAGAAATGTTCTACCACCAACCACCTGGACCTACGCCCTGTCTCCTGCCTCCATTCCTCCTTGCCTCTAACCTCTTGCCTCCAACCTCCAGCACCTTGCCTCCAGCCTCAAATCATCTATCCTGTCTATCGTGGATCGCGCAGACATCGTCATCATCGGCGGCGGCGTGGTGGGCTGTGCCGTGGCGCGCGCGGTGTCGCGGCGCTGGAGCGACGTTTTTCTCGTGGACCAGATGCCGAAGTTCGGTATGGGAGCGAGCACGCGCAACAGCGGCGTGATCCATTCGGGCATCTATTACCCGCCCGGCTCGCTCAAGGCGCAATTGTGCGTGGCGGGCAACCGGATGCTGCACGAATTCTGCGTCGCGCACAACGTGCCGCACCGGAATTGCGGGAAACTCGTGGTCGCTCACGGCAGCCAGCAGGAAGCGGCGCTCGAACATCTCGCCGAAAATGGCCGCGCCAACGGCGTGGAAGGCCTGCGGCTAATAGATCGTGACACGATACATTTAAAAGAGCCGCATATCCAAGCGAGCGCCGCGCTCGAAGTGCCTTCCACCGGCATCGTCTCGGCGGAAGATCTCGTGAAAACGCTTGCGCGCATTGCAACCGATCAGGGCGCAAGCCTGTTGCCCCGCGCGCGCGTCGTGCGGCTCGATCCGCGGACGGATTCAATCGCCGTGACGCTTGCAGAAGGCGGTGCGAACGATTCGGCGAACACGACGCACGTGACGGTCGAGGAAACAATAGAAGCCCGGTGCATAATTAATTGCGCCGGACTCTACGCCGACGAAATTGCGGCCATGCTCGGCAACCGCAACTATCGCATTTATCCCGTGCGCGGAGAATATTGCGAACTGGTGCGCGCGAAATCGTATTTGGTGAACAACCTCGTCTATCCGCTGCCCCACACCGATGGCTTGAGCCTCGGCGTGCATCTGACGCGAACGCTTTGGGGCACGGTGCTGGTGGGTCCAACGGCGGACTACATTTCCGAGAAGAATGACTACGAACGCAACCGTCTGCCGGTCGGAGAATTTGTGCGCCGCGCGAAGCCCATGCTGCCGGAGATTGAAGCCGCGGACCTGCAGCTTGCATACTCGGGAATTCGAGCGAAACTCGTGCCTCCCGGACACGCCGGTTTCGCCGACTTCGTGATCGCCCGCGATGCGACGGCGCCACGCGCCATTCAGCTCATCGGGATTGAGTCTCCGGGACTGACGTCATGCCTGGCGATTGCCGAGCGAGTCCTCTCGCTGGCCGCGGAAATCCTCGATGGATAGTTCTTCCAGAAAGATTTTCTCTGTGTACTCTGTGCCCTCTGTGGTGAAATGTTTCGCAGTGGATCAGCGTAGATCTAAAATGCAGCGCCCGCAAGGTGCCCATCTCTTTCGCCGGCAATCTGCACGTCCAGGAATTGATTTGCTGGCCAGCGCCCCGCGACGCGTACATTGACATAGTTGCCGGAAAGCGCGCCAGTCCACGGCCCGGCGAAATCCTCGCCGTCGCGATGGAGCGTCAGCACGCGCAAAGTGCGCCCCGCCTGCGCGGCGCGGAACGCTGATTGTTTTTCCTCGCCCAGCGCGCGAAGTTCTCTTGCGCGCCTCGCAATCACATCTCCCGGAACGTGATCCTGCCTCTCCGCCGCCTGCGTCCCAGGCCGCGGCGAAAATGAAAATACGTGCAGGTAGGTGATTGGCAGCCCGTCGATCAACGCAAGCGTTGCGCGATGATCCTCCTCGGTCTCGCCGGGGAATCCGGCGATCACGTCCGCGCCGATCGCCGCGTCGGGGAGCCATTCGCGCACCAACTCCGCGCGCCGCGCGTAATGCTCGGCGCGATACCAACGGTGCATCGCCGCGAGGATGCGGTCCGAGCCCGACTGCATCGGCATGTGGAAATGCTGCGCCAGCCGTTCGCATGCCTTAAACAACGCAATCAAATCTTCGGTCACGTCCATTGGCTCGATCGAACTGACCCGCAGCCGTTCGATCGGCGTCTCATCCACGATGCGCCGCAACAATTCGCCCAACTCCGCTCGGGGCTTCAAATCGCGCCCGTAGCTGCCAAGATGGATTCCGCTCAACACGATTTCGCGCGCGCCGCTCTCCGCCAATTTGCGGATTTCTTCCAGGACTCGGTCCGGCGCAAGACTCCGGCTGCGTCCCCGTACTTGAGGAATCACGCAGAAGGAGCACCGGCTATCGCATCCGTCCTGAATTTTCAGCACGGGCCGCGTGTGCCCCGCTTCGCCGCCTTCGACGGGCGCGAAAAAGAGTTCTCTCTGTTCCAGAATATTTCCAATGAGGATTTTCGCCGGACCGCATTCGAGCGAAAGAGATTTCTTCACAGTTGACGCGGCGGGTTCACCCAGACCGATCGTCGCGAGAGGTTCACCCCGGGCAATTGTCGCGAGGGGCACGAATCCTTCTGCCCGTCCCGGTGGCGAAACCTGCATCATTTCCCCAATCAGACGCGGAATTTCCGGCTTATGCGAATTTCCCACAACCCAAGCGACGCCTCTGAGCGTGGCGAGTTCCTCCGGAGCGCGCTGCGCGTAGCACCCGGTCACGACGATTCGCGCCGCGGGATTGTCCCGGTGAATCGTATGAATCGCCTGGCGGGCCTGCAAATCCGCGGCCGCCGTCACCGTGCAAGTGTTCACCACCACGACGTCGGCGGAATTCGCTTCCGGCGAAGCGGCGTATCCGCGCTCGCGCAGTTGCCGCTCAATCGCCGCCGCATCGGCCTGCGTTGCCCGGCATCCGAATTGTTCGATGAAAAAAGTTGCCATAGCCAGCCGTGTACGAATCGCGTGTGTGAATGGGGCGCTGATTTCGCGGGAAAGCGCGAAGGGAAGTATAACAGGGGAGGACTTCTCCCCCGCTTGCAATTCTCATTGAGGAAGCGGGGTTTTACGGGTCACGAATCACGAGTCACCAGTCTCTAATCACCAGTCACCGATTCAAGTATTGTCCAGAACGCCCCCCTCAGGTATCTTGCCTGTAAGCCGCTATGGTCGACATCCATTGCCACATTCTTCCCGGCCTGGACGACGGCGCGGACACCCTCGAAACCTCGATTCAGATGGCCGAAATGGCCATCGCCGACGGAGTCACGCACGTCGTCGGCACGCCGCACGCAAACGCGCAACATAATTTCGATCCCGAGCGAATCCGCCAGCTCAGAAATGACCTGCAATCGGCAGTCGGGGATCGCCTGACGCTGGCGACGGGCTGCGATTTCCACTTGAGTTACGAAAACCTACAAGACCTCCAAAAGGATCCGCACAAATACACAATCAATCAGAAGAATTATCTGCTGGTGGAGTTCGCCGATTTCGCGATTCCCCAGTCGATGGACGACACGCTGCACCAGTTGCAGTTGGCCGGGTTGTCGCCCATCATCACGCATCCGGAGCGGAACGGCCTTCTGCGCGCGCAACCCGGGCGCATGTATCGCTGGCTGCACCAGGGCTGCTACGCGCAGATCACGGCACTCTCCATTCTCGGGCGTTTCGGTTCGGCGGCGCAGAATCGCGCGGAAGAATGGCTCGACGCCGACCGCATTCACTTTGTCGCCAGCGACGCCCACAACCTGAACAGCCGCCCGCTGCAGCTTCGCGCCGCGTACGACAAGGTCGCCGAACGCCGCGGCGAAGCCGTCGCGCAAGCCCTGTTCCAGGACAATCCTCTAGCCGCCTTCGAAGGCCGCAGCCTCCCCTACGAGCCGGAACAAACCGACCCGTCGGTCAAGCCCCCACAATACCGCCGCCGAAAACGATTCATTTTTTTCTGAGATTTGTTTCGGCCCGCGTCTCTTGTCCTGAGCGAACGAGAAGGATCAGGCGCAGCGCTTTTTCTGACCCTGGTGAGTCCAAACAAGGCCGTGAACAAGCAGAAAAAATACCAACCGCCCCCCGATTCAATCGCTAGTGCCCCGAAGTCTGTTTCACGCCGACAGTGCGATCGGGATCGTCGCCCACTCGCCCTTTGACGCGGTCGTAGACGGAAACCTGCGATGTCGATCCGAGAGCTTCGTTGTAGTAGGTAGGGATGCCCAGCGCGGTTCGCAACTCTTCGTTGAAGCGGCGCATACGGAGCAGCTGATCGGCAGTCGCGGGAAACTTCCGGCCGTCATCGGTGAGGAGAAATTTCTGGTAGCCCGCGTCCCACAGACGCACGAATTGGCCGTTCAGCAAGATCGTTGGAGGAATCGTCATCAAGTAGTGATCATCCGAGGTACGGCGAAATTCCGCGCCACAGCCGTACTTTTCCACGCGCGCCACGCCGCCCGTGCTGCTCACGATGAATCCTGCGCCCGGCAAGGCTTCCAGGAGACGCGCTTCAAATCGGTTGTTGACATCCCACATGGCTCTTCAGAATACGGAAGGCGCTGGATGGTGTAAAGACAATTAGCTCGGCGGCGGGGACATCGGTTCGTCATGCTAATGAAAACACGACAGATACTATCGTGCGCCGAAAAATTCTTATTCTGGCGCGCTCTCAGTTGGGACCCGCACCCGTGCAACTGGAGGAAGTCCCATTCGGCGGGGCAAATATTCGCCTCTGCCGATTCGGGCCGAATTCATCTAAGTTGTGCTAAATTAGCAGAATACACCTGAACGTGTCCCGCATCTTAACTCCGGCGGGTGTGGGCCTCCGGCATTAAATGGCCGTTCAAGACGAGGCAAGGGAATTCCGGCACGCATGCATACAGCAAAGAACCCTCTCTGGACTGAGTCGTCGGCAAACACGGGAGCCATTGGCCAAAGCCTCCTCGATTGCATCGGAAACACGCCACTGCTGAGGCTCGAGCGCCTGGGGCGCATTTACACGAACGCCGAATTTTATGGCAAGGCGGAATGGCTGAATCCTGGGGGCTCGGTGAAGGATCGTCCGGCGCTGGAGATGATCCGGGAGGCGGAGCGCGACGGACGTTTGATGCCGGGGCAGACGATTCTTGACGCTACCAGCGGCAATACCGGAATTGCCTATGCCATGATTGCGGCTGCGTGCGGATATCGCGTCAAGCTATGTCTTCCGGCCAGCGCGAGCGAAGAGCGAAAGAAAATTCTGGCGGCTTATGGCGCGGAATTGGTGATCACGCCGGGCGATGAAGGATCCGACGGAGCTATCACTCGCGCACGAGAGATCATCGCCGCCGAGCCGGGAAAATATTTCTATCCGAATCAGTACGGTAATCCGGCAAACTGGCGCGCCCACTATAAAACCACAGCGAACGAAATCTGGGAGCAGACCGGCGGCCGGGTGACTCACTTCGTGGCGGGACTTGGCACGAGCGGAACATTCGTGGGCACGACGCGGCGCCTGAAGGAATTGAATCCAGCGATTTGCTGCATCAGCCTTCAGCCGGATGCCGCGTTTCACGGCCTGGAAGGCTGGAAGCACATGCCGACGGCCATCGTGCCGGAAATTTACGACGCAACCCTCGCCGATTCCAACCTCACGGTTAAGACGGAAGACGCATACCGTCTGGTCAAGCGCGCCGCGCGGGAAGAGGGATTACTCTTAAGCCCGAGCGCCGCTGCGGCTCTCGACGGCTGCTTCCAGGTTGCCGCATCGCTCGATCCCGCGGAACACGCCGTATTTGTAACCATCTTCCCGGATTCGGGGACAAAGTATTTGAGCGAGCGTTTCTGGAACGAGGTTTAATCTTCCACGAGAGAGAATCGCGTGATGCTTTTGTTGGCCCCAAATCTGGTAAAGGAAATCAGCGAGCACGGCGCGAAGGATTATCCGCACGAGTGCTGCGGCGCGCTGCTCGGAACGGATGATGCGGCAGGGCGGGAAGTTCGTTCGCTATTTCCGCTGATCAACCGGCGAGACGATTCTCCGCGCAATCGCTTTTCGATCACGCCGGAAGATTTTCGCGCGGCCGAACGCGCTGCAACTGAGCGTGGATTGGACCTGCTGGGATGGTATCATTCACATCCCGATCACCCGGCGCGGCCGAGCGAATTTGATCGCGAGCACGCCTGGCCGTGGTACAGCTATGTGATCGTAAGCGTGGAAGCGGGAAATCCAAAGGATTTGACCTCTTGGCGGCTCGAGGACGACCGCTCGAAATTTCAGCCGGAGGAAATTTTGCCGGTGCGCATTGCCAGCCATAAAACGCAGGGCTGAAGCAGGGTGTCTGAGCTAGATGGCTTAAAATGAGCCTCTTAGACTCGCCGCTGAAACTTCGATTGCCAGTTGCGCATCCGATGGAGTGCTCGTTGCGCAGGCGGGCTCCAGGCAGTGCCCGCACCCGAGGGGGAAATCGACATATGGCCGTGAAGGTTATGATTCCGACGCCGCTTCGCCAATTCACGGGAAAGCAGGCGAGCATCGAGTGCAACGCTGCTACGGTGGGTGAAGCGCTCGGCAGCTTGACGGGGACCTTTGCCGAACTGCGCAAACATCTCTACACCGATGAGGGAAAAATCCGGAGTTTTGTGAATGTGTATTTGAATGATGAGGACATCCGCTTTCTCGACAAAGAGAATACGCACACCAAGGATGGAGACACGATCAGCATCGTGCCCTCCATCGCAGGCGGGTAGTCCAAGCAACGCAAGAATTAGAGGAGAATGTCCGTGGCAATACCGACCGACACGCTGACGAAACAAGACGTGAAACTCTCGAAAGAAGAGGTCTTGCGCTACAGCCGCCACCTCATCATGCCGGAGGTGGGTCTCGAGGGGCAGCTCAAGCTCAAGCGCGCCAGAGTGCTGCTCATCGGCACCGGAGGACTGGGGGCGCCGCTGGGTCTCTATTTAGCTGCCGCCGGCGTGGGTCACCTGGGACTCCTGGACTTTGACGTCGTGGATTTCTCAAATCTGCAGCGCCAGGTGACGTTTTCCACCGGCGATGTGGGCAAGCATAAGACCGAAGCCGCCAAGGCGCGTCTTTCCGGGCTCAATCCGACCATCGAGATCGAGACCTTCGAAACGCGGCTGACCAGCGAAAACGCCCTCGACTTATTCCGGGACTTCGACATCATCGTCGATGGCACGGATAATTTCCCCACTCGATTCTTGGTGAACGACGCATCCTTCCTGCTTGGCAAGCCTAACGTTTACGGCTCGATTTTCCGTTTTGAAGGACAGGCGACTGTCTTCGGATACCCTGGGGGGCCGTGCTACCGCTGCCTGTATCCGGAGCCGCCGCCGCCGGGCTTGGTGCCGTCCTGCGCCGAAGGCGGCGTGCTGGGCGTCCTGCCCGGCATCGTCGGCTCGATACAGGCCATGGAGACGATCAAACTGATTCTCGGCGCCGGAGACCCGCTCGTGGGGCGGTTGCTGTTGTTCGACGCCCTCGGCATGCGCTTCCGGGAATTGAAGTTGCGCAAGAACCCGGCTTGCCCCCTTTGCGGCGAGCATCGGACGATCACCAAGCTGATTGACTATGAAGAGTTCTGCGGTATGCGCGGTGAGGAGGCTCCACCCATGACGGATGGTATTCCGGAAATTACGGCCAGGGACTTGAAGGCCCGCCAGGACCGTGGCGAGGATATCTTCATCCTGGATGTGCGCGAACCCCACGAGTATCAGATCTGTAATTTAAATGGAAAGCTGATTCCGCTGGGAGACCTCCCCCGGCGCGTGAATGAGCTCGATAGTTCGCGGGAAATGGTCGTGCACTGCCGCAGCGGAAAACGCTCGGCCGACGCCATCCAATTCTTGCAGAAAGCCGGCTTCAAGAAACTCTTGAACCTCAAGGGCGGCGTGCTGGCATGGGCGGACGAAGTCGACCCCACAATGCCGAAGTATTAGTGGCCAGAGAAAATCCCCGGGTCTGAAGACCCGGGCTACAATTTCCGGCGGGCTCGACCTGAAGCCTGCACCCAAATTCTCGCAAGCGCTGGCGGGTCATTGTAGCCCGCCTCTTCAGAGGCAGGGTTTTTTTACGACGTTGTGCGACGTATTCCTGTAAATAGCGACGGAGGAACAATGCCTTCAACCAAAATCATCGTTCGGAATGATGGCCCGTTGCGCGTCGAAGGGGAGATCGAGCTCGTCGACATGCAGGGTCAGACTTATGGCCTCGCCGGACGCACCGCGATCGCTCTTTGCCGTTGCGGGCACTCGGCGAATAAGCCTTTCTGCGACGGTTCCCACAAGGCGGCCGGATTCCAGGACCAGCAGCAAGCTCGGGAGCTCCCCCCACCGAAACCCTAGCTCTAACCCCCCCGCCCGACGATGATTTTTCGGTTGGCCGCTCAACTGGACTGACTAAAGTGCCAAATCCGCTATGTGCATGTTCCAGATTGGGAAGCCTGAGTAAGTAGTTGTAACATTTCTATACATAGTCCGGGAATATCCCAAGTCGTGCGAACCTAAGGCGATTCAACGCCAACGAGTAACTCCTCTGTTTTCTCAAACATGTTAAAACCTTCTTAACTCTCCGCCAAAGGCGATGAAGTTGCATCCTCTACCCGCGTCAATCGCAACGGGGCGATTGGGGCTGCTCGACTGGGGGAGCGGTGCGTGTGTGGAATCAAATCCGGATTTGGACTTGGCGTCTCCGCTGGCTGCTTGCAGGGACGGCGGGGATGTTGTTTGTTTTCCTAGCGGCCGGGCTGCGTCAACTTTCCTTCACCTCTGAACCCATTCTGTATTCTTACCTGCAGATTGTCGGTAGTCTGCTCTGTTTCACTTACGCGGCAAACGCCATGGTGCGATTCCGCGGCACGCATGACCGGCGCACGCTTATTCTTGCTTTCGGGTTTGTACTTTCCGGCGTGATTGAAACCGTCGCCACCTTCAACTTCTACGACATTCTCGCAGGCGGCGTATCCGGCCAGATGCGCGTGCCTATGGCCTGGATGGTTAGCCGCACACTGCTAGCCTTGGTGCTGATTGCAGCACTCGTTGTCGAACGGCGCGTTCCTAATTCGCGAGATCCCGGCCGGGAGATCGCTATCGCCATGGTTGTGGTGGTTGCCGTGGCGTATCTGACGAGTGCGGCCTATCTCGGCTCTCCCCTTGAGCCGGGCATGCATCCCCACGCCTGGATCGCCAGGCCTGGAGACCTGTTTCCCGCGCTGCTGTTCGTCGCAGCGGCTTTCGGCTTTGGAAGAAGGCAGCCGCGCGCCGTTTCCGGAACAGACCGCATATTTTTGGCAGCTGTGTGGATGAATGTCGCGTGTCACATTGCCGCGAGCCAATCCGAACGTTTACTCGATGCGCCCTTCACCCTCGCACAGGTATTGAAAGTCACCAGTTACGCCCTCGTGTTGGGAGGAGCGCTGCTCGATAACGCCAGGCTTTTTGATCAAGTTCGCCAACTCGCCGTGACTGATTCTCTTACCGGGCTTTCCAACTACCGCACTCTGATCAGCGTGATGGATTCCGAAATTCAGCGCTCGCGCCGAACCGGGCGTTCTTTCGCGGTCCTGTTGCTGGATCTCGACGGCCTGAAAGGGATCAACGATCGGCACGGCCATTTGGTCGGCAGCCGGGCCATATGCCGTCTGGCGAATGTCCTGCGGGTGCATTCGCGCGCGATGGATACGGCAGCGCGCTACGGCGGGGACGAATTTGCAGTGGTATTGCCGGAAGCCAGTTCCGAAGCGGCGACTGCGGTCAGCAGGCGCATCTGCGAACGGCTGGCGAAGGACGGTGAGGTTCCCAACGTCACCGTGAGCGTCGGCGCTGCCGTGTTTCCACAAGACGGAGAAACAATCGACGCTTTATTCAACGCGGCCGACCGGGCGCTCTACGGCATGAAGGGCCGCTCGGACGGCATTCAAACGCTGGCCCGCATTGCGGCCTGCCTGTAAGTGGATTGCGGGCCCGGGCTTTACATAAAGCCCGCCGGATCACTGAGGGATGGATGAGCAAGGCGATTGGGATCGATCGTTACGAAAAGAGAATTCCGATGGCGATTGCGGTACACATTTCAGGGCATGAGCGTGCGCCTGGCACGGAGACGGCGTTCACCGAGAACGTCAGCTCACGCGGCGCGCGCGTCGTCAGCACACGCCGCTGGCGGCCCAATGAAATGCTGGAAATCGCGTCCCTGCCAGGCGACTTTCGCGCCAAAGCGCGCGTAGCGTACTGCCAGCCACAAAGCGAAGGCTTTGTCATCGGGCTTGAGTTCCTAGAGCCGACCGGCCGGTGGGTGGTCAACGCCCCGGCTGTCTCAGGGAAACCGCTGCAAGGATAGGAGGGACACGCGAAGGCAAAAAACTGGCGTAATAAGTTACTACCCAAAGAGCCGGGCAGCCCGCGGGAACGGGAAGTTCGGCTCTTTGGCTTTTTGAAGCTTGGAATGCGAAGCGCTCGCTGATTTATCGAGCGGCGATGAGCCGTTCGTATAGGTTGAGAGTGGCATCCACCATTTGATCCGCGGAGAACCGCGACGCGATGGTTTCGCGCGCACCCTCGCCGAGCCGTCGCGCTTCGGCGGGATTCGAGAGAAGCCGCGCGATCGCTGCTGCAAGAGCACTGGGGTTATGCTCCTTCACCAGCAGCCCGTTCTTTCCATCCTCCACGACTTCAGGAATTCCCCCTCGAGCGACCGCCACAACGGGAAGTCCGTGCGCCATGGCCGAAAGGAGCGCGCTGCCCAGCGGCTCTTCGTGAGAAGGAAAAACGAAGAGATCGGTCGCCGCATACACGCTTTCGATATCGGATACGAACCCTGGAAACTTCACGGCACCATCGACCCGGAGTTCTCGCATAACTTCATGCAGCTTGGTCTTTTCAGGGCCTTCTCCCGGGAGCAGCAGGGCGCTTTGCGGATATTTCGCGCGCAAATCCGCGAGAGCGCGGATAAGGAGTACGTGACCCTTTTCGGGCACGAAGGCCGCTACATTTCCGATACAAAATGTTTCTTTTAGGATTGCAAATCGCGCGCGCGCCCGCTCGCGATCCGCTTGCGAAATGATTCGTGGAATTTCCACGCCGTCGTAAATCACGTCGACAAATTGGTCGGCGAGACCGCTTGCCACTACGGATTTCCTGACAAAGTTCGACACCGCGACGATGCGTCCGGCCGCGCGATATCGGGCCAGCGAAAACGAATTCGGCGAGAGTGCCAGGGCTATGCGTCGGGAGGCAACCAACGGCACAGAGCGGTGGGCCCGCGCAATCCAAGCCGAAGTCAGCGCGTGCGGCTCGTTGGCGTGAACGACGTCCACTCGTCGCTCTCGCACGAGGCGATGAATCGCCAGCGCGGCGGCAAGGCGCCGGCGTCCCGGAGGAACGCTATGCACGAAGACGCCCCCATCCTGCGCTCGGCGAGCCAGCAAAGAATCGCCAAGCGTGATCAATTCGGGAGCGTGGCCGCGCGCGCGCAGACCTCGCACAAGCAGCAGTGCCTGGTGCTGTCCTCCACGGTAGTCGCGGCCGAGGTCCACAACCAGCGGGCGCACGCTCAAGCCTCGCCGGGATTCGGCCACGAACGATGCGTCAATTTCTCGCCCGCGCGCAGCCGGCCCAATTTGCGGTACTTGATGTAGATGTAATTTGCGGACAGCCAGGCGATCAGCCAGCCGCGCCGCCCGTCGAGCACGCCCAGTTGGAACACCAGCCTCTGGAAGAATGTCCAGGGAGGAGCGAAGATCATCGCGCCCCGCCAGCTCCTGCGGCCGTGTGAAAACATGTCTTCCGCGGCCATGGTGGATAGAAAATCCAGCTTGGCCTTGTGCTCCGCGTAAGATCGCACCGTGTAGTGAAGCAGGTGGCCTTTCAGGCGCCCCGCCGGTCCGTCTATTTTCACGCCTTCGTGCAAGACGCTGACGAATCTGCCCCGGTCGCGCCGGTAGAGACGCAATTTGTAATCGGGATACCAACCCGAATGACGAATCCAACCGCCCAGATAATTTGTCATCAAGGGAAAGTCATAACCGGCCTTGTCGGGAGTCTGTTGTTTCCACGCCAGAATGGACGAGCGCAACTCCGGACTTAGTTCTTCGTCGCAGTCGATCGACAGCAGCCATTCGTTCGATGCAAACGATGCGGCATGGTTTTTCTGTTCGGCGAGGCTGTCGAGCTTGCGCGAATACACGCGCGCGCCCAACGCGCGCGCGATTTCGCAGGTGCGGTCGGTGGATCCGGAATCGACGACGATCATTTCGTCGGCCACGCCTTCGAGCGAGGCGAGGGCGCGTGGTAAGTCTACTTCCTCATTGTATGCGATCAGAATAGCGGTCAGCGCGGGCATTGGGAATCCAAGACGATACGGTAGCACGAGACCCGTGCGGGCTCTACGCTTACGCCGAACGCCCTGCAACCGCGGGAGGAAGAGTGGAGCCGGCCACGATAATATCGACGCGGGGCTCTCAACGGGATACGGCGAGTTTCGGGGTGACGCTCAGCAGGATAATGGACGTTCCGATGCGGAACTCGGAGAGGTGCTTCAATTCCGCCACGCGAACGCGTTCGTCTTCAAAGAACGTGCCGTTCGTGGATTCCAGGTCGCGCAGCCGGATCACGTCGTCTTTGATCTCCAGGGCGCAATGCCAGCGAGAGATTTCCTTATCGTTGATGATGATGTCCGCGTCGGCCCGTCCCATCACGACACGCGGCTTTTGCACGGAATGGACCAGGCCTTTGGCAGGGCCCGAAATGACCGAAAGGGCGATGGCCTTTCCTGCCGGAAGGCGAAGGCCGACGTCTTCCACGGCTCCGCCGCGCGCGAGTCTAGGCGCGCCTGCGCTACGCGCAAAATCCGGCAGGGGCGACAACACCTGGGTCGCATCCGGATTTTGCGCGACCTCGACCAAAGTCGTTTTCCCGCATTTCGCGCAATTAAATTGCACGCGGGGACGCCCCACAAGCTGTGCATCCGGGAGAGTGTGCTGCGCGCCACAATTCGAGCAAGCTGCCTTCATCGTATTTCACGTTTCCGATCTTAATTTAGCACGGGCGCCTGCCGCAGGGAGGCAGTGTCACCCGAAGAGTTACTGGGCGGGAATCGTCCTTCCGTACATGCGGCTCAGGGGGCTGAAAAAGGCGGCACACGCCGTTTCGTGGCATGCTCAAACGCATAGGCAAGTTCAAGCAGCCGAGGCTCGCTGCAAGCCGTACCCGTGAAACTCACGCCGAACGGCGCAGGTTTCGCGTTGAACCCCTCCGGAAACGGAACGTCCGGAGCGTTTGAGATCCTGCCGAAAGGAACAATGACCGTGGGATATCCAGGCTTCGCCGCGATCGCCGCCCCGGTCGCTCCTGGAAAAAGGAGCGCGTCCAGTTTGTTTTCCTTGAGCGCTGCATCAATGCCCTGGGCGCCGGCAAGATCGAGGTCCTTCGCGCGGTCGGCCTCGTACCGCGCACGATCCGCGTCGAGGTCCATTTCATCCGAGATATCGAGTTGGGACTGGCCGAACTTGATGGCCCCGGCCGCAGTGTGCGCGAGATTGAAATTGCGCAGCTCGGTCAATGTCTTTACGGGAGCGGTCGGGCCGAGCGAGGCAAGCCACTTGTTGAAATCGCGTTTCATGCCGTACTTGAATACCACCGAGCAGGACTCATCCTTGCCCTTCGCATTTTCCAGGCCCGAGCAGGTATTCCACTTAAGTAAATTATTCATCGGATCCTTGGAAACGACGCTCGGAATATCGGCCGGATCGACAATGGTGGCGCCCTGCTTCCTGAGGATCGCGAATGCCTCGGCCATCACATTTTTCTGGTCCTCATGGAGGCCGCCACGAGGCTCCTTTTCACCCGGTGGCGTCGTCGAGTCGTAATAGAACGCGCGCGGGATGCCGATGCGTGCACCTTTCAGGCCATCGGCTTTGAGGAAGCGCGTATAGTCGCGGCCCGGCGGCCGGGCGCATTTCTGAGTGGCTGGATCGTTAAGGTCGGGCGCAGGGCCTTCTAACGCTCCAAACAGGATGGCCGCATCGGTCACTGTCTTGGCTATCGGGCCCGCGGTGTCCTGATCGGCGGTGATGGGAATAATGCCGTAGCGGCTGATGCGGCCTACCGTCGGCTTGATGGCCGCGAGCATATTTTGATTTGCCGGGCTAAGAATGGAACCCGAAGTCTCGGTCCCGACGTTGGCGGCCCAGAAATTTGCCGTCGTGCCGACTCCCGAGCTTGACCCGCCGGTACCCAGCGCCGGGCGTCCATCAAAGGTGGCCTCCCGCGGGTCGCGCCGAGGATCGTAAGGATTCATACTGAAACTAACCTCCGCGTTGTACCCGCCCGGCATCGGAGTGGGCCCGCCCGCCACCCAATTGGCAAGTTCCGTCATGGTTGTCTTTGCGATGATCACTGCGCCGGCGTCCCGCAGGTTTTTTGTAAGCGTTGCCTCATACGGCGGCACAAATCCATCAAAAGCCAGCGCGCCGCCAGTTGTCGGCAGGTCCACTGTGTGAATGTTATCTTTCAGGGCGATCGGTATACCGTGCAGGGGGCCCCGCACCTTGCCTTGGGCGCGTTCGCTATCCCTTTCGTCCGCATCTCGGAGCGCGTGTGGATTTACGGTGATGACGGCGTTCAAGCGCCTGTTGTAAAGAGCGATCCGGGTCAAATATTGGACAACCAGTCCGCGCGAAGTGACGCGGCCCTGCTTCATCGCGGCCTGCATTTCGGGAATGGTCGCTTCCACGGCGCTGAAGGGGCGGTGCTTTCCCGGAACCTCTTGCACCCGGGCTTTAGGCCGGCCTTGTCCGTACGAAGTAACGGCGGCAGTTATCAGATAAACTAAAATGAAAGCGCGCTTCATGACGGGCCCAATTGTATCCCATCAGGCAACTTAATTTTTTGCAGCTCCCAGCAGAGGCCGCACCGCACTCTTTTGCAACTAACCGTTGAAATGTTTGCACTAAGCGCACATATTTGGTTTCGGCTCGGCAGGGCGTTGTTTTGAGGTGTGTGTTGAATATTTCGCCATCTACGTAGATCATGTCCCAGGGCTTGCGGCCGGGAGGCCTGAGAATTGAAGCTGAAGGAATTGCCGTATTTTCTGGGTTTGCAACCGGGCCCGAAGACCTATGCCTCTAAACTAAAGCAGTTTGACCTCCCTCGAGATGGAATCATCGATTACGCGCAGTGGCTGCATCCCCGCGAATCAGAAAAAGAGATCACCCAGCAATCCGTCGCTGAGCTGCGCAAGTTTTTGTCTCCGGGCGACGTGGCGATCGATATCGGCGCGCACACCGGGGATTCCACCGTGCCGATCGCTCTCGCCGTTGGCAAAACGGGCTGCGTGTTTGCTCTGGAGCCCAACCGCTACGTTTTTCCAGTGCTGAAGAAGAATGCCGAGCTGAACGCCGCAAAGACCAACATCGTTCCGCTGATGTTCGCGGCAACCCCTGAAGACGCGGAGATGGAATTCCAGTATTCGGATTCAGGGTACTGTAACGGCGGACGTTTTGAGGGAATGAGCAAATGGCTGCACGGGCACGCGTTCAAATTGGCGGTGCAGGGTAAGAATCTGCAAGCGTTCCTGAAAAAGACATATCCGGAGCTTGTTCCCAAAATCCGTTACATAAAAATCGATACGGAAGGATATGAATCCTTTGTTATTCAGTCTCTCTCCGATTTGATATCGCGGTGCAAACCATTCATGAAAGTTGAAGTCTACCGGAAATTGGACGACCCGCAGCGCCGCGCGTTATACCGGTCCATTGCCGGGTACGGCTACGCGATCCACAAGATCGCTGAGAATGGCAGCTATTGTGGGGAAATCCTCGCCGAGCAGGACCTCGGCAAATGGCGGCATTTCGATATTTTCTGCGCGCCCAATCAGCTTTCTAGCAAGCTGCAAGTCGCAGACGCGCCATAGCCGGGCCATGGCGACGGCGCGTACAGCCCGCACCCGCTCGGTGAGCATGATCATCCTTCCGGGTTGTCGGAAGCGGTTTTCTATTGCACGAAGCCCACGTTCGGCACGGGAGTCGGTTCAGGAACTTCGCGGATGGGGCCGAATTGCGCTTCATACCGGCTGATATTCTCAGCCAGCGCTTTCAAAATCCGTTTGGCATGTCCCGGAGTCACGATCACGCTCGAAACCAGCTTGCCTTGCGGCACATTGGGAAATACATAGATGAAGTGCAGCGTGAACTCTTCCGCATTGTGATGAGCCATCACCAGATTGCAGAACTGTCCGACCAGTTCCTTCTCATCCGCCTTGATTTGCACCTGTACTTGCTCGCCGCCAGCTTGCGCCATGATTCCCTCCATTTTCCCCGTTATGAATTCTCACATTTCGTCACACCGTATGCAGAATCTCGGCTCCCTTCGGAGGGCCGGGCTTCAGCCCCGCCGTAATGACGCCTTCCGAAAGCGGCTTCAGCCGCTGAAGCTCACTTTTAATTGCGCCGCCGCTGCGCTGTGACACTACCATACTCCCACAATTCCCAGCAGCAGGAACGCGGCCTGAGTTTCTCCCCCGCTGATGTCTCCCGGGAAAGTAGTTGCATGATTCATCCATTGGCCACAAGCCGATTGACTCGGCCACAGGTTAATGCTAGTTTATTTGTTGAGTTTATCCAAGTTAACCATGTCCGGCCCACCCACTCCATCCGCGCCGCCAAGTTTGCTGCCAGGCGGCGACGGCCCAGACCAATTAACCGCTCCGTCGCCCGCCGGCGTGCGCCAACATCTCCGCTCTCCGTCGCTTCCCGAGTCGCACCGCAGCATCCCCATCCTGCCTGGCGCTTCCTTTTTCCGGAAAATGCTCGCCTTTGCCGGCCCGGGCTACTTGGTCGCTGTCGGATACATGGACCCGGGCAACTGGGCGACCGACATCGGCGGCGGCTCGACGTTTGGTTACACCCTGCTGAGCGCCGTGCTGGTTTCCAGCCTGATGGCCATTTTTCTCCAGGCGCTTTCCGCCAAGTTGGGGATCGCCACGGGCCGCGATCTTGCCCAGGCGTGCCGTGAACACTACTCCCGCCGCACCGGGATTGCTCTCTGGGTGCTGTGCGAAATCGCCATCGCCGCTTGCGACCTCGCGGAAGTACTCGGCTCCGCCATCGCGCTCAAATTACTTTTCGGATTGCCGCTCCTGGTGGGCGTGTTGCTGACGGGTCTGGACGTGTTATTGGTGTTGGCCCTCCAGGGCCGCGGATTCCGCGTGCTTGAGACGCTGGTGATTACGCTGATCATGACCATCGCCGGATGCTTCGCCTACGAAATCTTTTTTGCGCGCCCGCTTTGGATCGAAGCGGCGCGCGGTTTTGTCCCGGCTGCGGAAATCCTGCGGAACCGCGAGATGCTTTACCTCGCCATCGGCATTCTTGGGGCCACCGTGATGCCGCACAACTTGTATCTTCATTCCAGCCTGGTGCAAACCCGCGCCTTCAAGGAAAATGCGCAAGGAAAGCGTGAGGCCATCCGCTTCGCCACCCTCGATTCAACTCTGGCCCTTGGTTTTTCGCTTTTCATCAACGCGGCCATCCTGGTGTTGGGTGCGGCCGCGTTTCATCAGCGCGGCATGACGACCGTCGCCGACATCAGCCAAGCCTATGAACTCCTCACTCCCGTGCTAGGCGCGAGCCTGGCGAGCACTCTCTTTGCCGCTGCCCTGCTATGTTCCGGCCAGAACTCCACGTTGACCGGCACCTTGGCCGGCCAAATCGTCATGGAGGGGTTCCTCGACTTGCGCCTGAAGCCCTGGCTGCGGAGGCTGATCACCCGGTCCCTCGCCATCATTCCGGCCGCCTTGGTGATCGGAATTATGGGTGAAGGCCACGTCACCTCACTCCTTATCTTGAGCCAGGTGATCCTGAGCTTCCAGTTGCCCTTTGCCGTTGTGCCGCTGATTCAATTCACCGGCGACCACAGCAAGATGGGCGAGTTCACAAACGGTCCCATGACCGCGATTCTCGGCTGGGCCATGGCCGCTGCGATCATCATACTCAACGCAGCCTTGCTCTGGCTCACCTTTGGTGGAAAGATCTAATCTCAATTCCGGATTCGGTCCTTGCGGCGAGCAGCCCCTAAACTCTTCAATTGCATAGTGTTAGTGTTGGTCCTTCCATCTTCCCTACGTCGAGGTGTGGGTTCGACATCTTCACCCCCTCGGGAAGCATCCCATATCGCAAAGGTTTTGCAGATGAAAAATGCCCCATCTTGTGGCAATATTTGGCGCCTCGCAATTTCTCTTAAGGGAGAAAGCGCAATGATTCGACGGAGGGAAGTAAGTCCACGGTGGGTGGCTGGCGCTTTGGGAATTTTCGCTCTGCTTCTGGCATCCTCGGCCTTTGTGCCGCGCGTTGGGGCGGCAGACGACGACAAACCGTGGGTTGCGCCTGACGCCGCAAAGCAGGTAAAAAATCCCGTACCCGTCAATCCCGAATCCCTGGCTGCCGGAGCCCAGCTCTACCATGAGAATTGCGCGCCCTGTCATGGAGAAACCGGCAAGGGAGACGGCGACACAGGGAAGATCATCAAGAAGAAGCCCGCGAACTTCACCGACGAAAAACTGATGAGTGAAGAGACGGATGGCTCACTTTTTTGGAAGATGGGCGAAGGCCGCGGCCCCATGCCGTCCTGGAAGGATGAACTATCCGACAAGGAACGTTGGCAACTGGTAATTTATATTCGCAAGCTGACCAAGGATGCCGCTGCAGCCAATCCACCCGCCCCAAAAGACAAGTGAGTAAGGCTTAAAAAGGGCACGCTAGTCCACCCTCCATTGCGGAAAAAAGTGAAATAGCGTCATTCTGAGCGCTGATTTTGCGCGAAGAATCCTTCTCAATCTTTTGCCGTAAACGAGGAGGGATTCTTCGCTTCGCTCAGAATGGCAACCAAAGCATTTGTCGGCATGCTGCTTAACTGTTGCAGCCAAATTTGATCGCCGCTCCGCCGCGTCGTACTTCGTTTTCCTTCCATCGCGTTACAGTCTTATTTCACCCCAGCCAGCGCCTGCCCGACTTCTTTCATGTCGGGGACCACGGGAATATCGTAGTTCTTGAACCAGGCGATCTTTCCGGCCTTGTTGATAATCGCGATTGCTCTGCCGGTAATGCCCTTCTCGGATAGATACATCCCGAATTTGTCCGCCACAGCGCCTTTGGGATGGAAGTCGGCCAGCAGCGGGTAGCTGATTCCCATTTTTTCGGCGAAGGCCTTATGCGCCCAGACGCTGTCCACGCTCAGGCCCAGCACTTGCGCGTCGAGCTTTTCGAATTGCTTCAAATCGTTGACAAAACAGGCGTGCTCGTTCGTGCAAGTGGGGCTGAAATCAAGCGGATAAAAAATCAGGACGACATTGCGCTTCCCGGCAAAGTCGGAAAGCTTGATTTCTTTCTGACTCTGGTCCTTGAGCGTGAATTCCGGAGCGGGTTGTCCTACAGCGATGGGCATGAAGCCTCCTCAGGTTTGAATGATAGCTGCCAAATCTCGCGGGCACGATGCAAGGCGCAGGCTCCGCATTTACAATTACACTGAACATTTGCCCAGAGCTCCTTACGCGAAGGGCTTCAGAGTTTGCGTCGCAGCGCGAGAATCTTTGTGGGTCGTGGCTTTAGCCACGACATAAACACCGCAGAGCAAGTGCGGCATTAGCTGCTGAAGTCTTGCTTCTGCAGTCCTCACACAGACGATTCAGGCCAAGCGTGCAGCCCGCCAAAAACTCGTGTCCCCACCGCCCCGCCGCGAGCCACTAATGATAGCGCAATGACAGTGGATGAAAACGGATTTCGTCGAGCGCCCCGTTGCAATCTGATACCATCGGCGCCGTATGGCGCGCCTCACACTGGAACAAGCCTATCCGGGGATCTCATTTCGCCCGCGGTCGCGCAGCTGGTTGGCGTTGCTGATGCGCTGGCCCGCCGAATGCGTGCACCTCGAAAGCGGGCATGCCTGGATGGCCACATTCATCCCCGATACCCTCTATCTTCGCGGCAGACCTGCGCTGCGCCGGACTCCCGCAAGGCCGGAAGTTTCGCTCTGCCTCGATTGCCTCGGGATGGTGCTCGCGCCCGAGCTGGCCGCTCATCCCGGTCGTGTGGTCGCGTTTGAGCCCGACGGCGAGAATTTCACGCAATATTTCTTTGTCGGCCGCGAAGACTTTGCCGCGGCAGGCCTGCGCCCGGAAGTCGCCGCGGCCATTGAAAAGCGCATTGAAAACTTCAGCGGCGAGTGCAACGAGTGCGGCGCGCCGGCGACCTGGCTATGGATTTCCCGCCGCGAAGTGTCGAGCCTCGACCAGACCGAGCGCATCGAAGAGTCGCCCGGCGCGATGTATTGCGCGAAACACGGAGCCGCGAAATTGCGCGAGACCCTCGGCAAAATAGAGGAAGCGAATCTGTTTTATGTGAACGCGCCGTACAGCGATTCCGGCGCCTACATGTGGATCTGAAACGATGAATCTTCGCGAACTCGTCGAACAATATCTGGCCATTGCGGCCGACTACGGACGCCCCGCCGCGCTCGCCGATTTCGGGCTTGACCGTGCGCAGACCGAGAAGGAATTCGCGGCATTTGATGAGGACTACCACATCAGCCGCTATTTTCATTTCAGCCGCGTTACCGGCGCCGCCTACACCATCAACGGCTTCGACCAGACCCACGTCTCCATCGACGCCGAAATCCAAAACGTCCTGTAACGGCCCGGTCTGCCGCGGCGGATGCCCCTACTTCTGCGCTACCGCAACGCGCTGGAGGCGCTCGCCCAGGCGTTTGTGCTCCTCGCGAATTTCATCGGGCAGGCGGCTGCCGAACTGTTGAAAGAAATTCCCGGTATCGCCATGTTCTTTGGACCACTGCGAGGCATCAACGCTAAGCAACTCTTCCATGGTCGCGCGGGAGACATCCAGGCCGTCGAGGGTGAGGGCGCTCGACGTGGGCACGAAGCCGATGGGTGTTTCCGTAGCCGCGGCACGGCCCCCAATACGCTCGACAATCCACTTCAAGACGCGAACATTTTCACCGTAGCCCGGCCAGAGGAATTTCCCGTCGGCGCCCTTGCGGAACCAGTTCACGTGGAATATTTTCGGCGGATGGGGAATGCGCGTTCCCATATAAAGCCAGTGGCGGAAATAATCGGCCATGTTGTAGCCGCAGAACGGAAGCATGGCCATCGGGTCGCGGCGTGTGATGCCCACCGCTCCAGTTTCTGCCGCGGTCGTTTCCGATGCCATGGTCGCGGCCACATAAACTCCATGCTGCCAGTTCTTCGCTTCGTACACCAGCGGCGCCAGTCGCGCGCGGCGGCCGCCAAAGATGAACGCCGAAATCGGCACTCCGGCCGGATCCTCCCAGCGCGGAGAAATCGACGGCGACTGATCTGCCGGCACCGTGTAGCGCGAGTTCGGCTGTGCCGCCGGGCCGTTCGAGCCCGTCCACGTCCGCCCTTGCCAATCGATCACCCCAGGGGGCGCGTTGTCGTTCATCCCTTCCCACCACGGCTCGTTTCGTGAAGTCAGAGCCGTGTTCGTGAAGATCGTATTTTTTCGAAGCGCAGCCATCACATTGGGATTGGTCTTCTCGTTCGTCCCCGGCGCGACGCCGAAAAACCCTGCCTCGGGATTAATCGCGCGCAGATATCCATCGGACCCAACTTGCATCCACGCAATATCGTCGCCCACGGTCCACACCCGGTAGCCCTGATTTTCGAGCGTGGAAACCAGCATGGCCAAGTTCGTCTTTCCGCAGGCGCTCGGGAACGCAGCGGCCATATACGTCACTTTCCCCGACGGTGATTCCAGACCCAGGATCAGCATGTGCTCGGCCATCCAACCTTGCTCGCGGGCCATCCAGCTCGCGATCCGCAACGCAAAACATTTTTTCCCCAGCAGCGCGTTGCCGCCGTAGCCTGAGCCAATGCTCCAGATCAATTTTTCTTCGGGGAAATGGACAACGTAGCGCCGGGCGGGATTCAGGTCGCCCAAGGAATGAAGTCCGGGAACGAAATCCGATGAATTGCCGAGCCGGTCCAACGCAATCTTGCCCATGCGCGCCATCACACGCACGCTGGCAACGACGTAGGCGCTGTCGGTGAGTTCCACTCCGATGCGGCTTTGCGGCGACGCCGCCGGCCCCAAAATGTAAGGGATGACATACATCGTCCGGCCCTTCATAGCACCATTGAACAGCGCGCCCAGGGTCTGTTTGGCCTCCGCAGGAGCCATCCAGTTGTTCGTAGGGCCGGCGTTTTCCTTTTCATGCGTGCAGATGTAGGTGACTTTTTCCGTGCGCGCCACATCGCTCGGATCGCTCCGGTGCAGGAAGCAATTCGGATAAGTTTTCTCGTTGAGCGCGAATGTGTGGCCTTCGCGAACCAACTGTTGCTGCATGCGCGTGTTTTCTTCCTCTGACCCATCACACCAAACAATCTGTTCGGGGCAGGTCATGCGGGCAACTGACTCTACCCACTGTTCAAGCGGCGTAGACACGAACCCTCCAGCAGAAATTTCCTCGGCTTACCGGCGAGGAACTCAGGGAATCAAATTCCCGTCGCAACGCGTCAGGCAGCACGGAATGCGGCAATCCAAAAAGTTTAAGGCACGCGTGCGGCGAACGCAAGATACCGCCGAATAATAATGCGCCGCGCATAAAACAACCGCTGAGAGGCAGATCACAGTGTTACGAATGCTATACTTTTTGCTGGATGTATGCCCGCAAACTAAAAGTTGAAGTCATCGTCGACGGCGAACGCCGTCCCTGCCCGCTCGAATGGCTCGATAGTTTCGCCATGCGCAATTTCACAGGCTCGGCAGAGTTCGATGACACGCTCCCGACCGGAGAAGGCCAGCTTGAAGCTAGCCTTCGAGTCGAGCCGGACCGTTTGGCAGAGGCGCTCTCCGCGTGGCTCACGAAACGCGGCAAAGGCAACGGCCAGCCTGTGCTAGTGGAAATCCATCCCGCCTAACGCAAGAGACTGGAAACAAGGAAGCAAGGAGACAAGGAGGCAAGGAAACAAGGATGGACATAAATCCTGTGCAGTGAGCGATGCTTTCCTTGCCTCCCTGCCTCTTGTCTCCTGCCTCCCTCATTCTTACTTCGCTTTGGAAGCGATCACAGGAGGCTCGTGACTGGTCTTCGGTGCAAGCGCCGCGCGTATTTTCGGCAGTGCGGCGCGCGCGGCAGTTTCGCCCGCGGCGATCAGCTCCGAAGTCTTCTCGAAATCGTCCCACAGGAAATCTTTCACCACCGGTTCAATGATGATATCGGCCGTGCGCCGCCATTCCAGGTCCGCATGCCGCTGCAAAATAGCGAACGAAAGACCGATTACATCCACGATGCTTGTGGGTTTCCGGTTGTTCGCCGACTCCAGAAATATCGCGATCACCACTTCGGCGCCCATGTTGCGAAGTGCGTCCACCGGCACGGGCGCGGCCAGAAAGCCGTCCACCAGGGTACGGCCCTCATATTCCACTGGCAAAAACATCCCGGGATACGCGCAGGAAGCGCGTAAAGCAGGTCCTAAGGGCCCGCTCATGAAATAGACAGGCTCGCCGGTGCCCAGGTCAGTTGCGGCAATCGCCAGGGGAATACGCAATTCCTCAAAAGTGCTCACCCCAAGATACTTGCGGGGATAATGCTCGAGCCTCTGGTTGGACGCCAGGCCCATCCAGGAAAGTTTCCAATTTCCGAAATCTCTGAACCGCGTGGCTCTTGCCTGCTCCACGATTTCATGGATAGCGTGGCCGCTCGCGTACGCGATCGCCAGCATGGCTCCCGCGCTCGTCCCAGCCATGAAATCAACCGGAATGTGTTCCTCTTCCAGCACCTTCAGCACGCCTAGGTGCGCGATTCCCCGCGCAAATCCGCCTCCGAGCGCCACGCCAATCCCTGGCCGGCGCGCGGGTCCGGAGGCGGGCGGCGTGTAGGCAAACTCGCGCACCCGCTCGACAGCGTTCTGCAGCCAGTTTTTCCCTTTCTTTTTGTCGTCCGCGCTCATCTGGGGTATAAGACAACATTAACTTAAACTCAGGATGTTCGCCGTTTCCGGTTGACCCTGAATTGTCGCTTCTGTAACCTGCACAGGCGCCTCCATCTGCGCAGGTTAGTTTCAACTTGAAAAAGGTATTATGAAACGAGCGATCGAAAAAGTCGTGGTTCTCGGCGCGGGAACCATGGGCGCGCGGATCGCCGCGCATGTCGCCAACGCCGGCGTCTGGTGCGCGCTGCTCGATATAGTTCCCGCGGAGCCTAATGCCGATGAAAAGAGGCGCGGTCTGGGCGTCGCGAGCCCAGAGGTCCGCAATCGGATTGTCCGCGCGGGCCTCGCTGCTGCCGCAAAGTCCAGGCCCGCGGCATTTTTCACGCGCGGCCTCGAACAGCGCATCGTCACCGGCAATTTCGAGGACGATCTGAAGCTCTGCGCCGAGGCGGACTGGATCATCGAAGTCGTTGCGGAAAATCTAGAGATCAAGCGCGCATTGCTCGCGCGCGTTGCGCAATTGCGAAAACCCGGCGCCATCGTCTCCACCAACACCTCCGGTCTGCCCGTGCGCAGCATCGCCGAGGGCTTGCCCGAAGAATGGCAGCAGCACTGGGCCGGCACGCACTTCTTCAACCCGCCACGCTACCTGAAGTTGGTCGAAATTATTCCCGGGCCTGTGACGCGCCCCGATGTCATCGAAGCCCTCACTGAATTCTACGACCACAAGCTCGGTAAAGGCGTCGTTGTCGCCAAGGATACGCCGAATTTCATCGCCAACCGCATCGGCACCTATTCGATGCTGAATGCGATCCGCCTGATGGGCGAGCTCGGCATGACGTTCGAAGAGGTGGACGCCTGCACCGGGCCCGCGCTCGGCTGGCCCAAGTCAGCGACGTTCCGCACCGCGGACATTGTCGGCATCGACGTCCTCCAGCACGTCGTCCGCAATATCTACGACAACATTCCCGGCGACGAGTCGCGAGAGCTCTATCGCGTGCCGCCCCTGATCGAGGAAATGGCCCGCCGCGGATGGCTCGGCGAAAAGGCGGGCCGCGGCTTCTACCAGCGCGTGAAGAAATCCGGCGGTGAATCTGAAATCCTCACGCTCGATCCCGCAAAGATGGAGTACCGCCCGCAGCAGAAAGCGCGATTCGCCTCCATCGAAGCAGGCAAGGCCGTCGAAGACACGCGCGAGCGGCTGCGCATGTTTGTCGAGCCGGTGCTGGCGGGCAAAGAAACCGACAAGGCGCAGAAATTTATTTGGGGCGTGCTCTCCGAAATGTGCCTCTACGCCGCTCGCCGCGTTCCGGAAATTTCAGACTCCATTGTGGACGTGGACCGCGCCATGCGCTGGGGCTTCGTCTGGGAGCTGGGCCCGTTCGAGACCTGGGACGCGATCGGCGTGGAACCCATGGCCAGGGAGTTCGAGAAAGAGGGCAAGCCACTGCCGCAGCTGGTCACGCAGCTTCTTTCGTCGGGGAAGAAATCTTTCTATCAGTCGGCGCAGGGAATTACTGAAGCTGAGTTGTCATACTTCGATCTCGCGGGGAAGAGCTACAACCCCGTGCCGCAGCCCGAAGGTATCCTCATCCTGAAATCGCTCAAGGACCGCGCCAAGGAAATCGAGAAAAATTCCGGCGCCAGCCTGATTGATCTGGGCGACGGCGTGGTCTGCTGCGAATTCCACGCCAAGATGAACGCCATCGGCGGCGACCTCATCGCCATGATCACCAAAGGTCTTGTGCGCTTGCGCGCCGATTTCGACGCCATGGTGATCGCCAACCAGGCCGTGAATTTTTCTGCCGGCGCGAATCTGATGCTCATCCTGATGACCGCACAGGAGCAGGAGTGGGACGATCTGCACCTCATGGTGCGGCAATTTCAGAACGTCACGCTCGCCATCAAGCACGCGCCAAAGCCCGTCGTCGTCGCCCCGCAGGGGCTGGCGCTCGGCGGTGGCTGCGAAATCGCGCTACACGCCACGCGCATTCATGCCGCAGCGGAAGCCTACATGGGACTCGTCGAAACAGGAGTCGGGTTGATCCCCGGCGGCGGTGGCACCAAGGAGATGATGATCCGCGCCAACGAGCGCGCCGAAGGCGAAGAGGATCTCGATCTGTTCCACGCGCTGAAACCCGTGTTTGAGAACATCGCCATGGCCAAAGTCTCAACCAGCGGCGAAGAAGCGCGCGAACTGGGCTATCTCCGCCGCGCCGACCTGGTGGCCATGAATCAGGATCGCCTCGTCGCCGACGCAAAGCAAACCGCTCTAGGCCTGGTCCGCGCGGAGTGGCGCCAGACCGCCCCCGCCCCCAGCGAGCCGTCCATCCGCGTGCTCGGCGAAGAATTTACAGCCGCGGCGAAGCTAGCCGTCTACATGATGCTGCGCGGCGAATATATATCGGAATACGATGCATTGGTCGCACGCAAGCTCGCTCACGTCCTCTCCGGCGGCGCCCTCACCTCAGCGCAACTCGTCAGCGAGCAATACGTCCTAGACCTCGAGCGTGAAGCCTTCGTCTCCCTCTGCGGCGAACGCAAAACCCAGGAGCGCATCGCCCATACACTCAAGACCGGCAAGCCCTTGCGGAATTAGGTGCAGATAATGACTCCTGTAGAGGCAGAACGTATCGTCAATGAATACGGGGGTGTTCTGGAACGAACCTCCTCGATGGCGTATGGGGCTCCCGAGACTCTTCTCCCCTTCGACAAGGGCGTCATCAAGCAGGCGATTAGGCTTGTTTTGGCCTTCCTCAAGACGAATCCCAAGACTTCCGGTAGGGACATTGCCCAGACTATTGAACACTTGAAAATCGGATACGCGAGTCTAGCCGATTTTATTCCAGACGAAGACGCCAGAATCGCGGCTGCGGCAAATGCGGCACTCTTGTCAGGCGACGTAAACCATCCGGATTGGGGTCTTGTTGACCGCGGACATGAAATACTGTGCGAGAACTTCGCTCGCGCAAAGGCTTTGTCTGATGAGTTGGCGGATTTCCTAAATAGCTTCTAATGATGGCGGTGTGGAAACCGCTTTTGCCGACGGTCATCTCGCCCAATGTCCGAAAACAATCCATCTACTTCACGAGAGTCCAAGGAACCGAGATTGATATTCTTGCTCTTCAGAATGCCGTTTTCGACGTGTTGTCTGATCCGGACCTCAAACAATCGGTAGATATCCCTAATCCCAAACCGACGTCCAAAACCAGACTCGATCTTGGCGTACGCTCCCGGAGGTACAAGGAAGACAAACGAATATGGCCTAGTCTGGCCCTTCACTTCCGCTGAGGCCCGGCATTTATATCCATGGGGCGTTTCGTCAATCCGAGCATCGTAGATGCGTAGGAAATTCATAATTAAAAAGCAAGACGGATAAGCACCCTTCCTCAAGCCAATTTTTAGTCATGTCATTCACAGCCAGGCAGACTTCGGACTGTCGCCCCGACCTCTCGGGTTGACAACTATGTCGTCGTCCTCACCCCGAGTGCGCAATGCGAGGGTGCCCCCTGTGCTCCACGTAGTCGGCGATTTGCGTCTTAAGCACTTCGTATTCCTTCTCATCGAGGCCGTAGGTGTCAAACAGCCAAGTGACCGCACCACCGTGTTCGACAAAAAATCTCTCTAGGTCATCTCGATCTGCGAGGAGTAGCCCATCGAGGCCTTTTGAATATTGGCACAAGGCCAAGACAATCAAAGATAGTGTTCCGCTGTCGAGGTTAAGGAAATAGAACCAGAACGGGAACTTCTTGTCGAGAAGGCCAAGAAATTTTCTTACTTCTTCGATTTCGTAGAGTTCACGAATGTCGTCATCATATCCCGCAAAGCCGATATCCAGCCGCGCACGAAAATTCACAACAGTCTGGCGATCTTGGAGCAGCCCCCACAAGATTTTGAGAGTTGTATCGGTAGACAGACTTTCGACATCTCTCCGGTCTACTACCACAGTAAGGAAATCAGCGCCGCAATCCCTTAACAGATCGGGTTCTGTCATCCGGGTTGCTCCGTTGGGTATCAAATTGTAGTCCAGTCAACCACGATATCAATACCGACGTGGCCACAACACGCAGGTTTTGGTAGCACAGGCACTCTTGCCTGTGCGATTTTTTGTACAGGCCACGACACAGCGCACAGCAAAGAGTGGCTGTGCCACCCAAGGGCTGGCTAACGACTCGAATCCAGGATCACAAATCATCATCGGCCAGGCGGCGGCCGTGGCCGTTGGCTTCGAGCCAGTGGTAGAGGTGGACCTGATACAGGTAGGAGGCCACGATTTCTTCGCCCAGTTCGTGCGTTTCGACGCAAAGAAACGGGACGCGAAGTCCCGCGAGCGCCGCAATCAGCGACTGCGCAATCTGATTCGGGTTCGCGGGGCTGTGCTGGTAGCGCGATTTCACCTGGCTCATCGCGGCGGTGATGACCAGCAGGTGGTCCGGAAACGCGCTCATGCGGCGCAGGCGCTCGATAAATACGGGGCGTTCCACGGTGAAAGAACGCACGAGATCGTTCAGGTCCTTGCGTTCGACGGCGCAGACCTCTTCGAGCCCGCTGACGCTGTAGTCGCCCAGCGCAAGCGGCCTTTTCTCCACACCCGCAAACCATCCCTGAAACCGCGCAAACGAAAACGGATTCTGTTCGCGCGTATCGACAATCACCACGGGCTTGGGCGTGCGAAGCTGCGTGCCGCCGCGTTCGGCGACAACCGGCAGCGAGGGATGCGCCACGGGCAGCGCAGTCATCTGCCATTCGAGCGGAGACGTAATCAGCGTACGGCGGCGTCGCATGATTTGAGGCTTCAAAGAATAGCACGTGCGAATGCACTGAGGATGGCGGCAACGCCTTAGGAGGGCCGGGCTACAGAGTTTGTGTGAGAACCGGGTTTCGGGGCCGCAATGTGTCGCACCTACGGTGCTTAGAATTACATTGGCTACGATTCCCAGCCCTTCCGGGCTGGGCTACGCTGTGCCGCGCCTCCGGCGCTCGGGCTTTGTTAGGATCGATTTCTGTAGGTGGGTCATAGCTGGCGACCCAGCGCCGGAGGCGCGAAAGTGTAGCCCAGTGCGGAAGCACTGGGAACACGACAAGCTAAATTGTCGAGCGCCGTAGGTGCGGCAGATGCCTCTGCTGGCTAGCGCTAGGAAGTGGAAGGGCTCGGAGGTTCTCACACAGACTCTTCAGCCCAACAGGATCAAAACTTCCGTACATTCGGCTTGAGCCGTTGAAGCTGTATACTCTTCGCGACCAGCAGGCCAACAAGGAAATCTCTTTTTAACTTGCACCTCTGCACCATCACGTAAAGGAGAGACCCCATGAAGCGCAACGGTTTGGTGTGTTTCGTATTGGCCGGGATCGTTTTGTTATGGGCGGTTCCACGCGTATCCCGGCCCGTCCTCGGACAGGCGGCGTCGGCGGAGGCCCTCCACATCGGAGAGGGCGGTTTGCCCCAATTCCAGAAAGATCTCAACTTCCCGAAGGTCCCGTCCAAGTGGAGGATGGGATTTGGCTCCGACGTCGCAGTCGACGCCCAGGATCACATTTGGGTTCTTAGCCGCCCACACAGCCTTGCGCATCCTCGCTCGACGCCGCCCGACCTGGTATCCATTCCGGCGCCACCCGTCATGGAGTTTGACAACGAAGGCAACTTTATTCAGGCCTGGGGCGGGGAAAGCGGGCCCGGGTACCAATGGCCTTCCAACGAACACGGCATCAGCGTGGATTACAAAGGGTTCGTCTGGATTTTGGGGAACGCGGATGGGAAGCGAAATAATCCCGCGAGTCTTCCGAATGACAACCAAGTTCTCAAATTCACGAAAGATGGCAAATTTGTGATGGCCATCGGCAAGAGCGGCCAGATCGGCAGCAACGCCACCGAAGTGCTCAGGGGAGCGACGAGTGTCCGCGTCTACCCCAAGACGAACGAAGTGTTCGTCACAGACGGCTACGGGAACAGCCGCGTAATGGTGTACGACGCGGACGCAGGAAACTTCAAGCGCATGTGGGGTGCATACGGAAACAAGCCGCTCGATATGGACCAGCGTCCGCCGGTCGAACCGTCCAACCCAAGCGAATTGTGTCCCATGGTATGCGGGATATGGTCAACGTATCAGCAATTTTCAGTACCGCACGACATTAAGTTTTCAAACGACGGCCTCGCGTACATAGCCGACCGCGGAAACAAGCGTATCCAGGTATTCACGCCCGAAGGCAAATTCGTTGCAGAGCAGTTCATCGGCGTCGACAGCAAATTTCCCCTGCAGGCGAGGTCTGTGGCGTTCTCACCAGATCCAGCCCAGCGATTTCTCTACGTCTCGGGGTCCCCGGACATCTACATACTGAATCGCAGGACGCTCGAGGTTCTCGGCTCATTCAACATCGGTTCGCCGCAAGGGGACCCTCCAGGTCACCTGATCAATGTCGATCATGAAGGCAACGTCTACGCGGTCCAGGCCGAACTAAGTGGTGCCGACGGACATAGTGGAGGCGCGGGCGCCTATAAGTTCACGTTCAAGGGGTTTTTGCCAAAAGTTTCATGTCCTCCCTGTGAATCCACCAAGCGTACTGAGTAACCAAAAATCCAGGCGGCGGTGCCGCTTGGGACCATCACCTGTTGCTTTTTGCCCTCAACGAGCATCCAATTGAAATGCGGTGGCACGGGCCACGGACCACGGGTCACTAGTCACAAGTCACCAGTCACGAGTCACTTATGAAAGAAGCCGTCATAGCAAGTTCCGTTCGCACGCCGGTAGGAAAAGCGTTCAAGGGCACGTTGCGCGCGACGCGCCCCGATGATCTTGCGGCCGTCGCCATACAGGAAGCGATACGCCGCGTGCCGGGGCTCGATCCGAACGAAATCGAGGACGTCATCCTGGGCTGCGCGATGCCGGAGGCCGAGCAAGGTATGAACGTGGCACGCAACGCGGCTCTGCGGGCGGGCCTGCCCGTCGAAATTTCGGCGATCACGATCAACCGCTTTTGCTCCTCGGGCTTGCAATCAATCGCCATGGCCGCCGAGCGCATCATGGCCGGATACGGCGACGTCATTATCGCCGGCGGTACCGAATCCATGACCATGATTCCCATGGGCGGCAACAAGGTTTCTCCCAATCCCTGGCTGATGGACCACAACCCGGACGCCTACCTCAGCATGGGCCTGACGGCGGAAAATGTGGCCCGCAAGTACGGCATCACGCGCGAAGAGGCCGACGAGTTTTCGCTCGCCAGCCACAAGAAGGCGCTCGCCGCCATCGCCGCCGGAAAATTCAAGGACGAAATCGTGCCCGTGGAAGTAAAAACTACAGTGGTCGCGAACGGCGCAAATGGCCACGCCGCGAAAGCAAAAACGACCACGATTTTGTTTGAAATGGACGAAGGTCCGCGCGCAGACACCTCTCTTGAGGCATTGGCGAAGCTCAAGCCCGCATTCCACGCGCGCGGCACCACGACAGCCGGAAACAGCTCGCAGATGAGTGACGGCGCGGCCGCGACGATCGTCATGAGCGGCGAGCGCGCCCGCGCTCTAGGCGTCAAGCCGATGGCTCGCTTCCTCGGATTCGCCACGGCCGGGGTGCCACCCGAGATCATGGGGATTGGCCCGGCTTTCGCGATTCCAAAAGTGCTGAAGTTGACAGGATTGACGATTGATCAAATCGAGGTCATCGAGTTGAACGAAGCGTTTGCCGTGCAATCTCTCGCGGTGATCAAGACGCTGGGAATCGACCCCACGCGCGTGAATCCCAATGGCGGGGCCATTGCTCTCGGACATCCTCTCGGGTGCACCGGCGCGAAACTCACCGCTTCCATCCTCCGGGAACTCGAGCGGCGCAACGCGCGCTACGGCATGGTTACGATGTGCATCGGAGGGGGCATGGGCGCCGCAGGGATTTTCGAGAGGATCGCGTAATTTGTTAGCCTGCGGGCTTATTTCTTCAAGCCTGGTGGGAACTCCGCCACTCTTCCCACTTTTGTTTTAGCGCTGGAAGTATGGACTCCAGATTTCTTCGCGCGTTGTCGCGAGTGGTCATCGGGTGGGGGAACGAAACTCCCCACACACCCCATCGGTCGACTCCAAATGCCAAGACTTCCCGAAAATATTTCATGTCCGATACTTCCCAGACGAGCCCGGCGCGGCTGTTGTCAGGCGCGATGACAAACGAGTCGCCTTCGGCGCAAAATTCAGCTTCAAAATCTGTTATTTTCCCCAAAGTGAATCCCTCAATGGTCACATCATGCAGCACGGGAAAGCCGTGGTAGACAGGTGCGCCCTTTGGGCGAGCGATAAACGCAGGTTCGGTTGGCGACGAACTTGTTGCAGTTGGGTCAATCGCGAGCGGGCGTCCCCTGAGGGGCTCTCTTGATTTACCCTCGTTACTCATTTGATGTGTCGAAACTCAGGATCACACGCCATGCTGCACTCTTGGTGTGAATTTTAGCGGAACAGCAAATAAGATCCATATCCCAACCCAACTCCCAGCAGAGAACCCACCACAACATCGCTAACGAAGTGCATTCCCAGGATGACCCGCGAAATCGCAATGCTAAGTGACAAGACGAGCAGGCCCACTTGCAGCTCAGGGTAGAAAATGCACAATGGTATCGCGATAGCGAACGCGCTCATGGCGTGGCCGGATGGGAAAGAGAACTGGTCTGGCGGAAGGACCTTGGCCCAGCAGTGGGCTTCGACGTGGCACGGGCGCCTCCGTTTGCTGGCCTTCTTCAAGGCTCGGAATAGGATAAGGGTGGCAGCCATCGCTGTGGCGCTGGCCGCGAAGGCGATATATCGCAAATCGCCTCCAAACAGCAGCAAGGTGATACCGACCGTATACCAGATCCAACCGTCCCCCAAGCGAGTCGACCATACCATCCAAACGCGCAGCCATCGCGGGGCACGCCAACGGTTGAGCCGCCGCATGACTCGATGGTCGCGCGCTTCGATGAACTGCCAAACCATTCTTCTGGCTGTCACAGCGATACCTCCTACGCCAGTTGCTTCTGACGCACCGGTACCGACCGCCCCACTCCCTTGGATACAGGGTTTATCCTACCACCCCAGCGGCGGACGAAGTCAAGGTCAATGAAATAGTTGATGCCCACTCCCGCAGGGACCAAGGCCAGCAGTGGAGAAAGCAAAATGGTCCAGTGGTCCTCACGCATCATCTCGAAACAAAGCAGGTAAATATCCCGGGTCAGTTTCCAGAAGCAGCCGGATTCTCCACCCAGTTGGCCATAACCGGCCCGCAGCCCGGCGAAGAATTCACCCTTGTCTCGCGCCCCCGGAACCTCGGTGTACGTGGTACCCACCGATGCCAGCGCATGCGCGTCGCTCCCAGCCACCTGAACTTTGCGCTTGCGCCGCGCAAAAACCGACGCATGCCGGTTGGCGCTGGCAAGCATCTGCCCATTGCGCCCCTCGACGGCCGGGAAGTACTCCGCAAACCACTTGAAGTCCTCGGCATCGCGCCGTCCGGTCACCGAAGAAAACACGTGGTTCACCGTGAAAAACAGCCGCTGCTCGGACAGGTAGGCAAGCAGGCGAATCAGATCGTTGCGGCGGCGGTTAATTTCGAGATGTTGTCGTTCGGTCAAGTCATAGACGCCCACGTGGACCTGGGTGCCGCTGGGCATTCGGCAAGTGACTTCCTCGCTGAGAAAGAAGTCGGCGTGACGCCGCAACTCCTCCCCGCCGCCGATGGAGTCGTGATCCGTTAGAGTAATCAGGTCCATGCCGCGCTTCCGAAGCGTGGCGTACACGTCAGCCGGCGGGCTATAGCTTTCCAGAAAAAAATGGCGCAAGATAGCCACGGGCACAGTACCAGAGTGAGCTGAGTGAACGTGTAGGTCGCATTTCATAGTAAAATTGTCACAAAACATGTTTAACGATTTGTTACAAAACGTTGAACAAATCGTAAGAGTTGTCTGTTACTCATACAGCACAAATAACTTAGCCTAAATGGGGGATTAACATAGATGGCAGACGGAATGCCCGGCCCAGGGTCCGGTAAGCGCCGAATCTCCCTTATCTTCTTTGACGCCGGCGGAGGCCATCGCAATGCCGCCACCGCCCTGCAGGTGGAGATCGAAAAGCAGGGCCTTCCATTCGAAGTCTCCCTCGTAAACCTTCAAGAAGTACTTGACCCCCTGGATATCATGCGGAGGCTCACCGGCATTCGAATCCAGGAGCTGTATAACAAGATGCTCCGGCACGGCTGGACGCTCGGCAGCACTCAGCTAATGCGGTTTCTGCAGCTTGTCATACGTCTGTATCACAATTCATCCGTGCGCCTGCTCAAAGCCTTCTGGCTCGAGACTCAGCCGGACATGGTGGTCTCAGTAGTTCCGCATTTTAACCGTGCGCTCGGGGAAAGCTTCGCTGCCGCCTTTCCAGGCCGCCCGTTCGTTACGGTCCTTACGGACCTGGCGGACTATCCGGCGCACTTCTGGATGGAGCGCCAGCCGCAGTTCCTGGTTTGCGGGACCGAGCGCGCCGTCGAGCAGGCTCACGAAATGGGATTTTCCGATACGGCCATCTTCAAGACGTCGGGTATGATCCTGCACCCGCGCTTTTATGAACCAGAGCCGCTGGATAGAGTCGAAGAGCGAAAAAAGCTCGGCCTCAATCCCCAACTTCCGACGGGAATAGTCCTTTTCGGAGGATACGGCACCTCAAAGATGCTGAAGATTTTGCGCCAAATTGACGCCTCTCCCCTGGCCGTGCAGCTTATTTTGATTTGTGGGCGAAATGAAAAATTAACGCGGGCTCTGCGGGAAACAAAAACTCGCATTCCCATTCATGTCGAAGGGTTTACGACCAACATCCCGTATTTCATGGCGTTATCGGACTTCTTCATTGGCAAGCCGGGTCCGGGCAGCATCAGCGAGGCGCTTTCCAAACGGCTGCCGGTGATTATCGATTGCAATGCGTGGACCCTGCCGCAGGAACGCTACAACGCCGTATGGGTGCGCGAAAAGGAATTGGGAGTGGTCGTCCAAAGCCACAAACAGGTTGCTTTCGCAGTGGCAGGCCTTCTGAAGCCGGGACAGCTGCCGCGAATCCGGGAACGCGCCGCCGGAATGCGAAATCGAGCTGTCTTCGAAATTCCCGAAATCTTTGAAAAGATCCTAAACAACGGTTCCGGCGTTATGTGATGGACGAGTGGACGCGCCTGCGTCAGTGGCTCGGGCGCCGGGCGTAGAGCAATGCCGCCGTCTTGAGCATTGGATCTCGATCGGAGGGCAGGACGTAGCCCCCGGCTATCAATTTGTCGAGAGACGCCGCGTACAATTTCAGATAGTTCGACTGATTGCCATAACGCTCCTTGAGCTCCGCGGCACTGAACTGCTGCCATTCCCCCAAATTGCCGCAGGTTGCATCGATCGAAGTCGTCGCGACAGGCGGCAGGGAAACGGGCTTGGGCCTGCCGACCGGATGATCGGTTTCCGGGAAACGAACTCCGCCGACGGGCTGGTCGTCCACATCTGTCACAGGGACTTCAAGTGTTACTTCAGGTAGAGGATTGAAATTAGTGGTGCTCGCGGGCGAGGGACCCAACTTGAAAAGCGTGCTCCCGGGCAAGGGCGGGGCGTTCGCTGCGGATAGGACGCCGATTTCGCGTTCGAGTTCGAATAGAACGGCCCGCAGGTAAGGCGCGTACGAAATCGGATTGAGGTCCACCAACACGCCGCCGTTGCACTTGCTGCCGCGAGCACTTCCTGCGCTTTGATCGATGGGGGCGGCGGCGTGGGGGCCCGGCCAGTCATAGCGGCGCATCCGTACCAATGACGGGAAATGATCCGTAAGACTGGCGCGGAGCCGGTAGAAATCGGTGTAATTGGCGATGTCGATGTAATACGGGTCGCTCTGCGGCCTGGTCAAGAGCGCGGTTCCATCAAGCGGTTTCGCGTTCGGCACAACGTAGGGGTACTCGTCGGATCCGTTCGCGGCTGCGAGTTGATTGAGCGCAAGCCAATTGCCCGTTCCATCGACCGCGATAGCGCCATTGAATACGGGTCTGCCGTCCACGGGATCGGCATTGAAGCCCTCCGCAATAAACGTGTTGATGAAAAAGCCGCTGAGGCTGATCCCGCCAAGGATCAGCGTGTGATAGGTACCCGGATCAAATTGAGGAGTCGCCCCGATTTTAGTCCGCCCCGCGAGGAGACGCGCAAAATCGCGGATGATGACTTCGCCGACGCCTTCGGCTTGTTGCGGAACGCCGGCGGCGATTCCGGTCTGCCACTGCACGCGCGCGTAGGAAGTTGCATGCTCGAAGAGGAAGCCGTTCCCGAGTCCTGAATCATACCTCGCTGCGGACGGCGGCCCGCCAATCTCGATGCCGTGCAGTGAATTGAGAAGAACCGGACGGCCTCGATTCTCGGCCTCGACCACGATGACGGAATTCACATCGGGCTTGGCCGGCGCGATAATCTCAAATTCCGATTGATACTCGTAGTTGCCGCCGGGGCCATGGGCCAAAGATCCAAACCCATGGACTCTTTCGCCGGGAACCACGATTCCCGTGACGATGCCCCAGGTCCTTGTGTACGGAACCGCTCCGAATGTTCCCGCCGGTTGCGAACCCGAGACCGAGACGCCCGTGATTTGCGATCGTGGCACGAAACGCACGCCGCCCTTTTGCGCGCGCAACACGCTGGGTGAGCCAGAGCACAAAACAACTAGAGCGGCGCAGGTGAACGAGACTCTCTTGATCCATCGGAAAGGCATCGGTTTTTCCTCCGATTTCCTGGGCGCGTGGTGCACGTAGCCCGTCGGCGAGCCAGTCTATACCACGAGAGTCGCAATCCGCACCTGTAAGAGCTGATGCGACAGATCCCAAGATTCCGCGGCGCGCTAAATTAGTTAGACGGCGCGTTTGCTCAAATAGGTACGCTCTCGCGATGCGCGATGTTTGCCCTCACGGCCTAACCTCGATACAATGAATGTCTACACCGCAGGCAGTCCGCCCCAGTCATCGAGAAAGGAAATATGGCCCCTAGAACCGTCTGGCATTTTGCTTATGGCAGCAACATGAACCGCACCCAAATGCGTTCGCGCGTTGGAAATGTTTTGGAAGAACATAACGCGCACCTGCCGAACTACGAATTGCGCTTCAACAAGAAAGTCCGCGGCGGAACCGCCGGCGCCAATATACAGCCCGCGCCGGGGAAAACCGTGTACGGCGTGTTATACAAGATTGAGGAAAGCGCCTTTCGCAGCCTGGACCGCTATGAAGGCGTTCCGGAACATTACCGGCGCATCGAAGTGCAGGTGACGCCCGACGGCGGCCAAGCCGTTCCGGCGCAGATTTACATCGCCTCGAAAGTAGAGAAGGGACTGCGCCCGTCGGCGCAATATTTGCAGGCGATCCTCGAAGGCGCGGGCGAGCACAGTTTGCCTGCTGCCTATATCGGAGAGATCATGACGGCTGCTGGCGCGGCCTGATTGCGGGAACTGCCGCGGTCGGGACCGGGTCTGGTAGCACAGGCTTCAGCCTGTGTGCTGTCCCGAGAGTGCCAGCAACCAAAACCACACAGGCTGAAGCCTGTGCTACCAAAAAGCTTCCGACTCGGGAGGGGACATGGCCACAACATCGCTGCCGCGAGCGGCAACACGCGGGGGTAGTTTTCTGGTCGATGCGTGCTCGCCGGAAGATGTCTTTACGCCCGCGGACCTCACTGACGATCAGAAACTGATTGGCCGGACCGCCGAGGAGTTCGTTCGGAACGAAGTCGTCCCCCTCATCGCTGATCTCGAACAACACAAGCCCAGCCTGTTGGCGCAATTGCTGAAGAAGGCGGGCGAGATCGGCCTGCTCGGCGGAGGCGTGCCCGAGGAGTATGGCGGCGCGGGGCTCGACAAAGTATCGAGCGTGCAGCTGGCGGAAAATTTGTCGGCATACGCCTCGTTTGGCGTGAGCCACGGTGGCCATGCCGGCATCGGAACGCTTCCGATCGTTTTCTTCGGTACGGAAGAACAAAAGAAGAAATATCTTCCCTTGCTCGCTACCGGCGAAAAGCTGGCCGCGTATTGCCTGTCCGAGCCGCAGGCCGGTTCCGACGCGCAGAATTCGCGCACGCGCGCCGTGCTTTCTCCGGACGGACGCTCCTGGATCCTGAACGGGCAGAAAATGTGGATCACCAACGGGGGCTTCGCGGACGTGTACATCGTATTCGCGAAAGTGGACGGTGAAAAATTCTCCTGCTTCATCGTCGAACGCGGATTTCCAGGTTTCTCGTCGGGCGCGGAAGAAAAAAAGATGGGGCTCAAGGGCAGCTCGACGACAGCCCTTTTTTTTGAGAACTGCCAGGTGCCCAAGGAAAATTTGCTATACGAAGTGGGCCGCGGGCACATCGTTGCCTTCAACATTTTGAACGCCGGGAGATTCAGCCTGGGCGCGTATTGCACGGGGGGAGCCAAACGGACGCTCGAAGCCGCATCGAAATACGCGAAAGAGCGCACGGCCTTCGGAAAGCCCATCGGTGATTTCGGGCTGATCCGCGCGAAGCTGGCGGAAATGGCGATCCGCATCTTCGCCGTGGAATCTATGATTTACCGCTCGGCCGGACTGATGGACCGCGCGATCTCCGCGTCGGGTGACGGCGACAAATCGCAGCAATCGATGAAAGTTTTCGAGGAGTACGCGATCGAAAGCTCGATCAGCAAAGTGTACGGCTCGGAGCTGCTTGATTTCGTGGTTGACGAGGCCGTGCAGATTTTCGGCGGCTACGGTTTTCACGAAGACTACCCCGTGGCTCGCGCGTACCGCGATTCGCGAGTGAACCGGATCTTCGAGGGCACCAACGAAATCAATCGCATGCTCATCGTCCAAATGTTGCTGAAGCGCGCGACCTCAGGCACACTGCCGCTTCTACAAGCCGGAGCGAAGCTGCGCGAGGAAATTCTGGCCGGCCCGTCATTCGACGACGCGCCATCGGGCGCTTGGGCCGAAGAGGAGCGCATCCTGACGGGAGTGAAGAAAACATTTCTCCTGGTCGCTGGGGCGGCGCTCGAAAAGCATCGCGACCGCCTCGCCGAGCAGCAGGAAATCGTGGCCGAGCTTTCCGACATCGTGATGGAGTGCTACGCGATTGAGTCTTCCCTGCGGCGGGTCCAAAAGTCGGAAGCCGCCCGCGGGCAGGCATCTTCGGCGGTGATGGCGGACGCTGCGCGCGTGTTCTTACACAATGCGGCAGACCGGGTCGAGACCGGAGCGCGCCGGGCGCTGGCGGCCGTGCTCGAAGGCGACATGCTGCGGACGCAGTTGACTGTGCTGCGGCGCTTCTTGAAACGCGAGCCTGCCGATACGATCGCCATGCGGCAGCGCATCAGCGCGGCGATTCAGGCCGGCGATCGCTATCCGTTCGAGAGCCGCTGAACCGGGTGCGCCGGAAAACCCGTTCGAACGCTTCTTCGACCTTCCCTTCGAACCTCTGGATTCGAAAACTCGCCGCGCCTTACCTGCGGGGCTATCGCGCGGTACGCGAGACGCGCGGAGCGCTGCGCGGGTACCGGTTCTTCGTCCCTGGCGCGCCAGGCACGCCGTCTCGACGAGGATTTTTCGTCGGGCATCTTATCGATTCCGCAGGCCATCAGTTTCTTCGACCGCAGCCCCCGGAATGCATTGTCTTTGCTTTTATCGAGCCGGTGAGTTCCGCCTCGTATCGCCACCTGGTTACAGAAGAAGGATCGCTGCTGCGCCGGACGGCAGAATACATCGGGTGGCTGACGCATCGTCCACCGCGATTCGCATTGTTCGAGAATCGGGATGCCGTTTTGATACGCCAATTGTCAATGCGGGGATGGCCTCCTGAAAAACACCAACACTATTCCGGGAATTTTTTCATAGAGACACTCGCATGGTTGGTGCGCAGCGGCCTGGTCCGGAAACTACTTTCCGAATCGGGGGAGAATGGCCGCAAGGCGAAGTCTCGCCAGCGCACGGATGCGGGCTCTCCGATTGTGCCGAACGGTCCGGCCAAGCCGGGGCGTGGAGAGCGCCGGAAGAGAAAAGATCCCAAACTTCATAGAAACTTCCAGAATACGTACTAGTAGTCCCACTTCAAGAGTCCCACCTCCGGTAACCCATACGTTCTATGGAAAAATGACACAGGTGCGTCGTAAATTGGAGATGCGTCGTGTGGATGATCGATTGCATCTAATCTAACGTCGGAGCCGGGGAAAGGAACCAATCAGGTGAGTGTGGGTAAAATGGTGAGCGAGAAGAAGGCTCGAAAGTGGATGTGGGTGGGGCTAGCGGCTTTCGTTGCGTTGCAGATTTATTTCGTGCAGGAGATGCTAGCGGCGCTGGTATTGTTCGCGGGGGTATTCGTCATCGTCGCAGTGATTGCGCTGCTGATCTATCTAGTGGATCGCGCAGGCCAGTGGAGCATAGGGTGGGCAGGGGAACGAGCCCGCCCGGCAATGCAACTGGCACGCCGCGGGTGGGCACTGGCGGAAGATCTCAGTAAAAAGCCGTTCCGCCGTCCACGTTCAGAGACTGCCCAGTAATCGCGCTGGCCTGGTCTGAGCAAAGAAAGAGGGCAGCCGCGGCGATTTCATCTGCGGTTTGCCCGCGCCCTTGGAGGACTGTGTCGAGAAATGCCGCCAGTTGCTTCTCGGGCGCGACGCCCAGGCGTTCGGCGAGCGCATTGCCGAGATCCTTTGACATTTTAGTTTCCGTTACCGGACCAGGGCATATCGCGTTCACTCGCACACCCTTGCGAGCGGCCTCGGCTGCCGCCACACGTGTCAATCCCAACATTCCCGCCTTCGCCGCCGCGTAGGGTGATCCCCATCCAAACGCGGATTTCGCGGACAGACTCGAGATGTTCAGGATGACGCCTGAGGCGCGCTCGTACATTCCCGGAAGCACCAGGCGCGTCAGCAGATAGGCGCCGCGCAAGTGCACGGCAATCACGCGATCCCATTCCTGTGGAGTGATTTCCTCCACCGGCTTCACCGGACCGTACTCCCCGGCGTTGTTCACAAGGATATCCACGCGGCCGAATTGCGCCACGGCCGTGGCGATGAGGTGTTTGCACTGCTCTTCCGCAGCCACGTCGGCTGGAACCGCCGCCGCGCGTCCGCTCGCGTCGCGAATTTCCTTTGCCACGGATTGAATTTCCGATTCCGTGCGCGCAGCCACAACGGCAGCCGCACCCTCCCCCGCAAATTTCAGAGCGATGGCGCGGCCGATTCCGCGTCCTCCACCGGTGATTACTGCCACCTTCCCTGCTAACAGCATTGATGCCTCCGCAATAATCCGGCAGGATAGCACTCGGATAGGGCCTTACCAAATGGGGTGCTCCGCCCGGGCAGAGCACCTCGAATCGAGTGCCGCTGACGGATTTTCTGGGTAGGGGCAAGCGGGGTTGAACGTGCTATAATTTGACGGGTCAGTTTGTGACTGGACCCGCAGGGATGAGCGGGTGGCAGCTCAAAAAGGCAGGTGCATCATGGGAGAATTCAGCCCATTTCACTGGTTAGTGGTTTTGGCCGTCGTCGTACTTCTGTTCGGCGGCAAGAAAATCCCCGAGGTTATGCGCGGCTTAGGGGAAGGGATTCGCAGTTTCAAAGAGGGGATGCACGGCGGAGGACAAGGTCCCGCGCCGCCACCTCCTACTTCCGCCTCCACTCCAGCCACCGAAGAAAAGAAATAATCCCTCGCGGCTGATGGACAACGAATTTGTGCGCAAGGGCGGCCAGTGTGGTCGCCCTTTTTGTTTCAAACCTGCCCCCCGTCCAGCCAACCCAATTCGCCGAGCAGCGCATGGAGCCGCGCGAGCGGCAATCCCACGACATTGAAATAGCAGCCGTCGATGCGCGGAATGTAGCGTCCGGCGCGGCCTTGAATGGCATATCCGCCGGCCTTGTCGAAAGGTTCACCGCTCGTGATGTAGGCCTCGATTTCACTTGGATCGAGCGGCGCGAACGTCACAGCTGTTCTTTCCACCTCTGCGCGAGTGGCTCCGTCCGGCAGGCGAAGAACAAAAATACCGGTAAGGACATAGTGGGTGCGCCCGCTGAGGTAGGAGAGCATTTCGCAGGCGTCCACTGCGTCGCGAGGCTTGCCGAAGATTGCGCCGTCGAGTTCGACAGCCGTATCGGCGCCAACGATGATGGCGCGATCATTGCCGCCGAGGGATTCCGCGGCCGCGCGCGCTTTTGCTTCCGCGAACCGCGCGACCATTTTCTCGACGGGCTCGTTGGGCAGACGAATTTCCTCGACTTGCGGAGCGCAAACCTCAAACGCAATGCCGGCGCCGCGCAGGAGTTCCGCGCGTCGCGGCGAGGAAGACGCAAGGATCAGTTTCATCTCGCGCCTTTATACCACGCGGTTTCCGATGGTTGAGTGAAATCTCCGATTCAAGATGTTGGTTGCAAAACCTACAGAACAACCGATTCTGTGTATTCGCCGAAGACGCGCCGCAGGGCGTCGGAAATCTCGCCGACTGTGGCGAAGGCTTCCACAGCGGCTGCGATAGCCGGCAGCAAGTTTTCGCCTGTTCGCGCGCGGGCCTCGACTGCGGCAACTGCTGCCTCGGCCTGCGCTGAGTTGCGGCGGGCGCGCAGCGCGCGGACGCGCTCGACTTGCGCGCGTTCGATTTCCGGGTCAATCCGCAACGTGGGCACGGAAATTTCCTTTTGCGCGACGAATTGGTTCACGCCGACAACGATCTGCTCGCGCCGCTCGATGGCGCGCTGGTATTCATAGGCGGCTTTCTGGATCTCGCCCTGCACGTATCCGATTTCAATGGCGCGGAGCATGCCGCCCAGCGCGTCGATTTTCTGGATGTAGTCTTTCGCGCGCGATTCAATTTCATCCGTTAATTTTTCGATGGCGTAAGAGCCGCCGACGGGGTCCACCGTATTGGTGACGCCGGTTTCGTGCGCCACGATCTGCTGCGTGCGCAGCGCCAGCAAAGCGGCATCCTCGGTGGGAAGCGCCAGGGCTTCGTCGAGCGCGTTGGTGTGCAGGGACTGGCAGCCGCCCAGCACGGCGCCCAGCGCCTGGATGGCCACTCGAACGATGTTGTTTTCCGGCTGCTGCGCGGTGAGCGAGCTTCCCGCCGTCTGCACGTGGAAGCGGAGCATCATGGAATTCGGATCGCGCGCGCCGAAGCGCTCGCGCATCAGGTGCGCCCAGAGGCGGCGCGCGGCGCGGTACTTGGCGATTTCTTCGAGGAGGTCATTGTGCGCGTTGAAGAAAAACGAGAGGCGCGGCGCAAATTCATCGATGGCTTGCCCCGTGGCGATCGCCGCATCGGCATAGGCGATCGCATCTCCCAGTGCGAAGGCGATTTCCTGCGCGGCGGTGGAGCCCGCTTCGCGGATGTGATAACCCGAGATCGAAATCGTATTCCACGCGGGGAGTTCCGTGCGGCACCAGGAGAACAGGTCCGTGACGATCCGCATGGCTGGGCGCGGCGGATAGATGTATGTGCCACGCGCGATGTATTCCTTCAGAATGTCGTTCTGCACGGTGCCGGAAAGTTTCTGAAGATTCGCGCCCTGCCTCTTCGCAACCGCGACGTACAGCGCGAGCAGGATCGCGGCCGTCGAATTGATGGTCATGGAGGTTGAAACGTTATCGAGCGGAATGCCGTCGAAAAGCGCCTCCATATCTTCGAGCGAATCGATTGCCACACCGACCTTGCCTACTTCGCCTGCCGCGCGGGGATGATCGGAGTCGTGGCCGATCTGCGTGGGCAAATCGAAGGCTACCGAGAGTCCCGTTTGCCCTTTGGCGAGAAGGTAACGAAAACGTTCGTTGGATTGCGCCGCCGTGCCGAAGCCCGCGTACTGCCGCATGGTCCAGAGGCGCCCGCGGTACATGGTGGGATAAATCCCGCGCGTGAAGGGAAATTCCCCGGGGAAACCGACCGAGGCTTCGGAATCGCAGGCCGCGAGGTCTTCCTGCGTGTAGACAGCTTTTAAAGGGATGCCGCCGAGAGTGGTGAAACGCTGTTTGCGTTCACCAGGCGCGGCCGGTTTGCTGGGAGCGGGACTCATCGCACGCGCCGGGAATCGCGGAACGACAGCACGCCGAAATAAATCATCAGCAATGCATACCCTGCGCTCATACCCACGAGGCCCTGGCCCGCTCCGCGTTGCCAGGCGCGCCACGCGGACTGAATCCCGGACAGCGCGATCAGAAAAAACAGCGTGCCGGTGACTTCATGAAATAGCTCCCGCGCAGCTTTCCACAGCACGCGAAAGAAATGCCGCGCAGCGGCAAAGAGGCCCATAGCTTGCGTCGCCACGTAGGAATTCTATTACAAAACAGCGCCAGCTTCAGCCTGTACGGCAGGAGTGGACGGATTGGACACGCGCATGGGTCCCAGGGGACTTGTATCCCTGGTCGCAGCGCCATACAATTTAAGTACGGGCAGTCCCCCGGAGGGAGGCGTCGTGCAACTGGACGATCATCTGAAACAATTGCTGCGCGAGCTGGGTCATGCCATCAATGACACGGTGTCGGAGTCCTCGAGAATTACTGAGGCCATATCGGAGGTCCGGGCGGCCGGATTCGAGATCGTATTGAAATTGGACGCCACCATAGGTTTGGCGCGCCGCGACGGCGAGGACACGAAAATCACTCCCAACGACCGGCGATTTCTCGAGTCGCTGCATATCCAAGTGGACCAGGAAATCCTTGCGGAAGACCGCCAATCGCCCAAGTTCGAGATGACACCGCAAGACTTGCGATTTTTAAAGTCGCTGAAGATTTCATTCGATGATGCGCAATGAGAGATTGCCGCTTTTGCTCGCAGCCGCGGGCGCATTATGCGCCGCCATTTCGGGGAGCGCCCAAGTGACCACCGCCCCAACCATCAAGTTAAAGCCAGTGCATACGCAGGAAGCGAAGCCGTCAAAGACGCGCTTTGAAGTCCTGTACATGATGACTACTGGCATCCAGGTGCGCAGCCTCGTCAATGGACTCGAGATCCACACATTTACATATTCCGATCAAATCCATGATGCGATGGTGAAACTGCACGACCAGGGTGGTTACCAGTACGGCGACAAAGTTGAAATCCAATATCAGCCCGGGACCGAAGTCGCTCTGAAAATCACAGGCAAGCCTTCCAAACCACTCTGAGCCGCAGAGGCTCATCATGATCCGCCCACCTGCTGTCGCCGGCCGCTTTTATCCTAAAGATCGCGAGGTGCTGGGCGTGGACATCGATTTGCTTCTCGCCTCTGGAACCCAGCAGCAGAAGATTCGCGCGCTGGCATGCCTGGTCCCGCATGCGGGGTATAGGTATTCAGGCGAGGTGGCCGGAGAAGTGTACAGCCGCGTGGAAATTCCTGCCCGGGTGATCCTGCTCGGCCCGCGGCATTTTTCGCGCGGCGCTTCTTTCGCGATTCTCTCCGATGGAGCGTGGAAAACGCCCCTCGGGTTGGCGCGAATCGATCGTCCCCTTGCTGAAAAAATCATGCGGGCTTGCCGTTTGCTCCGGGAAGATTCGGTCGCACATGAGTCCGAGCATTCTCTTGAAGTCCAACTGCCATTTTTGCAGCGCCTCGCTCCATCGTTTGCTTTTGTTCCCATCGTGATTGGCTCGGCACAATATGCGGATCTCGAAGAGTTGGGCACTGCGATCGGGGACGTCGTCGGCTCCGAACGCGGGCCGGTTCTCCTGATCGCGAGTTCGGACATGAACCATTACGAGTCCGACGCTGTCACGCGCGTGAAAGACCGCAAGGCGATAGATCGCATCCTGGCTCTTGACCCGCGCGGGCTTTTCGATACCGTGCGAGACGAAGATATTTCCATGTGCGGGTACGGCGCTACGGTGGCGATGTTGACGGCCGTGCGTCTCATGGGCGCCACACGCGCCGAACTCGCGCGCTACTCGAATTCAAGTGAGACCAATGGCGACCTTCAAGAAGTCGTCGGCTACGCTGGGATCGTGATCTCTTGAATTCATTAGAATCTACGCGGCTCTGCTGACATCTTTTGTGATGCTGATGGTGACTGGTGTAGCACGTGTCCCCGACTGCGTCGAAATGCACAACCCGCACTTCAGACGCGGGGATTTTCCTTGCCACAGGCAGCCAAACCCTCGTCCCGGTCAGACCGGGACGAGCTACAACACCAACGCCACCGGACGAGCGAACAGCACGGCATCATGCAGGGGTGTCAATAGAGCGAACTTATCTCGAGCTTAGGAAGAAACGGCAAACGTGGTCTAAAAAGTAAGGTCGATCAAAAACAGGACTTGTCCAAGAAAAACCAGAGCCAACGCGGCGATTAGAAGCAGGGCGCCGCGCGGGCGCCGGGGTTTCAGCCGTCCATACAATGGATCGGCCAGTAGCGGATCGCGCCCGGAGATCTGGCCGCGCCAAATGTCAAAGAATTCACGCAGCCATTCAAACGCTTGCAAACGGAATGTCCACAGAATGGCCACGCCCACAAGGGCCATGATTTCTCCAATGGCTCCCATCTGACCTAGATTGTGCAATGACATCGCAAACGCTCCCAAGTCGAATGCGTAAAACGCAAAAATGGCTACACGTCTTCGTGGATCGTCTTCAAACGCACAACCTCGAATTCCTTGATTCCCGCGGGCGTCTGCACCTGCACCTCATCGCCGACATGCCGTCCGAGCAGCGCTTTTCCGATGGGCGATGTCGTGGAAATCATGCCCTGCGCCGCATCGGCCTCCTCGGAAGTCACCAGTTTGTACTCGACCTCGACTGATTTCTTGATATCCAGGACCCAGACACGCGAGCCGTAGCCGGCGCGATCGGCGGGAATGTTCGTCAGATTGAGCATGCCAATATCGCCCAGCCTCTTTTTCAATTGGCCGAGACGCGCGGAAACGTAGCCCTGGCGCTCCTTGGCGTACTTATACTCGGCGTTTTCGGAAAGGTCCCCGTGCGCGCGGGCTTTCATCAGCTCTCTGGGGAGATCGACATTCATCTCGTGCTCAAGCGCCGTAATTTCGTCTTGCAGTTTCTGTTTAACCTTGGTCAGTGCGTCCGTCATGGGTCGTTTTCTACTGCGTCGATTTGAGATAAGAAATCCTTGCAATCCGCGAGCGAGCCCGGCCGGAGGAAAGCCCGGTTCGCGCAACCGTGTGCTTACACTAATACCGTGATCTGGCGGAGAGGGGAGACTAGAACCCCAAATTTCGCGGGAGCCTTGTTTTGCGAGATACGATGCCGCGATCTCCTACTACCGGCTCCTCTGGAATATTACGTGTGAAGCCCCGCGAAGTCCAGAGAAGCTCTTGGAAAAATCAATCCGAGAATGAGAACCCTTGCGATCGCAGCCCACACGCAGGCTAGAAAGCAAGTCACCATTGGTTCCTGCGAACCCTTCCCCTGAACCTTTCTTGACAGTTATCCAGAGCAGGCCTACAATCACCCATTTGTAATAGCGACGATAGAGTGAACCAAAGGGCCATGAACCATGGATAAGAAACGAGTCGAATACTACAAGAAAAAGCTGGTCACCCGGCGCGAGGAATTGCTGAAAAGCATCGCGCGGACCGAAGAGGAAGGGCGGACCGCGGACGATGATCCGACCGTGGATCTCGCCGACAAGGCTGCCAACTCCTACACCAAGGAATTTCTGTTCGGCCAGACCAATACCGACCGCTCCATGTTGCAATTGATTGACGAAGCGCTCCTGCGAATCAAGAACAACAAATTCGGATCGTGCGTGCAGTGCGAAGAGGAATTGCAACTGAAACGCCTCGAAGCAGTCCCTTGGGCGCGGCATTGTGTAACCTGCCAGGAAAAACACGAACAGGGCTTGCTCTAAGCAGAATTCCACCCCCGCAGAGACGGGCGTCCAGCATTGCCCGGCACGCCCGTTTGATTTCGTGGCATGGGTTTGCCGGGAAGAATGCCGCGGGGGGTGTATCGCCAGGGCAGGCGAGTCCAATCCTGCATCGTGAGCCGAATCGATAACCTCCCGGGTTATTTCTCAGTTCAAATGATGGCGATACAGGAGTAGGCTTGCCGCATCGTGAACTTGATCTCCGCTTCGGTGCGGTCCCAGTTGCGGGGAATGCGCGAGGCGCTCGCTTCGCTTGTGTTTCCTGCGCCGTGCCGGATTTGTGCCAGGATGCTGGACACGGGCAATCGCATCCCGTTCTGCCGCGCCTGCGTTGCCGTGCTAACACAAACGCTTCCTGAGCCCCAATGCGCCCGCTGCGGCCGTCCGATCGTCTCTAGCGCAGTGACCGAGGGCGTTGCCCCACCGCAATGCCACCTCTGCCGCCTGGGCGCGTATGACTTTGATTTTGTTCGAAGTTTCGGCGCCTATTCGCCGTCCATGGCCCGCGCGATTCTGATGCTGAAGTACGGGGAGATCACTCCGCTGGGTGGGTGGTTTGCAAACCAGCTTGCGAAAGTGGCCGAGGGCCGTTTGGGAGCTTTTGCGGCGGATGTCGTAGTGCCTGTACCATTGCATCCAAGCCGCCTGCGCGAGCGGGGCTACAACCAAGCCGAGCTCATCGCCCGGCCCCTTGCGCGGCTTCTCGGTATCCCCTTTCGGTCGTATCTGTTAGTCCGAACGCGGCCCCGGCCCGATAAAGTAAGGCTGACCCGCCGGGAGCGTTGGGAGACGGTACGTGGCGCTTATGCCATGCATCACCGCGCTAAGGTTGACAAGGTACGGGTTTTACTGGTAGATGATGTATTTACCACTGGGGCGACTCTAGACGCCTGCTCCCGGGCTCTTCGGGGAGCCGGGGCCGTCCGGGTGGCGGGAATGACAGTGGCGCGGGCGCTGCCTTCTTCGGTGGCGCTGGACGCTGATGCTAAGTTTCGGGACCAAGCAGAATGAACTCATTTGGCCATGGCGGTAGGATTACCCGGCCGAAGACCCTGCCGGAAGCGCGGGGTGAAAAACGCCCGCCCGGCGGCGTGCCCCCCTCTGCGCGAAAGCCGGCCATCATGCAGGATCCGGTGCTGGTCCTGAATGCGACCTTCGAGCCGATCAACGTCACGGCCGTGCGGCGCGCGATGGTCCTGATGATTAAGGGCGTGGCGCAAGCCGAGGAAATCCATCACACCCAGGTGCACTCCGCGTCACGGGCGCTACCCGTGCCCTCGGTGATCCGCCTGCTTGCCTATCGCCATATCCCGCAGCAGACCCGGGCCCTTTCGCGGAAGAATATCCTGCTGCGCGACCGCAACACCTGCCAGTTCTGCAGCCGCACGCTTCCCGCGTCGGAGCTGACCCTGGATCACGTCGTTCCGCGATCCCGCGGCGGACGGTCATCCTGGGAGAATCTCGTCGCTTGCTGCTATCAGTGCAACAACAGCAAGGGTGATCGCACTCCCGAAGAGGCTGGGATTGCGCTGGCGAGACGCCCTCGCCCATTTACGCTGCATACCTCGCGGCAACTGATGCGCCTGATCGGCAACAAGGATGAAAAATGGCGCAAGTATTTATTCTACTGAGTCTTACATCTCCACCAGCGGGTTCTACTCCGCTTGGAAAATAAAAAGATTTAATTTTGTCCGAAAATTTCTCCGCAGAATGCAACCTTTTCGGATTTCTGGCGTCTAATCTAGCAAAACCACTTCAAGGACACACCCCGGGAAGCAGCGGTGGCAATGCCAAAGCTGCTTCTCTTTTTTTTGGGCAGTTTCTCTGGAGATTTCGAGGCTCCTGTGACAGTGCGTTACTGCCGGAAGATGACACGCAACCCCCGTCGCCAGTTTTCCGCCAACCCGATGCGCACCACTTCAATTTCGCTCGACAAATAGCGAAGCACGATATCGCTCGAGGGATGGAATCGGAATCCAGGCGCAACCAGGAATAGCAGGGGCGGCTTGTGCTGCAACGCTACATCCGGGAAATACCCATACCTGCGAAAATCGTCTTGTTGGTGATGCCAGCGAACCCGCAGCCAGTAGTCCACCGCCTGCATCACGAGTTGAATGTCCTCCGAAGCTTTGAGTTCCAGCACCGCGAGACGCCCGTCTCGCGTCACCCCCAGCAGGTCGATAATGCCCCGGTCGCCCGCGGAAGATGCCGGGACCTGCGCGTAAATGTGCGTGGCGTCGAGGCGGGCATCCATCCTCGCGGGATCGGCAGCGACCATCGTCTCAAGCCAACGCTCCGGCTGTCCGCGGTATAGCCGGTGCTTGGTATCCGTGGCCAGCGGGTGGCGACATGTTTCCAGTTGGTGAACCAGTTTTTCGAGGGCGGGCCATCTCTCTGGGGTCAAGATTTCCTGGTGGTCTCCCAAGCCGAACCCCATCATCCCCTGTCGCCAACGTGCGAACTCCAGACCGCGGAAACGCAGTGTCACGTCTTGTGTCGGCGCGGCGACTGCCACGCGGATGGCCTCTGGGGCCAGACGTCGAATGCGTTCGACCTCCGGCAAAGCCGCGGTGAGCGCCTGATCCAATTCGCGGCGCGGCACCAGCCAAGTTCTCAGGTTCCCGGCATCCGAAATGGCTATGCGGCGCATGCGCCAGTGCAGCGGGTCGTATTCGTACAACTCGATTTCTTGTGGGGAGGCCAGCGCAGTCAAACGGTGCGCCGTAATGGCGGAGCTGCCGCGTGGCAGAAATAGGCGCAGCCCGCGAACCGATTGGCCTCGCGAACGATCGCGGGTCCGGTCGAGCCAGATCAATCCGAACGTCAATATCCCGTCGATTGTCGCGGCATCTTCTTCCGGAGCAGCACTCAAAACAGCATAGGCGTCCGTGCCGCGATGCATGAGGCCCCGCGTGTACGAACCTGAAATGGAATGCTGCAAATCCGCGGCAGTGGCCAGAGAATCCACGATTTCATCGGGAAACCGGTCCGTCAGGAGCTGGTGCAGCCGGCTGCGGAATTGTTCCCGGCCCCAGCGCTTGTCCTCTTGCCCCGCTCTGGCAGGCCGGAACTCGAGCTTCGTGTTGCGCGTGCGCCCGAACCGCGAAACTTCGAGCACCACCCGCCCGGGCGATTGCTCGGCGACCCGCACGACACGCCGCACCAGACTTTGCTGTCCTCCCCACAGATGCAAGAGTGCTGCATCGCCTTGCGAACGCACCTTGTATTGCAGGCCGTCCAGACCCGCGAGCCACTCGCCGTTTTCGTGCACTTCGGCGAAGCCTGCGGCGCACACTTCGGCCAGGGCCCGTTCGAGTTCGGCAGCCAGCTCCATGAGAGAGGATTATAGACGAGTACAGACTGGTAATAGGGCGAGGGAATTATGTTTTTGGCCACGAGGGATCCGCACTGAAAGCCGCTCCCCTAATCGAGATCGAGGCCGGTTATGCGGATCGTGGGGTACACGTTGTTCCATTGCGCGGAGATGTGCTCGTAGCCAACCTGAAAATCGCGCTGCTGCCGCGCCGCGAGTGGCGCATCGTAGTTTGAGAACAGTCGTTGTTTGTCCCGCAGCACCACCTGGTTAAACGGATCGTGAAACTCGAGCGTGATTTCAATTTGCTTGATGCGGCGGTTGCCGCCGTTTTCGAGCGTGCCGAACACAAATGTTACTTCCTGGTTCAAAAAGTTGGCAGCGCGGCTCATCTTCGGTTCGAGGAAATGAATTTGCGGAGAGTAAGCCTGTTCGGACGGGCCCATGGGCAGCGGCTTCTCCACGTCGGGTCCGTATGCCGTCGAGTAGCGGCTGAGCAGCACGGCTGCGCCGATCAGGAGCGTCACAATAACCAATCCGGCCGCAAAGGCTACCGGAAGGCGGCTGCGTTCTGCCGAAGGGATCACTGGGGGCATCCTCCCGACTGCTGGTGGCGGTTCATCATGAATTCATCGCGTGCTAACGGCCGGCCGCCAGCCGCTCGATCAGCGGATAGGGAAGTCCAGCGCGCTGCATGCGCTCCTGCACGGCGGCGATATCATACGGAACGCGCCAGAATTCAATCACCTGATGGTCCAAATCGGCGATCGCAAACGCAGCGCGCGGGTCGCCATCCCGCGGCTGCCCGACGGATCCGGGATTGAGCAGATAGCGCGTTCCGGGCTCGAGGCGCAGCGCGCCAAACTTCGGTCCCTTCTCCGGCGTCAAATGAATGACGCCGATTTGGCCGGCGCGGTACGAAAAGCCGCCCTGGTAATGTGTGTGTCCAAAAAGCGTTACCACGCTGGGCGATTCGAGCAGGCCACCCATCGCTTGCAAAGGTGCAAAGACGTATTCATCTTCGTCATGATAGGCGCCATGAACCACCGTCAGCCCATCGGTGTGGGCGGGTCCGGCGGGCAACTGCGCGATATAAGCCGAGTTGTCAGGTTTGAGCTGCTCGCGAGTCCATCGCGCGGCAACCTGCGCCACGGGATTAAAGTCCTCAATGTCGGCGAGTCCGGCTACAACCTTATCGTGGTTACCTCGGATGATGAACGGATCGAGCGCCCTGATGCGCTCGGTCACTTCGTTCGGATCCGGACCGTAATCGACAACATCCCCCAGGCAGAGAATGCGCTCCCAACGGCCTTCGACGGCTGCGAGGGAAGCCTCCAGCGCCGTGGAATTCGCGTGAATATCGCTCAGTACGAGAAAGCGCATGGATGAGACACACTCGCAGACCGCCCGTAAGTATAGACGAAATCCGCGTGGCTGCGCCGCCTGGGGTCCAGGATATTTAGCGAATCCACATGCAATCCCCGTAGCTGTAAAAGCGGTAGCCCGCTTCCACCGCGTGACGGTAGGAACGCAATATCACTTCGCGCCCCGCGAACGCACTGACCAGCACGAGCAGCGTGGACTCCGGCAAGTGAAAATTCGTCAGCAACTGGTCGACCACGTGAAAGTGATGGCCGGGCTTGATAAAAATGTCAGCCTCCGCACGTCCAGGTTCGAGGAGAAGTTCCGCGTGCGTGCTGCCGGAGTTGGCGCGCTGCCTGGCGGCTGATTTCGCGGCAGCATCTTCGAGGGCCCGCACCACAGTGGTTCCCACAGCGAGAATTGGTCGGGCATGGCGTCGCGCGTCGCAGATGGCAGCCGCTGCGTGCTCGGAAATCTCATACCGCTCCACGTGCATGTGGTGTCGTTCAATGTCTTGTTCATGAATCGGCTGAAAAGTGCCCAGGCCCACGTCGAGCGTGATGGCAACGATCTCAATTCCACGCTGCTTTATCCGATCGAGTATCGCGGGTGAAAAATGCAAGCCCGCGGTGGGCGCCGCGACAGCCCCAGGCCGCTCGGCAAAGATCGTCTGGTAGCGCTCGCGGTCCGCTGGCTCGTCACCGCGCGCGATGTAGGGAGGCAACGGAATGTGGCCGAGCCGTTCGATCGCTTCGTGCACATCGCCTTGGGACGTGAGCCGCAGGCGACGCAGCCCGTATGCGCCGCGGCCAATCACTTCGGCGACCAGTTCTCCATCCCCGAAAAGGGCGCGCTCGCCCAGTTGCATCTTTCTGCCCGGACGAACCAATGCCTCCCACTCTTCTGGCGACATCTGGCGCGTCAGTAAGACCTCTATTTCGGAGGACAAAAACTCTCGCGCCGCACGTGTGTTGCGGCTCGGGTTCTCCGCGCGAACGCCGGCGCGCCGTCCCAATAATCGCGCCGGGATCACGCGCGCGTTGTTCACCACGATGAGCTCATCACCGCGCAGTAGTTCCGGCAGACTCCGAAATGCGGAATCCTCCCAGTCGTGAGTCCGGCAATTCAATATGAGCATGCGGGAGGAGTCACGCTCATCCAATGGCCGCTGTGCAATGCGCTCAGGGGGTAATATGTAAGTGAAGTCGGAAAGCTGCATGAGTAAGTGAGGGGAATATAGATCAAATTTCGCAGAATGTACAATCCGTAGCGGCAATAATGAAATAAGTCTTGTGTATACAGCATATTACTAGTTTCAATGGTTCCCGACTGGTTGCTGAAATGACTTGACAGCAATACGCGCATATTATATGATTCACTCGCAGTAAGAAGAGCAAAATGTGAAGGAGGATTAAATCCATGAACACCATCGTTCGATACGCGCCCTTTACTGGGCTTTCTACTCTTCATGACCAGGTTAATCGTCTTTTTAACGAGACCATATTCCGCGGCCAAGGTGAGGAATCCGCTTTGACAACTTGGGCCCCGGCCGTGGACATCTACGAAACTCCAAATGAGTTGGTCGTGAAGGCAGATCTGCCCGACGTGGATGAGAAAGCCATTGACGTTCGCGTCGAAAACAATCTACTCACCATCCGCGGCGAGCGCAAATTCGAGAAAAACGTCTCGGAAGATAATTACCTGCGCGTGGAGCGCACCTACGGTTCGTTCAGCCGCAGCTTTTCGTTGCCGAATACGGTAAATGCCGAGGCCATTCACGCGGAATATAGGAATGGCGTCCTCACCGTCAACTTGCCGAAGCGCGAAGAAACCAAGCCGCGGCAAGTCAAGGTCAGCGTGAATTCATCCAGCAACGGGAAGTAAACTGTAGGCGGGAATACGGTCTTGCCGAGTCGTCTGGGGGCCGGTCGGCAGCCGGCCCCATTTTTTTGAGCAGGAAAGTGAGCGCACATGTTCCGTTTCGACAAACTTACACTCAAAGCGCAGGAAGCAGTTCAATCGGCGCAAGATATTGCCGCGCGGCACGATCATCAGCAAATCGAGCCGCTGCATCTGTTGGCCGCACTAGTGGCACAGCACGACGGAATCGTGCCTCCGCTTCTTTCGCGTTTAGGCGTCCGTCCGGAAACTCTTGCCGGTGAGATTGAGGCGGGCTTTGCGCGACTCCCGAAAGTAACCGGCGTTGCGCAGCAGCAGTTGAGTCCGGCAGCGAACAAAGTTCTGGAAGGCGCGTTCGTCGAAGCCGAGCAATTCAAGGACGAGTATGTTTCCGCCGAGCACATCCTGCTCGCGATATCCACGATCCGCAAAGACGAAGCCGCGGAATTGCTGGCCAAGCATGGCGCGTCTCGCGAAGCAATTTTGCAGGCGCTGACAAGTGTTCGCGGCAGCCACCGCGTGACTTCGCAGAATCCGGAAGCCACATTCCGCGCGCTCGAACAGTACGGCCGCGACCTGATTGAATTGGCGCGCCGCGGGAAACTCGATCCCGTGATCGGGCGGGACGATGAAATCCGCCGCGTGATGCAAATTCTGGCGCGGCGCACCAAAAATAATCCCGTTCTCATCGGAGAACCCGGCGTTGGCAAAACCGCGGTCGTGGAAGGCCTGGCGCAGCGGATCGTTGCGGGCGACGTGCCTGAAGTGCTGCGTCCGAAACGCGTGATCGCGCTGGATCTGGCGGCGCTGGTGGCGGGAGCAAAGTATCGCGGCGAATTCGAGGACCGCCTGAAAGCAGTGCTCAAGGAGATCACCGAGTCCGACGGGCAAATCATCCTGTTCATCGACGAATTACACACGCTGGTGGGAGCAGGCGCAGCCGAAGGCGCAATGGACGCGTCGAACATGCTGAAGCCGGCGCTGGCCCGCGGAGAGCTGCGCGCGATCGGCGCCACCACGCTCAACGAGTACCGCAAATACATCGAAAAAGACCCCGCGCTCGAACGGCGGTTTCAGCCGGTTTTGATTGCAGAGCCTTCGGTGGAGGACACGATCGCGATTCTGCGCGGTTTGAAGGAACGATACGAATTGCACCACGGCGTGCGCATCAAAGACGCGGCGATTCTGGCGGCGGCTACGCTCTCACATCGTTACATCACTGACCGATTCCTTCCGGACAAAGCCATCGATCTGATCGACGAATCCGCCGCCAGCCTGCGCATGCAGATGGATTCGCTGCCTATCGAAATTGATGAAATTGAGCGGCGCGTCCTGCATCTGGAAATCGAGCGCCAGGCGTTGCTTCATGAATCGGATGCGCACTCGAAAGAGCGGCTGAAGCAGCTCGAAGTCGAGTTGGCCACCCTCCGCGAGGAATCGAACGCGCGTAAGGCCCAATGGCAAGTCGAGAAAGATGCGGTGGCCAAGATCCGCAAGCTGAAGGAACAGATCGAACAGCTCAAGGGCGAGGAACAGCGCCTGGAGCGAGCCGGAGATCTCGCGCGCGTCGCCGAAATCCGTTACGGAAAGCTCGGTACGGTCGAGCGGGAACTGACGGCCGCGCAGAAGAATCTCGAGGAGCTGCAGAAGAACGGCGGCATACTCAAAGAGGAAGTGGGCGAAGAGGACATCGCCAAATTGGTGAGCAAGTGGACGGGCATTCCGGTCGGGCGCCTGCTCGAGGGCGAAGCGCAGAAACTGGTAACCATGGAATCGCGTTTGCGCCAGCGAGTAATCGGACAAGACGCGGCGCTCGAGCGCGTGGCGAATTCCATCCGGCGCAATCGCGCGGGACTCTCGGACCCCAACCGGCCGATCGGGTCTTTCATATTTTTGGGGCCGACAGGCGTCGGCAAAACTGAACTGGCGCGCGCGCTCGCGGAGTTTTTATTCGATGACGAACGCTCCATGATTCGGCTGGACATGTCCGAATATATGGAGAAGCACTCGGTTTCGCGTTTGATCGGCGCGCCTCCCGGATATGTGGGTTACGAGGAAGGCGGGCAGCTCACGGAGCAGGTACGCCGCCATCCGTATTCGGTGGTGCTCTTCGATGAAATTGAAAAAGCGCATCCGGACGTGTTCAATGTCTTGCTGCAGATTCTAGAGGACGGGCGCCTGACTGACGGCAAGGGCCGCACGGTGGATTTCCGCAACGCCGTGCTCGTCATGACGTCGAACGTTGGCTCGACAGCGCTGTTTGAGCTTGCCGGGCGGGACCCCGAGCGGGCGCGCAAGGAAGCCTTCGAAGCACTGCGGCAGGCGTTTCGACCGGAGTTCATCAACCGGGTTGACGAAATTGTGTTGTTCAATCCACTGGGACACGAACAGCTTGACAAGATCGTGGACTTGGAATTGGCGAAGGTGATGCGCCTGCTCGCGGAACGCAAAGTGCGCATCGAACTGACACCCGCCGCGCGCGAGCGGGTGCTCCGCGACGGCTACGACCCGGCCTACGGCGCGAGGCCGCTACGCCGCACCGTGCAACGATTGGTGCAGGACCCGCTGGCGATGCGTATCCTGGAAGGAGGCATTTTGCCAGGCGATCTAGTGCGCGTTGATGTTGACCCGAATTCCGATTCCATGAAATTCGAGCAGGTGGAAGAAAAATCGGCTCTGGCGCCCGAGGCTCGCGCAGAGGCGGCTGGGACAGCGGCGTCCACGACGAAATCCAGCCAGCGCCGTTGAGATGATTCGCGAGGGGCGTTCCGAAGTTGACGCACGACGTGCAAGCTTCTAGACTGATTTTGAGAGGTCCATAGGTAAATTTATGAGAGCAGTGAAGACATTATTTTTGCTGACGGCACTAACACTGTTGCTTGTTCTGGGCGGGCAAGCTATTGCGGGCCAAAGGGGCATGACATTCGGCCTCGTCATGGCCGTGGTGATGAACGGTGGCGCCTATTTTTTCTCCGACAAAATTGCGTTGATGTCCAGCGGCGCGCAGCCGGTTTCACGCGAGCAGCTTCCGCGGCTCTATGAAGTGATGGAGCGGCTTTGCGCCAAAGCCGGTCTGCCGATGCCGAAACTCTACGTCATTCCTCAACCGGCGCCGAACGCATTTGCAACGGGCCGAAATCCGTCGCACGCGTCGGTCGCGGTCACCGCGGGCCTCATGGAGTTGATGACTGACGACGAGCTTGAGGGCGTCATCGCACACGAGCTTTCCCACGTCCGCAATTACGACATCTTGATCACGTCGATTGCCGCCACGCTCGCGGGAGCGATCACGTGGATTGCCACCATGGGGCGCTGGGCCATGATCTTCGGCGGCTTCGGCGGTTCCCGTGACGACAATCGCGGTGGCGGAGGGCTGGAGGCCCTCATCATGCTGCTCGTCGCGCCGGTCGCCGCGATGTTAATCCAGCTCGGGATTTCGCGCCAGCGTGAGTTTGCCGCAGACGCGTCAGGCGCACGCATGGTCGGGCATCCTTACGGGCTTATCAGCGCCCTCGAGAAGCTGGGAGCCTACAACAAGCGAATCCCCATGGACGTTCCACCCGCCACCGCGTCGCTGTTCATCGTCGCACCACTGAGCGCTGGTCAGGTCCTTTCCGGGATGTTCAGCACACACCCACCGCTTTCCGAACGGATCGCAGTTCTCCGCAATATGACCGTCAGCCGGTAACCCCTTTCCGATCATTATCTTCTGGGGCAAATGCGGGAGGGGCGGTCGCCCAATCGCCCCACTTGATGCACCACCAACACGAGGCTATTCGAACCGAATCGGTAAGAATGGTTCCCGCAATGAAAAAATTCCCATTGCGGATTCAAATCCAAAGAGAAATCCCATGAGAATTCTCCCATCTAAAGCCTTACGAATCAGTTTAATCTACACATTTCAATGTATGAAGAGTTTTGGTTGGTTGCGTGCTGTATCCCACAGAGGAAAGACCCAGTTCTGGGGGCTGAGTCATGAGCATGACATGCAAGGGAACAATCCGACTGATTTGTGAATACCTGGAAGGGCGTCTGGCACCCGAAGTAGCAAGCGAGGTTCAGCGCCACTTGGGGCAATGCGCTAACTGCCGCACCGTTTTCGACGCCGCAGCCCTCACTCTCGAAGTTTACTTCGACCGTGAAGTCGAATCTCAAGATACACGTCACTCCCGCGTCGCTTAGCTAGATCCTTCAACAAATCCACCCCTGCCAACTGTGATATTTGAACCACACAGTGTGTTCGTAGGCCAAACCTTTTGTGTGCAATGAGTTACGAATAAATCATTGCCAAAGGTACGTAAAACTTACATGTCAAAACGGCCCACCGGAATAGCCTGTTGCACCAGTGGAAACATGATAAATCATTTGGTTGTTTGATGTTACGCCGCTTTTCGCTCTAAGGCATACTTTGGTTGACCGCGTGCACTTCCCATATCGCAAGGGTAAAGGCAAAAGGAGAATACGATGCTCGGAGAACACGATAATATGCAGCCGGCGACAGAGGGTGCGCCGAGATGGATGGGGCTGGCCGTGGTAGGGCTGGCGGTACTTTCCCTGGTTGGCGTGGGGATGGCGTGGAACGCAACGAGCCATGCGCGAGACGCCGAACAGGCGCTGGCGGCACAAACCGCCCAATCAAAGACATTCCTGCAGAATCAGGAACAAATCACACAGCGACTGGCCCAAGAGGAGCAGACCAACGCTCAGATGCAGGGCGAGTTGAATCTTGTGGGAAGCAAACTGAAGCTAACGCAAGGTCAAGTAGCCGCGGCGCGGAATCAAGTCAAGCAAGAACGCGCTGACTACACAAAGAAACTAACTGACGTAGAAACCACGCTGGCGACCAAGGCCAGCAACGATGATGTGAAGGCGATCGGCACCGATGTCAACGGCGTCAAGACCGATCTGGATGCCACCAAGGGCAGCATTCAACAGTTGCGCGGCGAGCACGGGGAATTAATCGCCCGCAATCATGAGGAACTCGAGCAGCTCAAACGCATGGGCGAACGGGACTACTTCGAGTTCACACTGAGTGGCAAGGGCAACAAGCAGCACGTGGGCAGCATGCAGGTCGAATTGCGCGGCGCCAACGAAAAGAGACATCAATACACGGTGGCTCTCTACGTGGACGACATGCGGCTTGAGAAGAAGAACAAATCCATCAACGAACCCATTTACTTCTACGCGGGCGGATCGCGCCAGCCCATGGAACTCGTCGTCAACAAAGTCACAAACAAAGCAGTGACTGGTTACGTGAGCGCTCCCAAGGCTGCGGCAGCTTCCGCAAAGGCCACCACAAACTAAGGCGTACCAAACCACGGATACTGCGACCAATGAGAGGGCCTCTTCGGAGGCCCTCTTTTTTTGGCGTTTCCAACTGTCTTCATGGATTTACCGGATCAGGTTCAAGCGCTGCAAGTCCGAATTGTCTGGGAACATGCGCAGCCCGAAGCGCGCTGCGTCCGCGGCAGCGTGTGGGTCAGCGAGTGCATGGTCGACATCGAAGAGAAGGGTATAGGTTGCTGCATCGCCGTCCGGGAAATACCGTCTCACGAATTCCAAATGTTGCCGCGCCTCGGCCCACTTTTTCTGCTGGTGCAACAATGCCCCGAGGTTGAGGTGCGTTTTGAAATTGTATGGGTCGCGCGCCAGGCAATCCTGCATGGCGCTGTAGGCGCGATCCAAATCACCGGCTCGCAGAAGCGTATCCGCAAGTTGCGCGTAGGCAGCGGCGCCTGCATGCGGATCGGCTGCAATGAGGCGCCGCTCCAGATCCTCCGCCTCGGGCCAACGGGAAAAATCCGTAGCGAGACGCCTCAGGGATTCGAGGGCCTGCAAATTTCCGTGATCCCGTTCCAGGATTTGCCGGAATGCCTGCCGCGCCTTCTCATTGTTTCCATAGTGGCGATCCGTCTCCGCGCGGCCCCAGGCTGCCTGAATGGAATTCGGATCCAGGACCAGCGCCGCGTCAAAAGCGTGGTAGGCGCTCTGATATTTGGAGTGGGCGAGTGCAGCGCGTCCGCGAGCGATGGCAATACCGGCGGTAACGGGACGGTTTTCAAGCGCGTGCAGAAAATGATCGGCACCATCGGTATCCTCCAGGTTTAGAGATGTTGTAGCGGCTGAGGCCAGAGTCGCATCGCGCAGGTCCGGCGGAAAGTTCTGCGGCAATGCGTCCGTTTGAGCGAGGAGGATGGCGTCGCGGTTCTTGTCTTCGAGACCGTGAATCAACAAGGAGCGAGGCGCGTGGTATTCGAGCAGCGTGAGATCGTCCGTATTGATTTGCGCGCCGGAGGAGAACTTCCGCAAGCCTGCGTCGTCAAGCATGTAGAAGCCGAATAGTCCCGCGGGTTCATCCATTCCGAGCTGCTTGAAATCTTCACGCAGGGAGGAGTTGGAATACAGGGCTTGCGTGCGGTTGAGAATTTCCATTGCTGGAGGGCTGGGCGCCATCAGGATCAGGTCGGGCCCATCGCCGTGCCAGAGCGTGGCATCATGAAATTCAGTGAGGAATGTCGCCAGGACCATTCGCAGATCATCCGGATATAGCGAATAGGCTTGCAGCCATTGAACGAGCGCACCACCGGGCGCCAGGCGAGTCTGGGCGACGCGGTAGAATTCGCGAGTGAACAGCGTGGCGACTCCGGCGATCCATGGGTTCGACGGCTCGGAGACAATCAAGTCGTAGCGTTCGCGCGTAGTGAAAAGGAAATTGCGCGCGTCGTCGAGGGTGACATGCACGCGCGGATCGCGCAGCACATTGCGATTGAGTTGCGCAAGCAACGGCGCGGCGTCAATTACGGCTGGCTCGATTTCGACGACGTCCAGGCGCTCGAGTTCCGGATTGCTTGCCAACGCGGAAGCAGTCATGCCGCTGCCGAATCCAATGAGCAGCACGCGGCGCGGCGGATGCGCGAGCGCGCCGAGATGTCCCAGCAGGCGTTGGGTGGTGACGTCGTGGTTCGAGGCATCGACCTTTCCGTTGGTGCGCAGCGCAATATAGTCGTCGGTTCGCGCCACGGAAATCGTGGAATTCAGGCCATCCGCGAAATAGACAATATCCACGATGTGCGCGTTTTCGCGCAGAGTCAAAGGCCGGTCGTACAGGTTCCAATACATGACCGTGTTGAACGCAGCCATCGCGGGATCATTAAAATAGTTCGAGATGCCGATAAACGCGACGGCAATCAATAGCGCGAGATTTGCCGCAAACAAGAGCTTTCGCCTCGGGGTAGAGGCGACGGATAGCACAGCGGCGAGAACAAGATTCGCCGCCGCCGTGGCGGCAAGAAGATGAAAACTTCCCATGCGCGGCAGGAGCCAGAAACCCGTTGCCATTGCGCCCACGATCGCGCCAAGTGTATTCCACGCGTAGGCGCGGCCTACCGCATTCTTGTGGGCGACAGGCCCTGAAGCGGAGGCTGATCGGTTTCCCGCAATCAGCAGCGTCACGGCGGGGAAATTGAAACCGAATACGATTGCGGCCGGGAGCATCACGAGCGCGCTGGTGGCGAATTGCGCCAGCACCAGGCCGCGAAATGATTCATGCGTCGCGCGCAGAATCGGCGGCAGCACTTCGACGATGCGCGGAAAGAGAATCAAAAACGCCAGCGCGGCGAGCGCCGTAACAGTTTGCGTGAGAGCGAACGTCGTGCGGGTCGCTTCGCGGCGCCGGTTCCAGCGCTCGAAGATTGCGCTGCCCAGAACGATTCCGGTGAGGAACGTCGCGAGCATCAGCGTGAAAGCATACGTGGAGCTGCCGAGCTGCGTCGAAAGCAAGCGAGTCCAGCCGATTTCATAAGCCATGGCCGTAGCGCCGACGATTGCAAAACAGACGCACAGAAAATGGGTTGGCAGAGTGGATGACATCGCGTCTTTTACTCGCGGAGACACTGCATCTGCCTCCATCGCGGCTGGCTGCGCAATTTGCTCATGACGCGAGAGACTCAGTGCGAGCGCACCGGCTAGCAGGTTGAGCGCGACCGCAACGCCGAGTGTTTGCCGCAACCCGAGCGTGGGCAAAAACAAAAAGCCCGCGGCAAACGTTCCCACAACCGCTCCCGCTGTGTTGACCCAGTAGAGGCGCGCGAGACGGGTTCCAAGTTCGGCTGCATCGCGCGTAACCCCGCGCACAAGCACCGGCAGCGTGCCGCCCATCAGAAACGTCGGAGGGAAGAGAACAATGGCCGCCCCTAGAAACCGAAGCGCCAGAAGCGTTGCGCCATGCCCCGAAGCGTACGGATACGCAGCAACATAGACAGCACGCACCGCAGCAAGACCGGCAAGAGAAGCCGCCCCAGTCGCTGCCACGCCGAGCTCGATCCAACCATACAGCGCAATGGGCCGTCCTCTGCGCTCGCTCCAACGGCCGAGCCACGCGCTGCCGGCGGCGAGCCCTCCCATGAATACGGCGAGTACGGTGGCCACCGCATACGCCGTATGGCCAAAAATCAATCCCAGCGCCTTGCTCCACGCGACCTGATAGATCAGTCCGGCGGCGCCTGAAAAAAGGAAGCAAAGAAGCAAGCCTGCAAGGACAAAACGGCGGGACGATGGGTCCGGCATGGCAGGCGGCATGGTAGTCCGGCGAGCCAGCTGCGTCAATTCTGCTAGGCTTGCGGTGATTTGGTGGTTGCCCAATATCCGGTAAGCGGACGCAATATAAAAGGGCGCCCCTTTTGGAGTAGGGTTTTGAGTGTTCGGCTCGAATCCCCTACAGAAAGGAACGCCCTCAATGGATAGCAAAAAGTATATCGGCATGGATGTGCACAAGGAAAGCATTTCGATTGCGGTGAGGAATGGTGCAGGAAAGATCGTGATGGAATGCGTGATCGAGACGAAAGCGAGCACGATTCTTCAGTTTATCGATGGGCTGCGCGGAGATTTGCAGGTGACGTTTGAAGAAGGAACCTCGGCCGCCTGGTTGTATGACCTGCTGAAACCGCACGTGACGAAATTGGTGGTGTGCGATCCGCGAAAGAATGCCTCCATGAGGGAAGGCAACCAGAATGACAAGATCGACGCGCGTCGGCTGGCCGAGCTGCTGCGCCTCAATCATCTCCACCCCGTCTATCACGGGGAACACGGCTTACGAAGTCTGAAGGAACTGGTGCGCAGTTATCTGACCATCACCAAAGATCTCGGACGGGTCATGTCGCGGGTGAAGGCCATCTACCGCAGTTGGGCCATTCCTTGTAGCGGCAAGCAGGTCTATGCGCCGCGCCACCGTGCCGAATGGCTGGGGAAGATCACGGAACCGGGAGTACGCCGGCGGGCCGAGTTTTACTACCAACAACTCGATGCGCTGCGGACGGTACGTCAGGAAGTGCGGCGGGATCTGTTGGCGGAGGGCAAGAAACACCCGGCCTGGAAACGGCTCTGCCAGATTCCTTCGATCGGTCCGATCCGGGCAGCCGTACTGCTTGGCATTCTGCAGACTCCGCACCGTTTCCGCACCAAGCGGCAGCTATGGACGTACTGCGGATTTGGCATCGAGACACAAAGCAGCGCCGATCACCGTAGGGTCGACGGGCAGCTCGAACGAGCGAAGAAACAGATCTCTATTCGCGGACTGAACCGAAACTGCAATCATGACCTGAAGAATCTATTTAAGGGCGCGGCGATCGTGGCCTCCAGCAAACCGGGGCCGTTTCAGGAGTTCTACACAACTTTGCTGACCAAGGGCCTCCGACCGGAGATGGCGCGTCTGACCTTGGCCAGGAAGATTGCCACCATCGTGTTGATCGTGTGGAAGAGAGGAGCGTGCTTCGACGCCCAACATCTGAAACCACAAACAGCTTGAGTGTCTCTGATCGAGTCCGCTCCATCTCTGGGGATTTCTCTGGCGGTGGCCGTGGGGTTCTCGAGACACTCTGGTTCGAGAGCGAGTCTCAGCTGAGAAGTTAGGCGCTGTGTGCTCCGGGCACCCAGTCTCACAGCCGACCCTAGGCCCTCTCGGATAACCAGAAAAAGCTATAGGCCACGAGTCTCAGATAGAACTATGGTTGGCACCTGACCACCGTTCTGCTTTCTGGTTTCGGAACTGACAGGCTTCGTCGTGAACGAGCGATGAAAAACCGCTGGTAGAGAAAACCCAAACTACAGGGGCACAGTCCCTCGATACCGAGCCCATGGCGCGGAAGGTCAGAACAGATTCTCGCTCGATCAAGTGGGCTGCGAAGCAAGAAAAAATCCAGCCGATGGAGGAGTGTTTTTTCTTGACTTCTACCTTTATAGAACTTCTCAGGCACAATCCGAATTAACGTGGCCTGTGGGCGTGGCCTGATGGAATAACTTCCGAATTGCCGACTATCCACGGGTACTCCGAAGAACCAATTGCAAATTCGATTTTCAATCGAGGATAGGCTTGACTTCGTATTGAGCAACACCGGGCCTGGGCCGTGTCGAAGTCAACGGTCGCACTCGGAATCAATTCGCGTCATATTGCGGAATTTGCGACGGATGAAGGTAAACAAGACAGACTACTGCACGGAGAAGGCGGGCTTCGTTACCCGCCCCAGGGCTTACGCGCAAGATTGCAGACGCCCCTCCTAGGTCGATCGAGGGTCTATTGTTTGCCTGCGACGATGAAGTTGTTGACAGTCTGTCCTTGTGCGCGCTTGTCGGTTTGGGTCGCGGTCAGCGTCTCGCCGTCGGGTGAAATCGCCACTTTCGTCGTGACGGTCACCTTGCCATCTACCTTACCGGCGACTTCGTAGGTGGAGCCATTGATGCGTTTATAGCTGTCGGTACTGTTCGCCGCTAGACATTTCTCCAGCCCATTAATTCGCCAATGGATTGGGGCGAATTTGCATATGATTTATCGAGCCTTTGTGCGTTTCCGTGAATTTAGGCATGTAAGAGCTGTAGGTCATCCAAAGGCCTCGGCCCTTCCACCCCGCGTTGGGATCGTCAATTCGGCCATCCAAACCGCGAGTGTAGAACGGCAACGGGTATGGGACTCGGAACACACTGAACTTTTCCGTCTTCGGATCGAATATGAACATTGCGTCCGAAGCGGTTCCAGTGACGATCACGGTGTCCTTGCCGAGCCCCGACGCGTTGAATTGATCTACCCACAGGAAGTAGGGGAAATCGGTGGTGCCGGTTTCGCTGCCGGTGCCCTTAAATTTTACTCCCGGGTTTTCCCAGAATTTCCACTGGCCGGTCTTGACATCCAGGCGGCCGAGATGACCGCTGCCGAGCGAAACCCAAACATTCCCGTCCGTGCTGAAGTCAATGCCATGCGGGAACCGTCCCGGAGCAGGCAGCGGGTAATCCTTGAATTTCTCCGTCTTTGGATCAAGCATGTACACCTTGTTTGCTGGGCCAAGGGCTTGCGGAGAGGTTTCCCAAACGGTGCCGTCGACGGGGCTGATCGCCACACCGTAGCCCGTTCCAGGAATCATCTTCTTGGTGTCCATATCGATGCGCATCCAGGTCTTCTGAGCAGCTACCTCAGTTCCCTGGATATTGTTCAAATCCAGCTTTTTGGTGTCCATTTCACCCATCGCGTTGCCGCCGCCATCCGTCCAGATGCGGTCTTGCCAATCGAACTGCAAGTGGTGGGTGTTATAGGCAGTGTCAACGGTGGCAAATTTATTGGTTTTCGTATCGTAGTAGCCGAGCTCCATGTTGTTACCGTTTTTGGACAGAATATTGAACGCGATATCGATCTCCTCGGGGTTATTGGTCTCCGTGGCGATCGTGCTCTTTGCCCATGCTGGATAGTATTGCTTACCGCCGGCGCGAATCTGCTCGGTCATCCAGACTCTGCCGTTCTCATCCATCATGGGATTGTGGGGACTGTCCATCCACTCCTTGTCCTCTCCCGTGTACGCTTGCTCTTCTTCTGCGCCGTGGTAGTAGTCCTTGGTCAGGGAGAAGCCGTGGCTCTTGTCTCGCGGTTCGAGATTGAGCCCCTGGACGGTGTTCTTCACCGGGTCCAAAATCCACAATCTGCCTCCGCCGGTGCGATCCCCGCCGTAAACTTTCCCGTATGCGTACATCGTCGGATTCCGTTTGTCCGTCGAAACCATATCGTGAATGAAGGACTCCGGGGCTCCCCAATCCCATTGGGAGACGACGACATTGCGTTCGATGCCGGTTGGCCGCGGCGGAGCGGGAGGAACTTCTCCCGCCGCTATGCGAGAGCCCCAATCGGCAAGAACCTTCTCAACGGTATTTTTGCCTAGAAGATTGAGTTCTTGATGCATCGCCTTAGCGCGAGAGAAGACAGCATCCCAATCTTCAACCGTGGTATAGCGGCGCGTGGCGACCATGCCCAATTCATGGCAGTGGCTGCACCCGTTCCTCTGGTCTCCAAGCCATTCTTCCTGGGTCTTGTACCTGGCGGGGAGATCGCTGCCCGTAGGAGGCTGAATCAGCGACGTCCAGTAACTGGCAGGATAGATCTTCGCCGCTTCTTGCGGAGTTGCGGCGTTGGCAACCTGCAGTTTGACCTGCCCGCCGCGCACTGCCTTGACGGGCTCCGAGTCCTTCAGCCCGTAGCCGCGCACCCATAGCTCGTAGGCTCCATCCGGCAGGTCCGGAACCAGGAATCGTCCCTGATCATCGGTGACAACAATCTTGCGGAACGGTACCGGCAAGGATTTTGTTTCAGCAACCACCCAGACGCCAGCTTCAGCTTTCCCGCCGTTGCTGTTCGCAACTGTGCCGCCGATGCTGCTCTTATCAACTTTCAATCCAGGTATATTCTGCGCGCCGACTACTGCCGGTCGAGCAGCTACACACAATACTGCCAGAAGAACCCAGGTCATCTTGCGCGTTACGGTTCGCATCTGCAGTCCTCCATTTGGATACTTCCCGTGGCCCCGTACGGACGGTGGGTGGAAACTAGGCTAGCATTAAAAGAATGTCAAGCCAAATACGATTGCCGCGGTCGTGATACAGATTCCCCTCGAGAAACGGCGTTATAGGTAGCTGGGAATTGGATCACAAGCTGCTTGGGAGTATCGGCCCGCTACCATTCCGTGAGCGATTCAGCCAGTATCTCGAACCGGGTCACGCCTTCTACCGACTCTACGCCCCATGGCCGCTCTGTGTCGATCTGTATCACCTCCCGCCCGGCAGCGTCGAGAGTGCGTCCAATCCCCTCGCCAGCGACGAAGCCGGGATGCGGGTACGTGCTCTGCGCGTCCAGACGTTCCGCGCTGACAATTGCCGTTTTCTCTAAGAACGACCAGTGACGACCATAGGCATCTTCTAATTGACACTCGACAATACCTGGCTGAGGTTCATCACTAACGTACCGTAGAATAGTGACCTTGATTCCAAGCATCGCAATCCTCGCTACCCCTCGCTTTTCGCTAGGATACCAGTTCCAAGTCCTGTGAAACGGCCTTATCGGAATCTGGCCGAGAATGTCCCGGTTTAAAAACCCTCTTCAACCAAGCGCGCCACGCTGAGCCTGGACACTGCTGACTCTTGGCGCGCTTCCATCAGGCGCTCGACATACTTTGCCAGCACATCGCACTCGATGTTCACGGCGTCGCCCAAAGTGAGCGAGGAGAGATTTGTGTGTTCGTACGTGAAGGGAATGATCGCGGTTTCGACGATGCCGTCGTGCCATCCTGCGACCGTGAGGCTGATGCCGTCGAGCGCGATCGAGCCTTTCATGGCGACGTAACGCGCGAGTTCGTCGGGTACAGTCACGCCGAACCACCAATTCGCGCCTTCCGGTTCGAGGCGCGCGAGGTGGCCGACTCCGTCCACGTGGCCTTGCATGAAATGGCCCCCGAGTTCTTTCATCGCCGTCAAGGGGCGTTCGAGATTGACGGGCGTGCCAGGTTTCATTTCGCCGAAACTGGTTCGTCGCAACGTTTCGCCCGAGAGATCGGCCACGAAACTCTCACCCGCGATTTCGACGGCCGTCAGGCAGCAGCCGTTCACCGCGATGCTGCCCGATTTCGCGAGGCCTGCGGCGAGCGGTCCGGCGTTTACCCGGATGCTTGCCCCGACGTAATCGAGGCGCGCCCCCCTCTCCGATGGGGGCAAGCCCGAGTCGCTGCGCTCGAGCGACTCGATCGTGCCGACGTGCTCAACGAGGCCGGTAAACATCGTGCAGGTATCCTTCGATTGCGAAATCACCGCCAAACTGCGCCATGGTGACGTTTTGGAGCTCACGCGCGGACCGAAATCCGTTGGACACGAAAGGCGCATCCAAGGATCCCGCAATCTTCGGCGCGATGAACACACGCATCTTATCCACAATTCCGTCGGCGAGAGCAGCGGAATTCAAAGTCGCGCCCGATTCGAGCAGTACGCTCAACATTTCACGGCGGCCAAGCTCTGCAATGACGCCGCGCAGGTCGGGCTTCGTGCCTCGTCCCCCGACGCTCACGACTTCGACTCCCGCGCGGCGCAAGGCACTGGCGATCGGCGAATCTTCCCGCTCGCGAGTGAAGACGAGCAAATCGCTATCCGCCGAGCGCACCAGCTTTGAGCGCAGCGGCAGCCGCAAGCTCGAATCCATCACCACACGCAACAGCTTGCGTCGCCGCGGCAACCCTGTACGATCGGTGAGCAATGGGTCATCGTCGAGCACCGTGCCGATGCCGGTGAGCAAGACGTCCGAGGCGTGACGCATTTGCTGCACTTCGGCGCGCGATTCGGGCGAAGTAATCCAGCGATCCTTCGAAGATGAACGCGTTCGCGCTCCCTGATACGATCGCGACGAGCGCGCATGAGGCAGCACGAGTTGGCCATCGAGCGTAACCGCGGATTTGAGGGTCACCAGCGGCTGCCGCGTGTTAATCCATTTTGCGAAGGCATCGGCAAGCCGGCGTGCTTCCGCTTCGCGCGAGCCGGTGCTGACTTCTATCCCCGCCGCGCGTAGATGCTTGTAACCGCGTCCCGTTATGCCGGGATTCGGATCCTCCATGGCCCCTACGACGCGCGCGACACCCGCCAAAATCAGCGCATTCGTGCATGGGCCGGTGCGTCCGATGTGACAACACGGCTCTAAATTGATGTACAGTGTCGCGCCGCGCGCAGCTTCCCCTGCCGCTTCCAAGGCGATGATCTCGGCGTGCCGCACGCCGTCGTAGGTGTGGAATCCCTCTCCGACGATATTTCCCTTGCGCACTAGAACCGCGCCAACCATCGGGTTGGGGCTTGTCAGGGCGACGCCCTGGGCCGCCAGTTCCAGCGCTCGATCCATGAAAGCGGCGTCAGCGTCAGTGATGGAAGAGGTTCTCGAGAATGCAAATGAATTCATAACAATTCAGCGAACTCGAATTAGAACCCGCGTCCCGTAGCACAGGTTTCAGCCTGTGTGGTTTTCGACTGGCGCAAGACGCAAACCAAAACCACACAGACTGCCCTTCGCTCCACTCAGGGTAAAAGTCTGTGCTACCAAGCAGAGTCCGCAACCCTGCGTGCTCAATCGAACAGCGAAGAAACAAAAGTCTCGGCATCAAACGGAACCAAATCTTCCAGGGTTTCGCCGGTGCCCACGTAGCGCACGGGCAATCCCAGTTCTCGCGTGATGGCCACGACGATGCCGCCCTTGGCCGTGCCGTCCAGCTTTGTCAGAACGATGCCGGTGACTCCCGCTGTGGCGGTAAATTCGCGCGCTTGTGCGAGTCCATTCTGGCCCGTCGTCGCGTCCATGACCAGCAGGACGTCATGCGGCGCCCCGGGCACTATTTTTGCCGCCGTGCGTTTCATTTTATCGAGCTCGGCCATCAGGTTTGACTTGGTATGCAGGCGTCCCGCGGTGTCCACGATGACGATGTCGGCGTTTCGCGCGCGCGCGGAAGTCAGGGCATCGTAAACGACCGCCGCGGGATCGCCGCCCGATTTCGTCTTGATGATTTCGGCGCCGGTTCGCGAAGCCCACACGGCTAGCTGCTCGATCGCGGCGGCGCGGAAAGTATCGCCTGCCGCAAGGACAACGCTGCGTCCATCCTGACGCAGGCGGTGCGCCAGCTTGCCGATGGTAGTCGTCTTGCCGGTTCCATTCACGCCGACGACGAAAATAACGTGGGGATGCAACTTTCGCGCGGGCGCTGATGATCCGTCCGGAGACGGCAAGGTGCGCAGGACGTGCAGGAGTTGGTTCCGCAGTTCCGCTTTCAGATCCGACGCAGTATGGAGGGCATGCCGATCGAGTTTCTGCCGCACCGCCTCCAGAATTTGATGCGTCGTCCTGGGTCCGATGTCGGCGGCCAGCAATACATTCTCCAGTTTGGTGAGCAACTCGGGATCGATCTTCTTCTCGCCAGAGACGAGGTCTTCGACCCTGGCTACGATCTGCGACCGCGTCTTCGAAACCGACTGTTTCAGCCGTTCGAGCAGCGATGCTTCGCTCTTTTTTCCGTCCTTTTTGAATATGGAAAACATATTGTTGCCACGATCCCGCGCGCTGGACCTTTCATTCTAGCAGAAGAGCATTCAACACAGCGTGCTCCAGCCGCATCAGTGAATGTGTGCGCCATACGAACATATCGCTGACTTCGACTATAGAGACCTCGGTTTTCCGCGCATTATGGCCCGAATAGCTCAACACAGAGGACACAGAGGATCACAGAGGGCCACAGAGAAATCGGCCCGCCGCGTTCACCGACTTCTATCTCCTCCGTGCTCTCTGTGGCTTTTCTCTGTGTTCTCTGTGTTAAATTCCGAAAAGCCCAACTGTGCGAGGAGCGAGCCGAGCATTTTGCAGCGCGCGGGACTTTCGGCAGGATTGATCCACTGCGAAAGCAGTTGGGAAAGGTAAGTGCTAGACCTCGACGAGGACAGCGGTCAGGCGAATTTTCTTGGCGCGTACGGCGCGGTCGAGCGCGTCCACGACGACTGGATCGAATTTCGTCCCCGCCAGCGCAATGATTTTATTCATGGCGAACTCAAGATCCATCGCTGTTTGATAGGGCCGGTTCGTGGTCATGGCGTCGAGCGTATCCACCACGGCGATAATGCGAGCCATGATCGGAATGGCATCGCCGCGCAGGCCGTGAGGATAGCCGGCGCCATCGATATGTTCGTGATGCAGCTCGATGCCCGGCAGCATTTCCTTCAGTTGCGCGACCGGGCGCATGATGTTTGCGCCCTTGAGTGGATGTTGCTTCATCAAATCGAATTCTTCCGGCGTGAGCTTGCCTGGTTTTTTCAGGACGTTGTCATCCACGCCAATTTTGCCGACGTCGTGCAGCAGCGCGGAGATGCGGATCTTGTCCAACTCCGGCGCCGGCAGCCCAAGCTGCTGGCCGACGATCACGGCGAACTTTGCCACGCGTCCGGAATGGCCGCGCGTGTAGGGGTCCTTTTCGTCGATGGCCGCGGCGAGCATGCGGATTGAGCCGAGGAAGAGATCGTGGTTTTCCGTCGCCGCCTGTTTCAACTGCTCGACGAATTGTTCGATGTCGCCGGCCATGCTGTTAAATGTTTCGGCCAGCTCACTGATTTCCGCGGCGCCCTGTACTGGCGTGCGTTGCCGGAAATCACCGCGGCTGATAGCGCGCGTCGAGGCCGCCAGAGCCCGGATCGGCGTACTGATGCCGACGGCAAACAGGTAGCCGAGAATCAGCGCGGCGAAGGTCACCACGAGCACGAACTTGAGCGCCTGCGCGTTTAGCTCCGTGACTCCCGCATCTTCGCGAGCTTTGTCCAGACTGCGCTGCGCAACCACGGCCCAGTTCAAGTCCGGAATGGTGCTATAGGTGCCGACCATTTCCGCCTGGTGGCCGTTTTCCTGCGTTGTGAATCGTCGCAGCGTCTCGGTCGTGCGCAGACCCTTCGGGAGTCCGAGGACTTGAGCGACCACGGCCGAACCTGTACGCGCATCCGCGCCGGGCACGAACTGCCGCGAGTCCGGATGGGCCACGATGTGGCCGCTGTGGTCAACGACGAAGACCACGCGCCCGCGCACGCTGGTTTCCTGAAGACGCCGCAGGATTCCGTCCAGCGATACGACTGCCGCGAGCATTCCGGAAAATTGATCGTTCACTTGCAGAGGCACAGCCATAACGAACGCGGGCCTGTTTTCGGGGCCAATGGCCAGGGGATCGCTGCGGAACACCAGCGATTGCAGGCACGTTGTGAATGCGCGTTGCAGCGCCTTGCTGACGAATGGGTCCTGGTTTGCCTGGAAGTTGCCGGCGCCGGTGCCGGTAGCGTTCTTGCCCACCGCGGTCAAGTACAAAATATTGGGATTGCTGGCCACAAAATTTTCAAGCACGCGGGTCAATTGCGGGGCGCGCTGGGAGTCGTCCACTTTGTCAATCAAATCCGTGAGAGCCAGAATCTGCCGCTCGCTGATCAACTGTTGGTAGAGGTTGGTGTCAAAAAGCTGAATTTCTTCGCCGACCGACCGCGTCACTTCGGTCTGCTGGACGCTCTCCGTGTCGGTCAATTTTCCCTGGCTGAGCTGCAGTACCTGGCGATGATAAAGCGCCAGGGGCAACACGCTGACAAGCAGCATCGCACCCAGCACGATCCAGAGGATGCGCGGCCTGTGGAGCATGAGCGACTTGATGCGTTCGAGGTCCACGGTTAGGCTGGTCCCACATCTTAATTTTACGGGGGGGATGGCACGGACAGAAGTACAGAAACCTGACTTGCTACGGATCAGCTACGGGTGGGGGCGCGGCATGCCGCGCCTGTACAACTAAAGGACTTACCCGCTATTCCTGTTTTAGGCGCCGGTCCATCAGCTCTCGGATGGCGTCCCTCGTTGCGCGACCTGCGGTCAAGACGGCATGCACCTGCTCCGCTATGGGCATTTCGACTCCCGCGCGTCGGGCCAGCTCGAGCGCCGCCGCTGCGCTCCCGACACCTTCGGCCACCATGCGCGTCGCCCTGAGGATCTCTCCAAGCTCACGGCCTTTGCCCAGCTCGATGCCGACGGACCGGTTGCGGCTGAGCGCGCCGGTCGAAGTCAGTATCAAGTCGCCAACACCAGCGAGGCCTGCGAGGGTGTCGCGACGCCCGCCCAGCGCCACTGCCAGCCGCGTCATTTCCGCCAAACCGCGTGTCACCAGGGCAGCCATCGTATTGGCTCCCAGTCCCAGGCCCGTGCATACTCCCGCTGCGATGGCGATCACGTTTTTTACAGCGCCGGCGATCTCGGTACCGATCACGTCGTCATTTGTGTAAAGCCGGAACGTCGGGCCCGAGAATTCCTCTTGCACCTCGGCAGCGAGCGATGCATCGGCGGATGCGAGAACGACCGCGGTGGGGTCGCCGCGCGCGACTTCGACTGCGAAACTCGGGCCGGAGAGCACGGCGATGCGACCTGGAGAGTTCTGCGCGATCTCGCAGGTGATGATTTCGCTGCTGCGCGCATGCGTGGCCGGCTCGAGGCCTTTGGTCGCGCTCACGAATACCGCACCGAGATCGAGATGAGGGCGTATCGCGCGATACACTTCGCGCGCGTGCGCCGATGGCATCACACCCAAAACGATTTCCGCGTCGGCGAGCGCGTCCGCAAGAACTCCTGTTACTTCTACTTCCGCGGGCAACTCGAGTCCGGGCAGGTAGATTTCGTTGACTCGCTTGGTGCGCAACAGCTCCACCACGTCAGGACTGCGTGCCCACAGTGCCAAACGGTGAGGACGCGAAGCACGCGTCAGCGCAATCGCCAGCGCCGTGCCCCAGCTCCCGCCGCCGACGATCGCAATCTTCTTCACGATTCCTTTCGTCCCATTTCAAAGCGCGGTTCCGTACCGGCCATAAGCCGTTCGATGTTTTCCCGATGCTTTACAATAACCAGCGCCGCCGCCAGCAGCGTGCCCGCCGTTACAGCGGCCGGAGGCGCGTGCCCTGGCGCATAGAGCAAATAGACGAGCAACGGCAATGCGGCCGCCGCGGAAACCGATGCCAGCGAAACGTACCGCGAAAACAGAACGACGATCGCAAAGACGGCGACCGCCGCCGCGACCGCGGCCCAGGAGATCATGAGAAACACTCCCAGCGCGGTGGCTACGCCCTTGCCGCCGGAAAATTTCAGCCACACGGGAAAGACGTGGCCTAAAATGGCCGCGAGTCCCGCATACATCATGATCCTGATATTGCCACCCGAAAAATGTCCGGCCAGCCAAACGGCGAGATAGCCTTTTCCGGCGTCGAGAAGGAGTGTCGCCACGCCGATGGACATGCCTGCCGTGCGCGCAACGTTGGTTGCGCCGATGTTTCCGCTTCCCATCGAACGCACGTCGCCGCCGCTGCGCGCGCGCACCAATAAATAGCCGAACGGAATCGAGCCGAGCACATACCCCAGGAGGACCAACAGTCCTAGAATCGGAGCACTGAATGCCATCGCCTCGGTCACCGAGATTCGTCTCCCGTAAAGCGGAATGTCGCCAGCCGAGTATATTCCGCCGCGCCGGATTTCAGGATGCTTTGATACAAGTGGAACTCATTGGCGATGCCAGCGCCGAATTCGAGCGGGCCGGCTTCGGAAATCGCTTTAGTTAGGGCGTCTAGCGCAAAAGCGGGGCCGGCATTCGGCCCGCGCCGAGGTTCAAGACGCGCGAGCGTCAGGTGGGGTGAAAACGCCCGCTGTTCCTTCGCGATGCCAAGCGGCTCAAGGGATGCCTCCACAGCTGCGGCGAACGCGCCCAGTTCCGGGCCCGCATCGATTCCGGCCCAGAACACATGCGGGCGCCGCTCATTCGGAAAAAATCCCACGTTGCGAAATTTCAATCCAATGTGATTGGGAAACCGGATTCGTGCTAGTGACGCCTTGATCGGCTCAATTTTTTCTGGTTGGACCTCGCCGATGAACTTCAATGTAAGGTGTACGCCTTCGATTCGCACCCACCGGGCGGCGCGGCAAGCGGGACGGAGCCTCGCGATGAGCTTGCCAAGGGCTGCGCGCACTTCTTGGGGGATATCCAACGCGACGAAGACCCGCACTTGGTCAGCCCTTCGCGCCTGGCTCGCCCCGCACACTCGCCGTGAAGGGCTTGGGCTGGGCCGCGTAGAGGAAATATCGCCGCACCAGGTCGAGCGCCGTTTGCGACGCCTGCCAGCGGATGCGATCGCGTTCGCCGGGATAGCGCACGCCGCGCTCCTTACTGCCCCCCGCGTCGGCAATCGCGACGTGCACCGTGCCCACGGGTTTTTCAGGCGTACCGCCGGTGGGACCTGCGACTCCTGTGATTCCGACACCAAGCGTCGCGCCCGTGCGGCGGCGGATGCCGTCAGCGAGAGCAATGGCGACTTCCGAGCTGACGGCGCCGCGCGACTCGATGATTTCAGCGGGCACATCCACCCAGGCGGATTTGAGCGCGTTGCTATAGGAGACGACGCCGCCTAAGAAATACGCTGAACTTCCGGATATCCGCGTGAGCCTTTCGGCAAGCAGTCCGCCAGTGCAGCTTTCGGCCGTGGCGATGGTCGCCTGATGCACCGTCAACTCGCGAGCCACAACCTCTTCCATCGATTCTCCCTCGGTGGTGAAAACGGCCTCGCCGAGCGCCAGCACGATGCTTTCCTGGATCCCTTGAAGCAGCCGCTGGGCGGAGGTCGCGTCGGCAGACCAGGTGCGAAGGTGAATCTGAATTTCACCCGGGGCCGTTAAAATCGTCGTTTGAACGTCGTCGTGACGGGTGTAAATCGGCGCGATGCGCTGATCGACATCCGATTCCCCCATCCCCGCCACGCGCAGCTCGCGCGCTACCAGACGCACTCCGGTCGAGAGACGAGCCAGTCGCGGCTCAACCTGTGCGCTGAACATGGCTTTCAATTCGTGCGGCGGGCCCGGGAGGAGAACCACAATTTGCCCGCGCGCCTCGAGCCAAAGTCCCGGCGCGGTCCCCCGGCCATTTTCAAGGACGGTTGCGCCCTCCGGCACGAGCGCCTGGCGAGCGTTTACCGTGGACATAGGGCGCCCAATCTGCCGGAAGCGCGCTTCGATTTTGCTCATGACTTCCGCGCTGCGTTCCAGCTTCCGCCCAAGTAATCCGGCCACTGCCTCGCGCGTGCGGTCGTCTTCGGTAGGACCGAGGCCCCCGCTAGCAACCACCAGTTCGGCGCGTTCCATCGCCTGGGCGAATGAATCGCGCAGAGCGCCGAGTTCGTCGCCAACAACGGTCTTGCGCGTCACCTCGATGCCGAGCCGGTTAAGCTGCTCGGTGAGGAATAGAGAATTGGTGTCCACCCGGTCCGGTGTCAGCAGTTCTGATCCAACAGCGATGATTTCAGCTTTCATGATCGGATTACCGGGGCAGTGGGAGCCCGTCAACGTCCCAGTCGAGGCTAAAGAGAGCGCCGCTCGTGGCGAGGATGGCGCGATTCCCTGGCAACAGCGCGAGCCCCACCAGGCCGCTGCCGCCGAGCACTAATTCGGCCCTGCCATCGGGAGCGATTCGCACAACGCCGCGCCGTCCGGCGTACGATGCGGTGACGTAGAGATTCCCCTTACGGTCAAAGGCCAGTCCTTGCGGCCGGCCCAATCCTCGGAAAAAGGTGCTGATCTCGCCTTTCTGATTGATGCGAAACACGCGGTCGAAACTTGATGTCGTGGGGCCGGTAACAAACAGTTCGCCGGTAGGACTGAACGCGAGATGGTACGCCGCGACCGAAGGCTCGAGCGTCGCAAAAACAAAAATCTCGCGGCTGGGGCTGATCTTGAAAATCGTGCCGCTGCGGTCGCCGACGAATAAGTTGCCGATAGTATCGAACGCGATTCCCGTCGCGGTGCCCATGCCTTCGACCCAAAGCTGCGAGCGGCCCTCAGGTGTCACGCGATGGACCGTTCCGTCGTTGCGGCAAGAAACGTACAGATAGCCTTCACGGTCCAGGGCCAGGCCGGTGGGATTCATCAACTCGGTGACGAACGGCTTCACCGTGTAATTGGCCGTGATCTTATACAGCGAGACGGCAACTTGCTGGCCGCGCTGGCCACTATAAGTGACATAAATGTTTCCCCCGACATCCACCGCGGGATTGGCTACCGGATGAAGATTGTCGGCAATCTGCACGCCCAGATGAAATGCGAAAGGCTGGCTCTTTGCGCGCGAGGTTTCCACGCTCACGATTCCGCCCGCGGCGCCGTCTGGCACGCGCGCGATCAGATGATTTTGCGCCGATACCAAGAGGCTGGCCTCGGTTTCCCCGAAGCGCACAAGAGGGCGCGTGTTCGGGCGCGGCACGAATCCGCTGCCGTAAATCGTGACGTCGCCTCCGGGAATTGCCGCTCCCGGCAGAATGCGATCGATGCGTGGTATGCCGTTGGTATCCAAATTCAATTCTCGAATCAGTTAATGTAGCTCGTCCCGGTTCGACCGGGACGAGGTCTACGTCAAGAGTGCGAAGAAAAACCCCCGCGTCTAAAGACGCGGGCTACAGTAAATGCTAAATGCCGACTGCTCGGGCAATCCACAACCCCAGCGCCGCGTAAATTCCCGCAATCCAGTCATCGGCCATGATTCCCAAGCCGCCGGGGAGAGATTCGGCTTGCCGCGCGGGAAACGGTTTCCAAATATCGAATACCCGAAAAAGTATAAAGCCCAGCAGCAGATATTTCCAGTTGGGCGACATCACCATGCTCAATCCAAGCGGATGGCTCCTCCACATGATTGGGTGGTCGCCCGATAGTACACTTGGCGGTGGCGCGTTCCAGGGCCAGAAGCCACCGAGGAGCAGGGCGAGATGCTGACCGGAAACCTCATCGATGACAACTTTCTGCGGGTCTTTGATGCCCCAATATCTTGACACTCGGTCCGCCGTCCAGACCCCGATCAATGCCACTCCGATCGTCAGCAGGCATTGACAGAAGATGAAGCCATCTAATGTGAGCGACCCAATGGAAACGTTAGCTATCCCAATGACTCCCAATACCAACGCGCCGAGGGTCATGAACCAGAGAGGGGACATCGCCAAGAGAATACCTGCCAGCGAGCCAAACGTTCCTGGAGCACTCGGGAGATAGCCGAGGCCGAAGGCCGTCGCGATTGAGAGCGAGACGCGCGGCTTACCCCGATCGGATCGGGGCAAGTGCCCGGCACTACTCGTCGTCGTGCTCGGAGTGTTCGCTACGGGATGGCTCATTCGTTTCGATCTCGTCGGGTTCCGATTCGTCCATCATGGGCACCGCCACTTTGTACTTTTCCATGGCCCAGTTTCCGAGGTCGCGCTCACGGCAGCGATCGCTGCAGAAGGGAAACTCCACGGATGTTTCCGAATCAGTAGGCTGCTTACAAATGGGGCATCGCAGTTTCATGCGTTCTGCTCACGATTCAGGTATCGCGTGGGGACTCGTCGCGATTTCCAAACTCAATTCGGCTCCGGCATTCTCACGGATCTATGACGGTTTTAAGTAGCACAGGCTTCAGCCTGTGTGGTGTTGGTTCTCTCAGCGTCAAACCACACAGACTGAAGTCTGTGCTACCAATCGTCCCCACAAGTTTGAATATCCTAATCCATACACTAAGTTACGCCAGTACGCGAAGCGCCGCGCCGGTGGCAACACGTTGCACCGTCCCGGTAACCGCACTGTGCGGAGTGGCTGCTCGCGGAACTTCGAGAATTTCTACCACGCGCCCAACCAGATCATATTCGTGTGTTTCCGTGATCTCGACGGTTACAAGGTCGCTCGGCCGCGCGGTTTTGGAAGACAGCGGCTCATGTAAGGGCGCGGCATGCCGTTCACGGAGAGCGTTCTCGGTGAACCGTGCCCCTGCGACTTCAATATCATTCAAGTACAGCTTGCCCTCGATTTCAGGCGCCATGCATTCCAGCCGCGCTTCCCACACCAGCGGCGTATCCTTGGAAGGCCCTTCGACCAGGGCCGTCGCGCGCGCGCCGCGAAAACGGCGCAGCTTGCGCGCCGATATTTTCTGCTGGATTTCCATCAAGCGATTCCGCCGGTCCTGAATCGTTTCCTCGTCAATTTTTTCGTCGAGCGCAAAGCTCGATGCATTGTCGACGTCCGAGTACGCAAACACGCCCATCCAGTCAAATTCCGCGGCCTCCACAAAGCCGCACAATTCGCGGAAGTCCGCATCGGTCTCGCCGGGGAATCCGACGATGAACGAAGTTCGCAGCGCCACCCCGGGAATTGTCGTCCGGATGCGCCGCAGCAATCGCAGGAACGCCTCGCCGCTTGCGCCGCGCTTCATTCGAGCCAGCACATTGCGGCTCGCATGTTGCAGCGGCATGTCCATATACTTTGCCAGGCGCGGGTAAGCGGCAATGGTATCGAGCAGCCGCTGCGTCACGCGGTTCGGATAGCAATAGAGGAATCGCACCCACTGCAAGCCTTCGACGCCCGCCAGCCGTTCGAGCAGCAACGGCAGGCCATCACGCAGTCCAAGGTCCTCCCCATATGATGTGGTGTCCTGGCCGACAAGGGTCACTTCGCGGACGCCGGAGGCCGCCAGGCTTTCCGCCTCGCGCACCACCGATTCAAACCGCCGGCTGCGGAATTTTCCTCGCAGCTGCGGGATGATGCAGAACGTGCAAGGATGATCGCAGCCTTCGGCAATCTTGATGTACGCGGCGTGTTGCGGTGTCGAGAGAATCCGTGGCGTGAGGTCGTGGTAGAGATACGACGGCAGGGCTGCCGCGGCTCCGGCATCGAATCGCAACTCGCCTTCCACGGCCGCAAGAATATTTTCGATTTCGCCCGTGCCGACGACGGCGTCCACCTCGGGGATCTGTTCCAGGATTTGCAGCCGGAAGCGTTCCACCAGGCAGCCGGCCACGATCAATTTTTTCGCCGCGCCGAACTTTTTATATTCGGCCATCTCCAAAATCGTGTCGATGGATTCCTTTTGCGCCAGCGCGATAAAGCTGCAAGTATTGACGACCAGCACCTCGGCTTCTTCCGCGCGCGGCGTGAATTCGTAGCCATTGCGCGCGAGAATACCCATCATAACCTCGCTATCCACGAGATTTTTCGGGCATCCCAGGCTGATGAATCCGGCTTTCGGCATGAAGGGTGGCCCCCGTAGTTAGGGGACGAGACGATCATTCTAGCATGGCATCGGATTTGCCGCTTTTAGTGGCTCAGCGCTCAGCGCCCGCGCAGGAGCGGCTGAATACGCGTTTGAATCAGAGTGAGAAGTGATGTTGCCCGCCGCGGGTCCGAGGCTTGCCCGCCAAACCGCGCCGCGTGGTACATCGCGGTCAGTTCGTGCACGGGCTCGGCGAGATTCCCATCCGGCAGGGATGCCGCAAACTCAAGCGGGGTTTGTCCCGGCGCCTTGCGAATGCCACGCCGCGAAAGCAGCCGAAGCATCTCGTTGTACTGAATCGTCGCCAAGTGCGGCGTCATCGCTGAGGAAGTAGAAACGCGCAGGTGCCACAGAGTCACTAGCCGCTGGCGGACTTTTGGCTGCAACAAGAGTACGAAAATGAAGAGCCCAGCGAGAACTGCGAAGGTAGACGGCAGAAACGCCGCTGTGTGAAGCGCCCGGGACTGCCAGAGTTCCAGCCGGTCGGTCGCCACACGCCGCGCATCCGCAAACATCTTCCGCAAGCGCTCCGTCCAGTCGCGCGATGTGCGTTGCAGATTTTGCGCCAGCGTCACCTGATGCACGAAATCGTAGTTGATGATCCATTCGCTCCACTGCAGCTGGAACCAGTCCCAATAGCGCCCGAACTGCGCGAATCTCCCCGGTGTTATATCAGCCGCCGGCGGCGTGGGATCAAACGTCAGCCAACCGGAGGCAGGGAAGTAAACTTCGACCCAGCTATGAGCATCACTGGCGCGCACGATAAAGTCGCCGCCGACGTCGTTGTACTCCCCGGTCAGGAATCCATTGACCAGGCGCGCCGGGATGCCCAGCGATCTCAGCATCACCGTCATGGCGGAGGCGAAGTATTCGCAGTGCCCCGCGCGTTTCTCAAACAGGAAGTAGGCCAGCGGGTCGGGCGGCGGCGTTCCAGTCAGGTCGAGGGTGTAGCCATAATGGGAGCGCAGATAACTTTCCAGGGCGCGCGCCTGGTCATACGGATTGTCCGCGCGTACTGTAATCTGTCTCGCTAACTCTGGAATACGCCGGTCGAGCTTCGGCGGCAATTGCAAATATATTTCACGTATGGACGGCGAATAATCCGAACCCGCTGCGCGCAGAGCCGCTACCGGTGGCGCCGGCAGGAGCGAGCGCGCCTCGTACTGCATCCGCGAAAAATTGTGATAAGGATTGGAGACGGAACCCGTCGAGTCCTCCTGAAGGAAAGTTCCCTTCTGACTTACGAAACTCGAACCGCTGTCGCTGTTGAACGATCCGCGCACGCTCTCTGCTTGATTGGCGAAGAATAGCGCCGCGCTGGCGATCGGCTCAAGTAGCACCGTGTACTGGATTGGCCTGCCGGGTCTTCGCTTTACGCGTTCGCCGGCGTCGAGGGGGAACCAGCCACCGTCCGAGGACGGCGTGATCATGGCGGGGTCGCGCGGTCCGTTGAACCAGCGCCTGCCGTCGAAGGTGGTCAGCCCAATTCCGCGCCAATGCACGCCGCGCGCGGAGTCCATGCCTCCATCCACGCTGACGCGCATGACCACTTCGCTGCTCTTTTTGATTTGGCCGATCTCGCCGAGCTCGACATCGTCGCTGAAGCCGGAAATCAGCCTGGGCTGCAAATTGAATCCGGACATGTAGCCGCTGGCAAATCGCGGGAGGAACAGAAAAATAACGGCGCCCACCACCAGCGACCCCAATGCGATACCAGCCGAGGTGACTCCCAACGCGTTGTGCAGGCGGTGGGCGGCGCGCGTGCCGCTCTGGATCGGTTCCGCGACCGCGCCCTGCGCGCTGCGCCACATTTCGAGGCCTACAAAGGTGGATATCGCCAGGACCATGAACAAAAAGAAAAAGGCAAGAAAACCGGTATCCACCGTCAGGATTGCGGAGGCCAGCATCGACGTGAACGCCATCATGGTCAGAAAAAGATAATCGCGAGTTTTCGATGCGCTGTAGAGCCGCACGATAATGGCGAATAACATCAAATGAATGGTCGCCAGCAACGCTCCGAAGAGTCCTGGGTTTTGCGTGTCGGCGGCCAGCGCGCGCGAGATGATCCACAGATCGAACGGGAAAAAAATGAAATACGCGATCGTGATCCAGCCTCCCAAACGGTTGGAAATCTCTGGCCTCTTCCCGCGCCACCATCGGTAACCCTTGAATAATAAAGCGGCCGGAGGCACCAGGACCGACACCGGATCCAGCTTCCCGGTTGAACCCAGTGTCAGGACGCCTGTCAGCAGCAGGAAATAAAGTGAGATTTCAAAATGACGCTTGAGGGGGGAGAGATCCTCGGCAACGGGTGCGGGACCTGGTCGTTTACCCTGAGTCCCGAAGGGGAGCCCGCCGGAAGAATGTTGAGCCTCTGGAATAGGGTTTGAGGTGTCCATGGCGCGAACTACAAGTTTAGCATCCCGCTTGCCTCCACGCGTGCTTAGGACCAATCAGATAATGTGCTGATCGCACCAAGGACCGGGTGCTCTTGGTTCTGGCGGTAGCCCAGTTTCCGCGAATCCCGTTTCACCAGACTTGGCCGCCAGAACCCAGCCACCGTATGCTGGGGCTTCCTTCGCTTTCGAGTTCGTCGTGTTAGCAGCGCCTGAAGCGTACAATGTCGAGCCGAAGTCGAAATACCAGGATTTTAGCCAACATCAGCTCTAGTTCGAGTATATTGGCCCACCGTACCTGCGCCGCGTACCAGGCCGGGCAAATCGAAGACGCTCCGGTGACGGTGGCTCACTATGAAAATCGTCTACCGAATTACTGAGGAAGATTACATGGAAGCCCACGACCTTTTTCGCGCGAACGAGGAATGGACTCGCCGGATGTCTCGGCGCACGATGCCGTGGATGGGCGGCCTCATAATATTGCTCAGCATTGTGAATCTAAGTTTTGGCAAGGACCACTTCGTCTCCGTACCTTTCGGCTTGATGGGCGTTTACTTCCTGTATTGCGGATTCGCATTGCGGCGATTCTTTCGAAAGCTATATAGGAAAGACCAGCGTTACCAACACGAGATCACGGCCGATATTTCGGAGGATGGGGTCCACGTTGTGACGCCAACAGCAGATACTCAAATGAAATGGAGTGCCATCGTCCGGTTCTTGGAATCCGATGAGATATTCATGTTTTTCTACGCGGAATGGGTCTTCAGCGTTGTCCCTAAGCGGGCATTCGCGCCGGGCGAGATCAACCAATTTCGTGAGTTGCTACACCGTAAAATTCCGGTCTCGAAATAGCGACTCGACCACTCAACCGACTTCCTGTTCTGGAGGCCGGCACGACCCGCCTTCTGCGAAGTCCATTTCTCGAATACTGGCCAACTTTTCTGATTCCTTTCAATTCTTTGCGATCCCGCCCTATTCATGATCGCAAGGGGATTTTGGAATGGGCGATGGCAGCACTGGCGATTTTTCGCGTGGCGCTCGAAATCGGAAGTTGTCCGAAGCGCCCGAGAAGAGGAGTGCGCGTGCCCGCAATTTTCGGCAGAAGTCCCACTCGAATCAGAAAAGGCACCAGCCGAATTTGACGGAAAGTCACCGCGTGGCGCGCAGTCTTGAGTTGTGTCATCTGTTTGTCCGCGATTTTCACTCCGAATTTCTCTCGCAGGTGTCGCGCCAATTCGGAACTCGCGTCAGCAGAAGTTTCGAGTGCAGGAAATTGCCACATCCGAGAGAAGAGAGCGCCATCACCCCCAGCTCGCCGCACGAGTAAAGTCCGGCCGCGCGGGTCCAGCAGTACGGCAGCGGCGAGCGTGATTCGCACCTGCGCGCGTTTCTTCCGCGCGTCGGGCAACTTGTCCGCAATACCAAGTTTCCGCGCGCGGCACCAATTGGCGAGCGGACACTCTCCGCACTTCGGCGATTTTGGTGTACAAACTGTCGCGCCCAATTCCATCATGGCCTGGTTCCAGTCGCCGGGCGTTTTTGGCGCGAGTAATTCCTGCGCCGTGGCTTCCAGTTTCCGCCAAATCGCGGGGGCGCGAAGCTCGCCACGCAGAGCGCCCAATCGCGCCAGGACGCGCGCCACATTTCCATCAAGCACTGCGAGTGGCTTGCCATAGGCGATGCTAAGCACCGCCGCGGCCGTGTAGTGTCCGATGCCAGGCAAGGCAAGCGCCGCGTCGTACTCGCTCGGGAAACGCCCGCCGTGGCGCGCGTCTATTTCCTGCGCCGCTCGAAGCAAATTTCGCGCTCGGCTGTAATATCCGAGTCCCGCCCAGTGGCTGAGAACGGCTTCATTCCGCGCGCGCGCCAGCGCCTGCATGTCCGGGAACCGCGCCAGGAAGCTCTCGAAGTGGGGCACGACCGCCGCAACGCGCGTCTGCTGAAGCATGATTTCCGAAAGCCAAATCCGGTAGGGGTCTTTCGTCCTTCGCCAAGGGAGGTCGCGTTTGCGCGCCGAAAACCAGGCCAGCAATCGGCGCCTGAATTTCCTAGTCTCCGTCACGGACAGTGCCACGATAGTCACGATACGCATTGTCGCACATCGAGATTTCCCGAGGGAATCGCGCACGAGGACGCAAGTGGGCAGTCTGATTTCGGCGCTGAAGGCGCAACTGCAAGCAAGCCCAGGGCAACGCCCTGGGTTGCGGAATAGATTAGTGCGCCCTGCAAGGGCGCAGGAGTCCTCCGCCCATTCAGGGCGGAACATGTACTCGGACACATCCCCGGGGCGTTGCCCCGGGCTGGCATCCTCCGCGCCGTTGGCGCGGCATTGTGGCTGCACTCTCGATCCGGGAGAACTGCTACGCAGTAATTTATGAAGGACCTTGGAGTCACACCGTCGTAAGAAACGTGAGAAAACCAACAACTGCCCGAAAACCGGGCGGCCTCTACAAGATCAAATGCCACAGCCAGGGAAGGTTTTGTAGAGGCCTCTCCGTCCCGCGTTCTTCGGGACGGAGAGGGCACATTTTTTCTTAAAGAGACGGTACAAAGACAATGTACGAGGAACTCCATAGCTGAGTAGGAATCGAGCCGCGCGGCTGGCTGGTCAGAACGATTTTGAAAATGTCGGGCGCATCGGAAAGTGAATCGAGGAAGCTGCGGTTCGCTTGCGTCTTCAGCGGCGAGACGCGCGCCAGGCACCGCAGCACGTCGTAGACGATTTCTCCGGCGGTCGCTCGCGGCGTGCCAAAACCCGCAGAGCGGAACTCGAGCACAGAATTGATTTCGTAAAAATGCCAGGCCAGCCCCGCGCAAAGCGCCACGGCACGTTCGAATCTGCCGGCGGCCAACTCGGGATTCTCCTCGCGAGGATTCATGAAGGGATCGAACGCTAGCAGTACGCGCCGCTCGTCCTCGCGCGCATACTCGCGGACTTGCAGGGCTCCGGTTCTTGCCGTGGCTTTCCAATCCACATGCCGGGCGCTGTCATTGAATTGATAATCGCGAATCGAATAGAGGTCATTCCCGCGCCCGCGCTGATAGCTTTCAAGTTCTCCGCTCACCAGCGGCAGGATTTCATAGAATTCCTCGGTCGGTTCGACGGAGGGATACACTAGGGCTTCGATTTCCGAATCCACGCGCCGTGTTTTTTGGAGAAAGCCGAACGGGAATTTCGTGCGCAATCCCAGCGCATCCTGCCGGTAAATCCCCCGCTGCGGGAATCTAAGCTCGACGTTTTGCCGCACCGTCTGCTGCCGCGGAACGTGCGGGAAGTACACCGGCCGGGCCAGAATATTCGGCGCCGCCTTGCTGGAATCTTGTTTTTTCGTTTTCTGTTTTTCCTCGCTCACCAGCAGCACGGAAAACGACGGCATGGTCTGCTTCGTGTTGTGAAGCTCCGCGATGGCCATCACCGGCCGCCCGGCAAAGATGTGTTCGGGCAGTTCGAGCCGGACGTCCACGCCGCTCAGCACCAGCCGCGAAAGCAGGCCCGAAATCAGCACGCCCGCGAGCAGGCATGCCAGGATCATAAAGAGAAGGTTATTTCCCGTATTGAGGGCCGCCAGCGTGACCACGAAAACACCGCCCAGGTAAACGATGCCTTCGCGCGTGACCTTGTAATCGATCTGGTAGGAGAGCCACCACAGCGGCGTGCGTCGCGCCAGCACCGGCACAATCGTTAGCGCCACCCACCCGGCCAGCGCCAGCGCGCTAAGCGCCAGGATGCCGGCCAGGACAATGTGTCCTCCATCCGTTGCCGCGCCGGAATAGAGCGCCAGGAACAGCGCGGCCCCTAGCGCCACCAAGGCAACGAAAAAACTTCGCCAGCTGGGCCGGTCGAGGCCATGCCAGCTCTTTTCGTTTCGGGGACCGACTCGAGCACTCGTCCGTCGTTCGAGGAATTTGAATTCCATGGAATTCAGCGCTTCCTCAGAGGGGAACGCGCGTGGCTTCGATGATTTCGCGCAGAATCGTTTCCACCTGCGCCGCCTTCTTCTGCGTGCTCGCGTAGCGCGTGTTGACCACCACACGGTGCGCGAAAACCGGCAGGATGAGCTGCTTAAAATCGTCCGGCGTGCAGAATTCGCGGCCTTCAAGAAATGCACGCGCCTGCGCCGCGCGCTGCAGCATCAGCAGGCCGCGAGGGCTTACCCCGAGCGTGAGCTGTTCGGCGTGCCGCGTGCGCTCGACAATATCGATGGCGTAGTCGCGCAGGCTGTCGTCGACGCGCACCAGTTCCACCGCGCGCTGCATCATTTCGACGTCGCCTGCCTCCATGACGGCGGAAACTTCTGACGCCGCGTCGCGTCCGCCGGTGTGCTGCTGCATGATCTCCCGCTCGCTTTCGCGCGACGGGTACCCCATGCCGGTGCGCAGCAGAAAACGGTCCAGCTGCGATTCGGGGAGGGGATACGTGCCATGGTGCTCGATGGGATTCTGCGTCGCCAGCACCATGAACGGCCGCGGCAGCTTGTGGGTGTGGTTGTCCACCGTTACTTGCGCTTCGTTCATGGCTTCGAGCAGCGCCGACTGCGTCTTCGGCGTGGTGCGGTTGATTTCGTCCGCCAGCACGATGTTGGCAAAGATCGGGCCCGGCTTGAAATCAAATCGCTGCTCGATCTGGTTGAATATGCTGGTGCCGACGACGTCCGATGGTAACAGGTCGGACGTGAATTGAATGCGCTGGAACGAGCAGTGGAAGGAGTTCGCGAGCGCCTGCGCGAGAGTGGTCTTGCCGACGCCTGGGACGTCCTCGATCAGCAAGTGGCCCCTGGACAACAGCGCCACGATCGCCAGGCGAATGACTTCGTCCTTGCCGCGAATTACGCGGGAGATCGAACTTTGCAACTGCGCAATCTGGTTTGCCGTGGCGGTGGTCATTGGTTGAAAATCCTGGTGGCTTCTGTTACAAACGTCGGGTGCGGGCTCTACCTTTATGCTGAACGCTTCACGTGAAGCGTGGAGCCCGCCTATATAAAGTCCGGCTCATGGGCGATTAGCTCAGTGGTTAGAGCGCTCGCCTCACACGCGAGAGGTCCAAGGTTCAAGTCCTTGATCGCCCACCATGTCCGTTCCATTGTGCCATTGTTTCTGCATCAGTATGATGCAGCGAATCGTCACCTGTGTTCAAACAGTGGTTAGTTACTGAGCAGCCTGGACCGAATTTGTAGCTCGTCCCGGCCTAACCGGGACAAGGGTGCGCTCGCCAATTGCATCGAAAATCCCAGCGTCTGAACAGGCTGCGGAAAAAGTCAATTCAAAGTGGCTTTTAGTAGCGCAGGCGCTCTTGCCTGTGCGGTTTTTGCCGCCACTATCATCGATGCGCAGCCAAGAGTGGCTGTGCTACTCGACTTTTACCGCAAACTGTGAAGACGCGGGCTACAGCAATCACAACCAGTACCTGTCGGAACCTTGGCGCTCCTAGTCATCTTCCAAAAAGCCTGTGTGGAAGCAGGTAGGTGAATCCTACGAATGCCTCCCAGCGGGTAGATGTGCTGGTCAATCCCCGGTTGAAACCCGCATCTAGCACGAGCGTCTTTCGCGCGGTGTAACTCACCGCCCAAAGATTCCCGACAGCATGGCCGCGGAGGAATGGCTGCGTAAAATGCCAGATTTCCCCTGACAGCGCGAAATTTCCCACGAGGTGGTGGGAAATGGAAAGCGTCTGGCCAAACTGCGCCCTGCGAACAGGTTCCTGGATCAGTTCATTGAAAATTGCGTTTGCGTCGTAGTGAAATCCCTTCACATCGGCGCTGGCAAGCAGCAGGAATGAGTTGGCTGGACTGCCAAAGTCAAATTCTGGCGCGCCGCCGTCATAGACTTTGTGAAAGTAGCTCGCAGCGATCGTTGGCTTCGATCCTTCTCCCGGACTGAGCAACCCCTGCGCGCCGAGAAACACTTCAGCGACTTTGTTCCCGGGAATCCCGCCAGTCGTAAAGTGCACGACAGGTTCGGCCGAAGCCAATAATTCCAAGCGTCGAACCACGGAAAGTTTTATGACTTCGTTCAAGCCGTACCGCCGCGAAAATTCCGGAGAATGATTCGCGGCAATCCCCCCAGTTTCAAACTGAAGATAGCCCGCCGGCGTGAGTGTCGCCGGAGTCGAAACGGTTGGGCGTCCGGGATTCGCTTCCGCGCCCTCCGGAGCCGCTATCTGCGCGGCAGCGGAACGGACGCAGGTGGCCTGGGCAAGCCACACGCAGATGAGAGCGAATCGCATTCGTTGCTGCACTCAAGAACGTTAACACGAACCCGGATTTCCTGTTTAATTCCACAATTGAATTCGCCGAATCGGAGACTTCGATCTACAGTGTTTTCCATGCCCAAATCAGTGGTTTCCCTGCAAGCAACACAGCTATATTTTTGCATCTAAGTTTTGAGGAGGATCCACATGCGATTTCTATTCCGACTTCTATCCTCGGCCCTGCTCGCCTCAGCTTTGGTTTCACCCGTGATCATCACCGGCTGCGCAGCACGTGTAAGCACCGGGTACCGTATTCATGACGGCTACTACAACGACGACCACGTATGGGATGACAACGAAATAGTTTTTTACAATCGGTGGGAAGGTGAAACCCATCGCGACCACAGGGATTTTCGCCAGCGTCCTGCCGATGAGCAGAAGGAATACTTTACGTGGCGCCACGACCACGACCACGAAAGGCGCTAGTCAGCGAATGTTGATCGGTAACTAAGAGTCAAGGCGATTGGATTCCACGTAGTGGGGCAGTTTCCGGTAACCGCGTTAATCAGGGACTTTGATGTAGCAGTTTGGTTTTCTTCCTCATCTGATGAGGAGGAAAGCTCGAAGGAGAAAATAAACAAATGTTTGCAATTACTGGAATCACTGGCAGGGTTGGTGGCGAGGTAGCTCGCAACCTTTTGGCCGCTCGCCAGGCTGTCCGGGGAGTGGTCCGTGGCGTCGGCAAAGGCAAAGCCTGGGCGGAGAGTGGCTGCGAACTGGTGGCTGCGGACACCAATGACGCTGCCGCGCTAACAACTGCGTTCGAAGGTGTCGACGGTGTGTTCGTTCTGGTGCCGCCCAATTTCGATCCGTCGCCTGATTTTCAGGAAGCAAGAAAAATAGCCGCCATCTTGAGTCGGGCACTCGACGCTGCGCGCCCGGGCAGAGTTGTATATCTGTCGACTATCGGTGCGCAGGCAGCCCGCTCGAATCTGCTCTCACAACATACGATCATCGAGCAAGCTCTCGGAAATTTGTCGGTGCCAATCGCTTTTTTGCGGCCAGCGTGGTTCATGGAGAATTCTAGCTGGGATGTCGTCCCGCCCAAGAACGGCGTGATTCAAAGCTTCCTGCAGCCCCTCGATAAACCCGTACCCATGGTTGCCACAGCCGACATCGGATGCTTAGCTTCTGAACTGCTTCAAGAAACGTGGAACGGCCACCGGGTCGTCGAGATAGAAGGGCCGCATCGAGTGACCCCCCAAGGAGATCGCTGCCAGTTTCGCCACTCTATTGGGCCGTCCTGTGAGAGTGGAACCAGTGCCGCGCGAGACTTGGGAATCGCTCTTCCGATCACAAGGCATGAAGAACCCCGAGCCTCGCATTCAAATGCTCGACGGCTTCAATGAGGGATGGATTGAGTTTGAGGGCAAAAATGTCAGCTCTCGAAAGGGAAAGGTGGCGCTGCAAACCGCGCTGCGGACGCTCATCGAGCGTGAGAGTGGGACGAGAGCGCTCTCCACTACAACCTGAGTTTTCAAAGTCGCGTAATCGGAAACTGACCCACTGGCGGATTCCACAAATCATTTCAGGGAGGCTGTGATAATCTGGGTTCGCACCAAAGGAATCCTAGGTGGCCGCCACTCTCCGATTTCTTCAATTTTTTTCATTGGGCACATGGGTAGGCAGCATTCTCTATTTTAGTTTCGTGGTCACCCGCGGAGCATTTTCCGTTCTCCCCAACAGCGACCTGGCCGGAGCGCTCGTGGGCTACACCTTGGCCAAGCTGCACATGATCGGGATCATTGCTGGCGTCGTCTATTTGCTCGCGACAGCTGCCATCGAGCGGTCTATCGGAGCCCTCGCGCAACCCGCGGCGCTGCTCGTCTTCGCCATGATTGTGTTCACGATGGTCTCGCAATACGGCGTGATCGCCCGAATGGATGTACTGCGCGCGCAGATGGGTTCAGTGGAGGCGACGACTGCCGGCAATCCCCTGCGCGTTGCATTCGATCGCCTGCACCAATACTCAGTCTGGCTCGAAAGCGCCGTCCTTCTCTCCGGCCTCGTCGCCCTGTTCCTCACCGCCCGGCAGAAATCCAACTAGTTTCCTGAATCTGAAGCCTTGTGGGTCGGAGCTTCAGCTCCGACATAAAGTAGTCGAGAGTTGCGGGCTTCAGCCCCTGACCCGTCTACAATTCAAAATTTGACTTTGCGGCGGCCAGTGGCTAAAGCCACCGTTTCTCGGCAGCATGAATGTCGCGGTTGAAACCGCGACCCACAAGTCTCGCCTACCAAGCGGCTTGATTGCTATTTTTTCCGAGGAACCTTCGCATTGCGTTTCGGCTTCGTCTGTTTCTCCTCCAGGGCACGCCACAGGTACCAGCTTGCAATCGAGCGGTAAGGACGCCAGCGCTCTCCATATTCAAGGATTACTTGAGGTTTTGGCTCGCCCTTGAGGCCATACACACGCTGGAAACCCTTTCGAATCCCGTAGTCTTGAACCGGCAGGACGTCGGGCCGGCCGAGCCGTGACATCAGGAACATCTGTACGGACCACTCGCCGATCCCGCGGACTTGGGTGAGGCGTTCGTGGATTTCTTCTTCGCTCATGCGGCGAATCTTGGCCAGCGGCGGCACGGTTCCATCGAGCGTCTTCGCTGCAAGATCCTTTACGGCAGCAATTTTTTGCCGCGAAAGGCCGGCGCGGCGCAATTTCAATTTGGATGCGCGCAGAATTTCTTCCGGAGTAGGAAAACCGTTCGCGCCAAGCGCCTTCACGCGCCCGAAAATCGCCTCGGCCGCCTTGCCGGCAATCTGCTGATACACGATGGCTTGGAGCAAGCTCGCATACGGATGTTGCGGTTTCCGCTTCTTCGTTGGAAAGCATCCGATTCGGCGAATCACTCGCGCCAACTTCCGGTCCGCGCGAGAAAGCTCGCGCATCACCTGCGCGGCGTCGACGGGGTAGTGAGTCTTTGGCATGACGAGCTTTGGAGCTTAGGAGAGCGGAGCGACAGCGTCAAGAGTTTGGTAGAGACTCCGAAAATGCGGTTATCAGGCGCTGTGTGGGACGAGTCATCGGTACGGCATCATTTCCGATTTGGCCGTCGTTCGGGAACCGTCTGAACGCTCACTAGCGAAGACAAACTCGATCATCCGCATTACAGTATTAAGCGTAATCCGTCGTGGACCTCGTAGACTCAGGCCAGGGGGCGCAATCATCCGCATGAATCAGGAGAAGAGAAAGTCCATTTGGGATCAATGGATCGAACACCCTGAAAACGTGTGGGTTCGGAGGGTTTTATTTTATATTCACCTTTGGGTTGGAGCAGGAGTCGGCTTGTATGTCGTCTTGATGAGCCTTACAGGCAGCTTGATTGTTTACCGTAACGAACTGGAGAGGGCACCCTCCCTGGTGTCCTCCGTCGAGTGGCTCGTGGATCTTCACGAAAACCTATTGTTCGGAGAAAATGGACGTTTCGTCAACGGCATTGGCGCGATTTGTGTAATCACGTTGTGTTTGACGGGAGCCCTTATCTGGTGGCCCGGAATCGCCAATTGGCGTCGTGCCTTAACTGTGAACTGGAAATCGCCTTTTGCGCGGCTCAGTTGGGACCTCCATAGCGCGCTGGGGTTCTGGGGCTTTCTCTTTGTTTTTATGTGGGGGATCTCGGGATTATATTTCGCATTTCCACAGTCGTTTAACGAGGTGTTCAGCTTTATTGATCCCGCCGATCATTTTACCGAGCCGACATTGGCAGCGCTCAGCTCCTTACATTTTGGCAGGTTCGGTTGGTTTGCCGAAGCCGTGTGGACTTTGTTAGGGCTAATGCCCGCGGTCCTGGCAGTCACCGGCGTCTTTCTGTGCTGCCGCCGGATGATTTTCAAATTGCCCACTGCCAGACCCTACTAGTCGAGGCTCCGCCCGGCTGACACAAAGACGACCTGGATGGGGTGCTGAGTCCTGACAATTCGGGTGATCGGAATGTAGCCCACCGCCAATCATCGGCCATAGGGCGTCGTGCCTGTGGGTATGCTAGGATTTGCAGCTTATGCAAACGGGGATCATTGGGCTTCCGCAAGTCGGCAAAACTACACTTTTCAAAATTCTGACTCGCGCGCAACTGGACGAGAAGGCGGCGCGCGCGGCCACGCACGTGGGCGTTGCGCGAGTGCCTGAGCCGCGCCTCGAACAATTGGCCAAGCTATACAATCCAAAAAAGATCACTTACGCCACAGTGGAGTACGTTGATGTGGGCGGGATGGTAAAGGACCGCACGAAAGATTCCGCCGTGCTGGCGCCGCTGCGCGAAGTGGACGCGCTGGCCCACGTGCTGCGCGTGTTTGACGATCCGGCCGTGGCCCATTCGGCGGGGTCGATCGATCCTCTGCGGGATGCCGAAGTGCTCGATCTGGAACTCATGCTTTCCGACCTTGACCAGATCGCGCGGCGCATCGAGCGCGTCGAAAAAGATTTAAAGAAGAAAAAGGAACCGATTCTCGAACAGGAGCTGGCTCTGCTGCATCGCTGTAAGACCGCGATTGAATCGGAGAAGCCGTTGCGCGAACTCGAATTCAATCCCGAAGAACGCAAGCTGATCATGGGCTTCAAATTTCTGTCGCAAAGGCCGATGCTGTACGTCTTGAATCTCGGTGACAGCGAAGTCGCTGAACTCGATACCGCCGTCGAGCGTCACAAACTTGCAAAACTTGTGGGCCGACCTAACACCGCGATTGTCTCCATCTGTGGACGCATCGAGGCCGAACTGGCCGAGCTTGATCCCGCCGAAGCAGCCGAAATGCTCGCGGCGTATGGATTGAAATCCTCGGGACTCGATCGCCTGATTCACGCCACCTATCACTTGCTTGGCCTGACTTCTTTTTTCACCGCGGGTGAGCCCGAAGTGCGTGCCTGGACGATCAAACGCGGCATGAGCGCACAAAAAGCAGCCGGCGCGATTCACTCCGACATCGAGCGCGGCTTCATTCGCGCCGAAGTGGTTCGCTGGAACGATCTTCTAGCGGCGGGAAGTCTCCCGGCAGCGCGCGAAAAGGCGCAAGTGCGCCTGGAAGGCAAAGAATACGTTGTCCAGGAAGGCGATGTCATCCTGTTCCGGCATAGCGGCTAGCCTGCATTTGCCACAAGAATTTTGTGAGAGCCGACAGAACATTCCAACGCGTGAGGAAAGAACGCACGATCGACGTAGTCCAGTAGCACAGGCTTTAGCCTGTGAGGTTTTGGTTTTCGTGCGCGCGGAAAAGCACACAGACTGAAGTCTGTGCTACGAAACCCGGTAGCATCGAAACCCGACCGGACACTTCAAACGAATAACTGAAGACAGAGCTATCTCGCGTTGAGACGAAATGCAAGCGTAACGACGCAAGGGCGAAGATGCCGATCACCCAAACCATTCCGCCTTCTCACATCGTGCTAGCGCTGCTGCTCGGCCTGACTGCGGCCGCGGCCAACATTCTCGGCGGCCTATTTATCCTTTACCGTGACTGGTCGCGGCAGTATCTGAAATATTTCCTCGCGCTGGGCGCAGGTTTCATGCTGGCCGCGTCGATTCTCGAGATACTTCCCGAGTCCGTGGCGTTGTCGGGGAACAGCGCCTATTTTCTCGTGCTGGTCGGCTACTTCATCGTTCATTTTTTTGAACACAATCTGGCGCCGCATTTCCATTTCGGCGAAGAGACGCATATCGAGCAATTCATACCGGATCACGCGGGAATCTCCGCGTTGCTGGGGCTCTCCATTCACACATTTTTTGATGGCGTGGCGATTGCCTCCGGATTTCTGGTTTCCGGATGGTTGGGCGGCGTGATTTTTCTAGCCATCGTGTTGCACAAAATCCCCGAAGGCTTTACAGTCGCGTCGCTGATGATTGCAAGCGGACAGAGTCGCCGCACGGCCCTCTTGGCCGCCATCTGGCTGGGCGTGGCAACGGTTGCCGGCGTACTTCTGATGGGCGCGCTGCACTCCCAGGTGGGGTATGCTCTCCCGATTTCCGCCGGCGTCACCCTTTACGTTGCTGCCACAGATTTGGTTCCGGAGGTGAACCGCGAGCCCGACATGCGCATGGCGCTGCTCGTTTTCCTGGGCGTTGCGCTGATGTTGCTCCTGGGCAAGTTATTTCACGCCTGAAAATGAGCCTCGTGGGCTTGTATGTCCTTTAATTTGAGTTGCACAGAAGGAACGCCCTGAAATGCAGGCTCTATTCCATCCAATTTCAAATGAGGTAGAATTCACGATACCTGCTCACAAGAGCCAGGTCGCTCGATGCAGGCGATTCTTCTGCAACTTTTAGACCCGACACGGGTTGTATAGGTGTGGAGGTTATGGCAAGGACCGACGTCCAACTGATGCTGGACGTAAAAGCCGGGGACGAACAGTCCTTCGAGCTTTTGCTCCGCAAGTACAGGACTCCTCTTGTCAATTTCCTCTACCGCATGGTGCGGGATTCAGCCGTTGCGGAGGACCTGGCCCAGGAAGTGTTTCTCCGCGTTTACCGCGCTCGCAAGGAGTACGCTCCCAGCGCGAAATTCACAACCTGGATGTTCCGCATCGCCACGAATCTGGCGTTGAACTCCGTTCGAGACAACCGCTACCGCCGGATGGAAATCTCAATGGATCACGCCGTGGATACGGGCGACGACGAGCACCCGGCCATGGAAGTGCCCGACCGTACCCCTAGCGTGGAGCAGCAATTAGTTACGCGCAGCCGGTCGGAACTGATCTTGCACGCCATCCACGCTTTGCCGGAAAAGCAGCGCGCGGCCGTCTTGTTGCACAAGTACCAGGAGCTTGATTACGACGAAATCGCGCGGATTCTGGAGTGTTCGGAGAGTGCGCTGAAATCACTGCTGTTCCGTGCGTATGAAACTTTACGCGTGCAGCTCGCGCCGCTGGTAAATTCGGTCGGAGTTTCAAGCGATGCGCGCTGAGGGAAATGAGGCCCAAATGGGTGACACAGAACGAACCCGAAAATATTGCGCGGCAATGGGAGGCAAATTAGTCGAGTACCTGGACGGCCGCGCCAAGCCCGCCGAGCGGCGCGCCGTCGAAGAGCATCTTACCGGTTGCTCCGCCTGCCGCACTCGTGCCGAGGATTTCCGCGCTCTCTGGGGCGCGCTTGACGATCTCCCGGTGATTTCGGCATCCCCTGCGTTTGACGCTTCGCTGCGTGCGCGCATTGCCGCGGAGCCCGTACGCCGAGGCCTCTGGGGCTGGCTCCCCTCGCCGCGCCTTGCCTTTGCCGTCACGGCGTTGGTCGCCATGTCCGTTTGGATGGCCTCCATGCAACGCGTTACGATCAATGATCCTGCGATGACCGGCGTAGCGGGTGAAGCCGATTTCGGAATGATCCGGGATCTGCCCGTGCTCGAAAACTATGAAGTTCTTTCCACATTCGATGCGCTTTCTGAATTGCCGGCTCCGCCGACCGCTGCGGTCGCCGGAGAAGTGACGAACGAAACCCGGGAATGAGAGTGCGTTCCCAATTCGGTACTCTTCTGGCCGGTCTCCTGACGGCCGGACTGCTCTGCTCCCCCGGCGTTGGGCAAAAGCTCAGCAAGATAGGCCAGGCGGAGGCGCCGCCACACCGCGCACAGTTTCCGCGTCCCAACGGCCCCAATGCCATTCGTCCTGGGGGCAATACCGGGAAGGCGAACAACCTGCCGCCGAAAGTCTTCGAACGCCTCGAGGATATGCCTCCTGACAGGCAGGAGAAATTCTTCCAGAACAACGAGCGCTTCAGAAATCTCCCGCCGGATCAGCAGGCGCGAATCCGCCAGCGCCTCGAGGCCTGGAATAAGCTGACTCCGGCGCAGCAACAGGCATTCCGCGAACGCCAGCGTGTCTGGGAGCAGATGACTCCCGACCAGCGGCGGCAAGTTCAGCAAACGCTGCTTCCTCGTTGGCGGCAGTTGCCGCCGTTTCGCCGCCAGGCGATCATGCAACGCCTGCACCAGCTTCGCGATTTGAGCGAACCGGAGCGCCAATCCAAGCTGAATGACCCCAGTTTCGTCGAAGGCCTGAACGTCGAGGACCGCGAGATGCTCGGCCAACTCGCCCACCTGCGCGTCGGCATGGCCCCTGAATAGGCTGGTTTGTGAGACGATTTTGAATGTCGCGACTGTAGATCCTCACTGCATGATTCGCTTGATTCTTTCTTGACCGCACGATCGCCGCACACAGGCTCGTCCGCAATAGCAATTCGAAGCGCATGCCTGACGTCCGTTGAACGAATCCGAATGTGCGGCCCCGTAACTGTTTCGAAACAAAATGTGTCTCACTCTGAGAAAACATCTTCCTATAGCTCGTCACAATTCAAGCAACGGACACTACCTGTAGTGGTTTTTTCAATGCCGTCCACAAGCGTCAACAATTTCCACAAAAAATTTTTCTAATGTTCCAGTTTTCCCTTGACAAGTTTCCGAACCTGTCTAGAATCGTGGCACAAAGTGGGATGAAGTGGTCCCAAGTGAAATACAGTGGCGAAGTTGATAGGCCCAGTGGCGAACTAGAGGTCAAGCAGAGCAGTCCAGTGGTAAGTGGCGAGCACTTTTCATGCTCTTTGCGCAGACGACTACATGCTTCGGGGAAACATACCGGCAAAAGTGGACGAGAAGGGCCGTCTCAAGATTCCCGCGGCCTTTCTGGAGAAGCTCAAAGAGCACGGCGACCGCTTCTACGTGACCAGTGAAGAAGGGGACCACGCGCGGATATACCCGATGAAGGTTTGGGGAGAGATCGAAGAAAAGCTGGCAAAAATCTCCTCTTACAACCGGGCCAAGCAGAAATTCCTGACCCGCACGAACTATTACGGTCAGGTGGTGGAGATCGACGGGCAGGGCAGACTCCTGATTCCCGCGGTGCTCCGGGAAGCCGCGCAAATGAAGGGTGACGTGGAAGTGATGGGTCAACTGACGTATCTGGAAGTTTGGAACCACACTCGGTTCATGGACAACATGAACAAGAACCAGATGACGGACGAAGACCGCCAGACGCTCGCTGACCTGGGCATCTAGTTTGGACGTGAAGCACACGCCAGTGCTGGTCGAAGAGACGATCCACTGGCTGGCCATAAAGCCCGGCGGTCTCTATGTGGACGCGACCGTAGGGCTCGGGGGACACGGAATCGAAATCGTCCGGCGGCTGGGGGCCCGAGGGCAGTTCGTAGGCTTGGATCGCGACGCGGCGGCTCTGGAAATCGCGCGCGACAGGCTGGCAGAGTTCGGGGACAAGGTGACTTTGGTGCACGCTAATTTCTCACAAATCGCCGAGGTGCTCGCACAGCGAAAGTTGCCTCCCGCCGACGGCGTGCTGGCGGATCTGGGCGTATCAAGCATGCAACTCGATTTGGGCGAGCGCGGCTTTTCCTTCCGTGAGCGCGGCCCTCTCGATATGCGCATGGACCGCGACGCGGAAGAAACAGCGGAAGACATTGTGAACACGGTGGAAGAGAAAGCACTCGCCGACCTGCTCTATCAGTTCGCGGAAGAGCGGGATTCACGCAGAATCGCCAGGGCCATCGTTCGCGCGCGTCCCATTCGGGACACCGAACACCTGGCAACGGTTGTGGCAGGGGCCCGAAAAGTAAGGGGAAGGCAGAAGCTGCATCCCGCGACAAAAACGTTTCTGGCGCTGCGGATTGCGGTGAATCGAGAGATGGAGGAACTCGGGCAGTTTCTTTCTAGGGCTCCTGCCACACTATCTCAGGGCGGCCGGTGGGTGATGCTCAGTTATCACTCACTCGAAGACCGCCCGGTAAAGCAGTGTTTTCAGCGCTTGGCCCACGAGGGCGCGCTGAAGATTCTAACGAAGAAAGTGATCCAAGCTTCGGACGCGGAAATTGCGGCCAATCCGCGCGCCCGTAGCGCGAAAATGCGCGTTGCGGAGAAAATGGACTCCGACCAGCCCGCCACGGCGGGCCAGCACGGGGCGCCGCAAGGGAAAGCGTGGCGGCAATGACCGAATTTTTTACGGTTAAACACATCGATAATTCGCGCCTGGCGCGGCCGATGGCGCCCAATCGTATGCGCGAATGCGCGCGACTGGTCTTCCTGGGCGGAGCGATCGCCTTGTGCGCATTCCTGTATGCCTCGCAGCATTTCCAGACCATCCAGCTGCGCTATGAACTCGAATCGCTGCGCGGTGAGCGTTCCCAGGCCGCGGAATTCAATCAGCAGCTCAAACTGGAAGTGGCGGGCTTGCGCGCACCCGGACGCATTGACATCATCGCGCGGCGCCAGCTCGGTTTGACCGCGCCCGTCCCCGGCCAAGTGGCTCCGATGGATCTGCCGCCCGGCGCGGTGGTGGCGGAAGCGCGTCCAGCAGGCGCGCCGTCGGCCCAGCGATAACATTTTTTTGGCGGGCGCCATGTCGCCGACGCGGAACGCCCGCCCCCGGCTAACGGCGGCATTCCTTTTGATCCGGAGTCCCCGGCAAGAATCATATGGACCTGCGCAGTCCCCGGACCCGATTGCTAATAGTGGCTGGCCTGATCGCGATGTGGACCGGGGCCGCTTTTGGGCGCTTGGCCTACCTGCAACTTTTTCGATACAGTGAATATTATTCACGCGCGCAGCATCAACAGCGTTTAATCGTGGACGTGGGCGCGCGGCGCGCGGAGATCTTTGACCGCAACCTGAACGCGCTGGCCATGAGCGTGCCGGTGGATTCCTGCTTCGCGGTTCCCTCGGAAATTGCCGATCCCGACATGGTGGCGCGGTTGATCGGCAAAGTCCTGGACATTTCACCCGACGAGATCGCCGCGCGCCTGGCAGGTTCCCATTCCTTCGCCTGGATCGCACGCAAGCTGCCGCCGGAAAAAGTGGAAAGAATTGCGGCCATGAATCTGCGCGGGATTTATTTCCAGCGGGAAGGCGGGCGCTTCTATCCCAAGCGGGAACTCGCGGCGCACGTCCTCGGTTACGTGGACATCGACGGGAAGGGGCAGGGCGGGATCGAATATTCATTGGATGACAGCATTCGCAGCAAGCCCGCCAAAATGCTGATCCTTGCGGATGCGCACCGGCGTTGGTACGACTCCACCGACAAAGCGCCCGATATGGGCACCAGCGTCGTCCTCACGCTCGACGAAAAAATCCAATACATCGCGGAGAAGGAACTGGGGCAGGCTATCCAGGACACACAAGCGAAGGCGGGCACTGTAATTGTCGAGAATCCCAACACAGGTGAACTGCTGGCCGTCGCCAACTGGCCGACATTTAATCCGAACGCTGCCAAGGACAGCAATCCCGAGTCGCGGATGGACCGCGCCGCGAGTGCTCTCTACGAACCGGGGTCGGTCTTCAAGATCGTGACCCTTTCGGCGGCCATTGATCAGGGCATTACCGATGCGGATGAGCTCATCGACTGCCAGATGGGTTCGATCTACATCGCGGGGCATCGCATTCGCGACCACAAGGCCTTCGGACTGCTCACGGTTTCTCAGGTGCTGTCGAATTCAAGCGACGTGGGCGCGATCAAGGTCGGCCTGCGCCTGGGCGCGCCCAAATTCTACGACTACATCCGCTCCTTCGGTTTCGGCCAGCCGACTGGCGTGGACCTGCCCGGGGAGAGCCGCGGAATGCTTCGCCGCTTGGAAAATTGGACTCCTGTTTCAGTGGGATCGGTGTCCATGGGGCAGGAAATCGGCGTTACGCCGTTGCAAATGATTACGGCGATGTCGGCGATGGCTAACGGCGGGCTCGTCGTGCGGCCGCATGTCGTCCGTGCCCTGCGCCGGGGCTCGCAAATGGTCGAACCGCCGCAACAGCAGCCCCGTCGCGTGATCCGCGAGACCACAGCCGCAACCATGCGCCGCATGCTCGAAGGCGTCGTGCTCAACGGCACCGGCAAGCGCGCCCGGCTGGACGGCTATACTTCGGCGGGAAAAACCGGCACCGCGCAAAAATTTGACATTACGACCGGCCACTACTCCACACACCAATTGATCGCCTCCTTCGTCGGCTTCGCGCCGATCAACACGCCGGCCGTGACGATCCTCGTACAACTCGATTCCGCCGTCGGCCTGCACGAAGGCGGGCAGATCGCCGCGCCCACGTTCAAGCGCATCGCGCAACAAGTGCTCGCGTATTTGGACGTGCCTCATGACATTGCTTTCCCCAGCAGCATTCTTCAAACGAATCGCCAGCCCCGCGGGGATCAGGACTTATCTGATGTCACCGATTTCAATCCGGTCCAGGTCGACGCAGGCGCCGCAGCGAGGGGCGATGTGTCGGCGGTGCCTGAACAAGGGCGAGGAATGGCAGCCCCGACAGTTGAACTCGTCGAAGGAGAAGTCATTACCGTTCCGCAACTGCTGGGTAGAACCGTGCGAGAAGTTACGCAACAATGTATGAAACTTGGACTGAGTCCCGTTTTGGTTGGTACGGGCGTTGCAGTGGAACAATCTCCGGAGCCTGCAGCCACGGTACGTCGCGGCGGCCGCATCACCGTGCGGTTTGCACGAGACTCTTCCGTGATGTCAGCGGCGGCCCGGAGGGGTGCCCGGTGAGCGTGAAGGCGGCGAGGGTGGCGGAGCACAGTGAAGGCGTGGCGCAAAAGAAACTGCCTGGCGCAGTACGGGGTCCCATGCGGCTCGTGAAATTGCTACGCGGCGTCGAGGCGAGTGGGGCGACGGCGCACAGCGATCTCGAAATCGCGGAAATCGCTTACGACAGCCGGAAGGTGAAACCGGGCACGCTGTTTTTCGCCATCCACGGGGAGAAAACCGATGGCAACAAATTTGTGGGGGACGCGATAGCGCGCGGGGCAGCGGCAATCGTGAGTGAAGAAGCAAGGCCGGAATCGATTCCCGCCGAAATTCCCTGGATCAAAGTTCCAGCCGCTCGCAAGGCGTTGGCCCTCTCCGCAGCGAACTATTTTGGACGCCCCGCGGAGGTGCTGAAGCTTATCGGAGTGACGGGAACCAACGGCAAGACGACGACATCCTACCTGGTGGACTCGATCCTTCGAGCCGCGGGCTGCGAGGTCGGCTTGTTTGGCACAATCGCGTACCGTCTGGTGCGCGAGTCGCGCCCGGCGATCCACACCACTCCCGAATCGCTCGAACTGCAGAATTTCCTGGCGGACGTCGTCCACGCCGGGGGCACTCATGCCGTGCTGGAAGCCAGCTCCCACGCGCTCGCCCTGGACCGATTGTGGGGATGTCCATTTGCGGTGGCCATCTTCACGAATCTCACTCGCGACCACCTCGATTACCATAAAACTTTTGACGATTATTTTGCCGCCAAGCGGCGCCTGTTCGAGGGCACCGGCGCAGCGGCGCCTGGCGCTGGCGTAATCAATCGTGATGATGCGTACGGCAAGCAGTTGGCAGGGCTAGCGACACGGACGCTGACATATGGCCTGGAACCGGGTGCCGACATTACCGCGCGCAAGCCGGCGCTTTCCTTTTCCGGCCTCGAATTCACGGCGGAAACTCCCATCGGAAAAATTGAGGTGCGCTCCCCTTTGGTCGGCCGAATCAACGTCTACAATATTCTCGCAGCCATCGGCGCCGGCGTGGCGCTCGATCTCGCCCGCGAAGTGATCGCCGCGGGAATGACCCAGCTTTCCTCCGTGCCCGGGCGCTTCGAGCGGATTGACGCGGGCCAGCCATTTCTGGTGGTCGTGGACTACGCGCACACCGATGACGCCCTGCGGAATCTGTTATCCACGGCAAAAGAACTCCATGCCGGCGGCCGCATCATCACGTTGTTCGGTTGCGGCGGGGACCGCGATCGCACGAAGCGTCCCCTTATGGGAGAGGCTGCGGGACGTTCCAGCGATATCGTCATATTGACTTCGGACAATCCGCGCAGCGAGGACCCACTGCTCATCATTAACGACGCGATTGTCGGCGTTCAGCGCACCAATGCGAAATTTCTGGTGGAACCGGATCGGGAACGCGCCATCGAAATCGCGCTCGACCAGGCGCGTCCCGGCGACATCGTGCTCCTCGCGGGCAAGGGCCATGAAACTTCCCAGGTATTGCGCGACCGCACAATCGACTTCGACGACCGCGAAATGGCGCGGCGGATGCTCCGCAAGCGTGGCTTCGGGGAATGACGAGTATTGCTGCCACGCCGCAATCCATCCAGAGGTGACAGTCGGCCTTGGTGGAACAATGGGCGCATGTAGGGGCGCGGCATGCCGTGCCCCTACACCTCAAGAATGTTGCGGCATGGAACGTGCTCATTGTCGGGAGCGGGCTCTACTTTTACGTCAAACGCCCCGCCGGGCCGGAGCATACACCCCGCCCGAATTTTGCAACGTGAGGGACGCTGATCCAACGGTGACCCAAGACCGGTGAAATCCAGCCCTTTGAGGACGCTATGCGGTGGACGGTTGAAGAAGTGGCTTACGTTCTGGGTGTTACGCCGCCCGGTGGCCTCGACGCCCTGGCCCGGCTGGCCGGTGTCTCGATTGATTCTAGGACCGTTGCTCGCGGGGAGCTATTCGTCGCCATACACGGACCGCGTCACGATGGACACAATTACGTTGTGGCAGCCCTGGACGCCGGCGCGCTGGCGGCGGTCGTGGCGCAAGATCGAATGGCGGGATTTGCGGAACCCCTTCGATCCAAACTCTTTGCTGTTCCGGACACGCTCGCCGCACTCCAGGGCCTCGCGCAGGTCGTTCGAACGCGATGGGGGCGGTGCCTGGCAGCCGTCACCGGCTCGGCAGGCAAGACCACAACGAAAGAAATTCTGGCGGCTCTGCTGGGCTCGCGGCTCCGGGTCCTGAAATCAGAGGGCAATCTGAATAACGAGTACGGTCTGCCGTTGCAATTGTTGCGTCTCGATGACTCGCATGAAGCCGCCGTCGTCGAGCTCGGGATGTCCCACGCCGGGGAACTGCGCCGCCTGGCGGAGATCGCGCGCCCGGACGTGGGTGTGGTTACGCGCGTCGCGCCGGTCCATCTGGAATTTTTCGCCTCCGTGGATGAAATTGCGCTGGCCAAGCGCGAATTGATCGAAGGGTTAGCGGGGCCCGACAGCGTAGCGGTTCTGAATGCCGACGATCCACGGGTGGCGCGTTTCGCCGAGGTCGCACACGGCCGCGTCGTGACATTTGGGTTTTCGTTCGGCGCGGGTTTCCGCGCCGAAAAAATCGACGATCGAGGAGCGGAGGGCAGCGAATTTGATTTCATCGGCCTCTCGGACCCCGTGCGGCTGAGGTTGCCGCTCGCCGGTCGCCACAACATTTCCAACGCCCTCGCCGCACTGGCGGCAGCGAGCGTCTGGGGTGTGGGAGGCGCCGAGGCTAAGGAAGTGTTCCCTCGCCTCGAGCCGGCTGGTATGCGTGGACGCTTGCTGCATTACGATGCGGGTTTTTCCGTGATCAACGATTGCTACAACTCGAATCCTGTAGCGCTGTCCGCAATGATCGAAATGCTCGTGCACACGCCTGCCTCCGGGCGGCGTATCCTTGCCGCCGGAGAGATGCTTGAACTGGGACCCTCCTCCAGTGAACTGCACCGCGCGGCCGGACGTGACGCCGCGGCATCAGGGAGCATCACCTGGATCATCGGCGTGCAAGGCGACAGCAAAAGCTTTGTCCGCGGCGCCATCGAAGCCGGCCATCCGGCCGCGCGCGCAAAATTTATCGGTTCGTCCCTTGAGGCGGCCGCATTCGTCGCGGATTTGCTTGCGCCGGGGGACTTGATGCTCGTAAAAGGTTCGCGCGGAGTGAAGATGGAGCGCATTGTCGAAGCACTCGACGCCCGTTTTGCGCGGTCCAGCGTGGCGCCAGAGACATCCGTCGGGCGCGGCTCGTCCAAGGAGCGCAGCTGAGATGCTTTTCTACCTCTTCTATCACGAGCTGCAGCGATATTTTCATGCGCTCAACGTATTTCGCTACATTACGGTGCGCACCGCGCTGGCGAGCATCACGGCGCTGCTGCTTGCTCTCGTGCTCGGCCCGTGGGTCATTCGCCAACTGCGCGAGATGCAGATCGGCCAGTTCATTCGGGAGGAAGGACCGAAGAGTCACCAATCAAAAGCGGGCACGCCCACGATGGGCGGCGTGCTGATTGTGTGTTCGACCGTCATTCCCACTCTGCTCTGGGGGGACCTCGAGAACGAGTACATTTGGCTCGCCGTGTTCACGATGCTGCTTTTCGGAGCCATCGGATTTATCGACGACTACAGCAAGGTGGTGAAGCAGCGGAATCAGGGCCTTAGCGGGAAGGGCAAATTTTCATTGCAGGTACTGGCCAGTCTTGGCGTCGCGGTGACCTTGGTGATGCTGACAGCGGCAGGCACGTATTCGACGCAGTTGAGTGTTCCCTTCTTGAAGAATTTTCACCCGGAACTGGTCATACATTCCCTGGTCGGGCACCCTTATCTCTGGACGGTGGCCTATCTGCCGTTCCTGTTTTTTGTTGTTTCGGTCATCGTGGGGTCTTCCAATGCGGTGAATCTCACCGACGGCCTTGATGGGCTGGCGATCGGTTGCGTCGTCGTCGCCGCGGGCGCGCTTACGGTTCTTACCTACGTGACCAGCCACGCGCGGTTCTCGGCATACCTTGACCTGCAGCATCTTCCGGACGTGGGGGAGCTCACGATTTTCTGCGGAGCCTTGGTGGGCTCTGCTCTCGGATTTCTCTGGTACAACGCGCATCCCGCCGAAGTGTTCATGGGGGACGTCGGATCGCTCGCGCTCGGCGGTTCCATCGGGATGGTGGCGGTGGCCATCAAGCAGGAAATCCTTTTGTTTTTTGTTGGCGGCGTGTTCGTGCTGGAAGCGCTTTCTGTGATTCTGCAGGTGGCCTCTTTCCGCCTGACGGGCAAGCGCATCTTCCGCATGTCCCCGCTGCATCATCATTTCGAGCTGGCTGGATGGAGCGAATCGAAAATTATCGTGCGCTTCTGGATCGCGGCGCTGGTGTTCGCGCTGTTTTCACTGACCACGCTAAAATTGAGGTAAAGAGTTGAAACCGGGAATCGAGCTCGCGGGCAAACAGGTGCTGGTCGTCGGACTGGCGCGCACCGGCATCGCCACGGCGCTGTTCTGCGCCGCGCGCGGCGCGCGTGTCACCGCTACCGAGGAGCGTCCCGAATCGCAAATCGCCGAATGTGCTGCGAAGCTGCGCGCCGCGGGCGTTACGCTCGAGCTGGGAGGCCACAAAAGTCAAACGTTTGTCGAGCAGGATTTGATCGTGCCGAGTCCTGGAGTGCCGCCCACGATGCCTGCGCTCGCCGCCGCGCGTGCCATCAGCGTACCCGTTTGGAGCGAGATCGAACTGGCGTGGCGATTCCTGCGGGGCCACCTGGTGTGCATTACCGGTTCGAACGGCAAGACCACGACAACCTCGCTCATCGGCCACATATTGGAAACCGCTGGGCTGCCCGTGCAGGTTGCCGGAAACATCGGCACGCCATTGATCTCGCGCGTGGACGTGTCTAGTGACTCCGGCTACACGGTGGTCGAGGCCAGCAGCTTTCAACTCGAGTCGATTGTTGCTTTCCGCCCTAATGTCGCTGTACTGCTCAATGTCACTCCGGATCACCTCGACCATCATGGATCGTTCGAAACCTACGGCCGCGCGAAGGCGCGCATGTTCGAAAATCAGACCGGGGAAGATGCCGCCGTCCTGAACGCAGACGACGCAGCGGCGCCGCAGTATGCCCCCTCGCTTCCGCCGGTTTTCTGGTTCAGCCGGCAGAAACGGGTGGCCAGCGGATGCTTCCTCCGTGACGATGAAATCGTATTCCGGCGCGATGGCACCGAAACTGTGCTCCTGCGCCACAGAGACATCGGGTTGCGTGGCGACCATAACGTTGAAAATGTTCTTGCCGCTGCCGCCGCCGCGACGCTGGTGGGAGTCGAGCCTGCGGCGATTGCGGAGGGCGTGCGCGGCTTTGCCGGCGTGGAGCATCGAATTGAGTTTGTGGCCGCAATTTCCGGCGTGGAGTATTTCAACGATTCGAAGGCTACGAACGTCGACGCCACGCTCAAGGCGCTCGATGCCTTCCCGGGCAACCTGCTGGTGATCCTCGGCGGCAAGGACAAAGGCAGCGACTACACGATTCTCCGCAAATCGTTGCGCCAGCATGCGCGCATGGTGCTGCTGATCGGCGCCGCCGCGGACAAAATTGAATCGCAACTGGGCGGCGTCGTGCCCGTCGAACGAGCGGGCACGATGGCGCGCGCCGTGGAGCTCGCCGAAGAACGCGCCAGCCCGGGAGACACCGTTTTGCTGGCCCCCGCCTGCGCCAGCTTTGACCAGTTTGAGAGTTACGAGCACCGCGGACGCGTTTTCAAACAACTCGTTCGCGGCCTCGCGGAAAAAAATGAGGCGGACGAACCCGCCAGGAGGGCCTGATCGTGCCCCGGAATCTTCAAACTGACCGATGGCTGTTCGGATCCACCGTGGCTCTGTGCCTGGTCGGCGCCATCATGGTTTTCAGCGCCTCGGCGGTCACCGCGCGTGACGAATTCGGCAGCGGCTATCATTTCCTCCTCCACCAGCTTCTCTGGCTGGTGTTGGGCATCGGCGGAATGATGCTGATGATGAACGTGGACTACCGCAAACTCCGCAGCCCTCAGGTCGTCTTCACGGGGTTGTTTGCCGTGCTCGTGATGCTCGCGGGAGTTTTCTTCCTGGACAAGTCGCATGCCACGCACCGCTGGATTCGCCTGGGTCCGGCCAGTCTGCAGCCTTCCGAACTCGCCAAGCTTGCCGTGATTTTCTACCTGGCGTGGTTCCTCGAGAATCGCCGCCGGCCTGACAGCTTTGGAATGAATGACTGGAAGCGCACGATCCTCCCCGCGCTGGGACCGGTGCTTGCGTTGATTGGGCTGGTGGTCATCGAACCAGACCTCGGCACGGCCGTCGAGATTTTCATTATCGCCGTGGCGCTGCTCTACGTCGCAGGACTCGACGGCAGGTATATTGCCGGGGCCGGACTGGCCGCTCTTCCAGTCATTTATTTTTTGATCATTGACGTACCATATCGGTACGACCGCGTAATGGCGTTCTTGAATCCCACCAGGGACCCCCAGGGACGCGGCTTCCAACTGCTGCAATCGCTGATCGCAGTGGGATCGGGCGGCTTCACCGGCGTAGGGCTCATGGAGAGCAAGCAAAAGCTCTTTTATCTCCCCGAAGCGCATACCGATTTTATCTACGCCGTGTTGTGCGAAGAGATGGGTTTTATCGGCGGCGCGCTTGTCCTCGGGCTATTCGCAATTTACGGCTGGCGGGGAATGCGCTCGGCGTTTAAGGCAACCGACGAATTTGGCCGTTTCGCCGCCCTGGGCATCACCGTAATGGTCCTGAGCCAGGCGCTGATCAATCTTGGCGTGGTGCTGGGGATGATGCCGACGAAAGGCATTCCGCTGCCATTCATTAGTTATGGCGGTTCGAGCCTCCTGGTGATGCTCGCGGCGACCGGCGTGCTCCTGAATATCAGCCAACAGGCGGAGTAGGCAGGAACGCATCCGGGGAGCGCCATGTGGCGGAAGCAGGGAAAGGGAATTTGACGCTGCTGATTGCGGGAGGCGGCACGGGCGGGCACGTTTTTCCCGCGTTGGCCGTCGCCCTGGAATGGATATCGCGCGGTGAGGAAAGAAAAGTAGTGTTCGTGGGAACCCAACGCGGAATCGAAGCGCGTCTGGTGCCAGAGGCGGGGTTTCCGCTTGAGACGATTCGCTCCGCGGGTCTCAAGGGGATCGGTGGGATGAAACTCGTCCGCAATGTCGCAATGCTCGCTCCCGCGATGTGGGATTCCTTTGCGATCCTTCACCGGCACAAATTCGCCGCGGCGGTAGGAGTCGGAGGTTACGCGGCCGGGCCGGTAATGCTCGCCGCGGTCTTGCGGGGCATACCCACACTCGTGTTCGAGCCAAACGCGGAGCCAGGATTCACAAACCGCGTGCTGGCGGACATGGTGACACGCGTTGCCACGGCGTACGAGGCGCCGACGAAGCTCTGGGGACGCAAGGCGACGCTCACAGGGATTCCAGTGCGCGCGGAATTTTTCACCGTGCCGCAGCGCACACCCGCCGAGCCGTTCCACATTCTGATTACCGGAGGCAGCCAGGGCGCGCTCGTCATCAACCGCACGCTGGTGGCCGCCGCCGACTTGCTGGCCACGAACAAGCATCGCATCTCGATCGTTCATCAGACCGGCGAACGCGACTATAATGCGGTGCGTGTAGCCTATGCGCTGCGTCAAATTCATGCGGAGGTGTTGCCCTTTATCGGGAACATGGCAGAGAGATTTGCCCAGGCTGATTTGATCGTCTGCCGTGCGGGCGCGATTACGGCTGCCGAAGTCGCCGCGGCCGGCCGCGCCGCCATCTTCATCCCATTCGGCGCCTCCACCGACAGCCATCAGTTGCGCAACGCCCAGGAGATGCTGCGTGCAGGCGCGGCGCGTTTGATCTCGGAGCCCCAGCTCACCGCAGAGCGTCTTACGCAGGAAATCTTTTCGCTGCTCGACCAGCCCCTCGAGTTGCAAGCCATGGCGGCCAATGCGCGCCGGCTGGCAAAGCCGAACGCCGCGCAGGATATCGTGGACATGATTGAAGGGGTGGCGCGCCGCGGTGCTGGCTCCCCGCCTGCCGGACGGGCAGGTACTCGGAGCCCGCAGGAATAAAAATTATGATGGTAACTTTTCGCAATTTCAAACGCATTCATCTGGTGGGTATCGGCGGGATCGGCATGAGCGGCATCGCCGAAGTGCTGCTCACGCTCGGCTACTCGGTTTCCGGGTCCGATGTGAAGACCACTGCAATCACCGACCGCCTGCGGAATTTAGGCGCGGAAATTTTCGAAGGCCACAAGGCCGACCATGTTCACGGAGCGCACGTCGTAGTCGTTTCCTCCGCCATCCGCCGCGACAATCCGGAAATCGCGGAAGCCATCCGCGACAAGATCCCCGTCATCCCGCGCGCCGAAATGCTCGCGGAGTTGATGCGCTTGAAATATGGGATCGCCATCGCCGGCGCGCACGGCAAAACCACGACCACCTCGATGACGGCTTCCGTACTTGCAGCCGCGGGCCTCGATCCCACATTTGTAGTGGGCGGCCGCGTAAACCACGTCGGGGCCACCGCCCGCCTCGGACGCGGCGAATATATGGTCGTTGAAGCGGACGAGAGCGACCGCACGTTCCTGCTGCTTGCTCCCGTCGTCGCCGTGGTCACGACCATCGATCGAGAGCACCTGGACACTTACAAATCACTGGCCGAAATTCAGGAAATTTTCACCCAGTTCGTCAACCGCGTGCCGTTTTATGGGGCCGCCGTGCTTTGCCTGGACGAGGCCAATGTGCAGGCCATTCTCCCGAACGTGCATCGCCCGGTCATCACGTACGGCACTTCCAGCCAGGCCGACCTCGTGATCGGTGAAATCGAGCTTCAGGGGTTCGGAAGCACTTTCCGCCTGACGTATCGCGGCGATGATCTGGGAAAATTCCACCTGAATGGACCTCCGGGAATCCACAATGTGCGCAACGCCGCCGCGGCCGCAGCTGTGGCGCTTTACCTGAATGTTCCCGCGGACTTGATTCGCGCCGGGCTCGAGGAGTTCGCCGGCGTGGGCCGGCGTTTTGAGGTCAAGGGCGTGGTCAACAACATCACGCTCATCGATGACTACGGCCATCATCCGGCAGAGATTCGCGCCACGCTCGAAGCGGCCCGCGGCTGCAATTTCAGCCGCATCCTCGTGCTCTTCCAGCCGCACCGCTACACGCGCACAAAGCATCTCTGGGAAGATTTCTGCAGCGCCTTCAATCAGGCCGACATGGTCGTTTTGACGGACATTTATGCGGCCAGCGAGCCGCCGATTCCAGGAATCACGGGACAGGCGCTCACGGATGCCATCCGGGCCGCCGGGCACAAGAACGTTGTGTTCCATAGCTCCATGCAGCAGGGAATCGAGGAGTTGTTAAGGGCGGCGCGTCCCGGCGACGCAATTCTGACCATTGGCGCCGGTAATGTAAGCCGCGCAACGAGTGAGTTGGCGGTTCTGCTGGGCGCGAAGGTTTCACTTCATCATGCGCATTAGCGATCCCATATTGATCGGAGCACTGGCGGCCTTGGGCGTCGAGCACCAGTCTGGTGTTTCGATGTTGGAAAAAACATCTTTGGGAATTGGCGGTACGTCCGACCTCCTGTTGATTCTCCGGCATCACTCGTTGCCTGAGTTGGTGCGCCTGCTGAAACAGAATGGCGTGCCGTACCGCTTCCTTGGCGGCGGAAGCAACGTGCTGCTCCCCGACGGCGAATTGCCCTGGGTGATTCTCCAACTCGAGCGCCAGAACCCCGAAGTCGCCATCGACGGGAATTCTGTGCTCGTGGATTGTGCCGCCGACCTCGGCCGCACCGTCACCACATGTGCCAAGGCGAACCTCGGGGGAATGGAAGGCCTGATCGGCGTGCCCGGCACCATCGGAGGGGCGCTGCGGATGAATGCCGGAGCCTATGGGACCCAAATTGGGACGTTCGTGCGGGAGGTTCAAGTGTATCGCGCCGCCACCGGACAAATTGAAACATTGCGCGGCTCGGAAATAAATTTCGAATACCGGCACACTTCTTTTGCGCCCGATGATATTATGCTCGCAGTGCGACTGGAACTTCCCTCCAAACCGTACAGCGAAATTATCCAAGGAATTCGCATCTGCAATGAAAAGCGGCGCGCCAGCCAGCCGCTCAATCAGAAAAGCGCGGGCTGTATTTTCAAGAATCCGCCGGGCGGGTCCGCCGGGCGCATGATTGATGAGCTGGGGTTGAAGGGCCATGCCGTCGGCGATGCGCGCGTCAGCGACCGCCACGCCAATTTTTTTGTGAACGCCGGACACGCCTCCGCCGCGGACATGCTTGCGCTGATTTCCGACGTGCGCCAGCGCGTGCGCGAACGTTACGGCGTCGAACTGGAAGAAGAAGTGATCGTGTGGAAGGAATCATGAGCGCGGAACCAGACTATCTTCCCGCGGACGCGCTGGCCGAAGAGGAGCCCAAGTATCTTCGCCGGCAGAAGCCGGTGGAGATCCGCAAGCGCAAATTCAGCCGCAAGGCCTGGCCGCTGTACCGCCGCGTCCTGGCGGGGGGAGTCGCCGCGCTTGCTTTGGGACTGTTCCTCTACCAAGCCGGGCGTTATTTTTTGTTTTCGCCGAGCGTCATGATCGAGCGCGCGGACCAGATTGAGATCAGCGGCAACCGGTTCGTTCCTCCCGCCGCGATCGTTGAGAAATTTTCGGCGGATATGCGCCGCAGCGTCGTTCGCGTCCCGCTCGGTGAACGCCGCAGGGCGCTCGAGTTGCTGCCGTGGGTGGCGCGCGCCGACGTGCAGCGCGTGCTGCCGAACCTCATCCGTGTAGAAATCACCGAGCGCGTGCCGGTCGCATTCCTGCGTGGAGCGAATGAACTTTCCCTGCTGGATGTCAACGGGGTGATTCTGGAACGCCCGGTCGAAGGGGACTTCCGCTTCCCGGTCGTGAGCGGCGTGTCTGAATCCATGCCACGCGACGTGCGAGAACAGCGAATGAGATTGTTCGTACAATTCATGAGGGAGATCGAGCAAGCTCTGCCCGGCGCTGACGATCGCATCAGCGAACTGGACCTTTCGGATTCCGTCGATATTCGCGCCACGATCACCGGATTGGGCGCGGCCTCGGACAAGTCTTCGCCGATTCTCGTGCATTTCGGCGACTCCGATTTCGCCAACCGCTATCATCTGCTCGCGGAAAACATCGACCAGTGGCGCGCGAACACCGGGCGCGTCGATTCCGTGGATTTGAGGTTTGCGCGGCAGGTGGTGGTGAATCCGGAAACCAGGACTGTGGCGGCCCACACGCCTCAAAGCGATCCCGAGCGAGTGCGGACTGTGCGGAAACGGCCGTAGGGAGTTTAGGGAGTTCCGTTTCGGGCGCCTCCCCGCCCGGGCCGGAGGGAAAACACGAAGGAGCGGCGGTTTGACGAAAAAAGATAAATATTTGGTGGCGCTGGATGTAGGGAGCACGAAAACTTGCGTCATCATCAGCGAAGTGGACGATTCCGGAGCGGCGAAATTCATTTCCATGGGTGCGGCGGAATCGAAGGGCCTGCGCAAAGGACTGATTGCCAATCTGGGCGCGACGGCAACTTCGATTCGCCGGGCGATCGAAGAAGCAGAGGGTGTTGCAGGCGTGCCCGTGGAGCGCGCCATTGTAGGCGTTGCCGGGAGCCACATTCGCGGCGTCAACAGCCGCGGCGGCATCACTCTCGGGCATCGCCCGCGCGATATTGACCGCGAAGACGTCCGGCGCACTGTGGACGCCGCTCGCAATATCACGTTGCCCGAAGACCGTGTTATCTTGCACGTGCTTCCGCAGGAATTTCTTCTCGATTCGCAAGACAACATTCGCGACCCCATGTCCATGGTGGGCCAGCGCCTGGAGGTCAACGTTCATCTGGTGACTTCCTCCGCATCCGCGATGCAGAACCTGGTCACCGCCGTGAATCAGGCGGGCATCGAAGTGGCCGACACGGTGCTTGAGCCTCTGGCTTCCGCCGAAGCTTGCCTCACGCAGGATGAACGAGAACTCGGCTGTTGCTTGCTCGATATCGGCGGCGGCACAACGGAGCTCGTCGTCTTCGGCAACGGCATGCTGCGGCATGCGGCGGCGATTCCCGTGGGCGGAGATCATTTCACTAACGATCTTGCCGTGGGGCTTCGCACTCCAATTCCCGAGGCCGAAAAGATCAAGCGCGCGCACGGATGCGTTTTCAAGGAGTTGATTCTCGAGGATCACCCGATCGAGATCGCCAGCGTTGGCGATCGTCCGCCACGCACGGTCTTCACGCGAATGCTGAACGAAGTTGTCGAGCCGCGGGCGCACGAGTTGCTCTCGCTCGTTCGCGACGAATTGCAGCGCGGTGGTTTTAGCGGGCTGATCCCCGCCGGGCTGGTGCTGTCCGGCGGCGGCGCGCACCTGAGGGGCCTTACGGAGCTGGCGGAGCGCATGTTTAGTTTGCCCGTGCGCCTGGGCGCGCCGCGGGGCCTCGAAGGAATGCCCGAGGAGCTTTCCCAGCCCGAGTACGCCACGGTGGTCGGCCTGCTGCTTTACGGCGCGCGCGCGCGGCGACAGTCGCCTACGCGGCACGGGAACATTGTGACCAAGATCATGAGTATGTTCGCCGGTGCGTAACACGAAAAACTCCGGCGGGGCAGGATCATTTTTCGGGGGAGGACAATGATGACGGCGAAAGACACGGGAATTCGAATTTCATTCAGCGAAGAAAATCAGCAGGGCGCGAACATCAAGGTGATCGGCGTGGGCGGCGGCGGATGCAACGCCGTCAACCGCATGATCCGCGCCAAGGTCGAGGGCGTCGAGTTTATCGCCGCGAATACGGACTTGCAGGCGCTCAAACTCTCGCAAGCGCCCGTCAAGCTTCAGATCGGCGCAAAACTCACCAAGGGGCTCGGCGCGGGCGCGAACCCTGAGGTGGGACGCAAAGCGGCGCTCGAAGACACCGACAAGATCATCGAAGCGCTCGAAGGCTCGGACATGATTTTTCTTACCACCGGACTCGGCGGCGGCACCGGAAGCGGAGCGGCTCCCGTCGTCGCGTCACTGGCGAGCGAGCTAGGCGCGCTCACCGTCGCCGTCGTCACCAAGCCGTTTGCATTCGAAGGCAAACGCCGCCAGCAGCAAGCCGAGCAGGCGCTCTCCGAACTGGTCGGTTGCGTGGACACGGTAATCGTGATCCCCAACGAGCGCCTGATGGAGACGGTCGAGACAGGAACGAGCTTCTTTGAAGCCTTCCGCATCGCTGACGATATTCTCCGCCAGGCCGTGCAGGGTATCAGCGACATTATTACCATACCAGGTATCATCAATCGCGACTTCGCCGACGTGAGGACCATCATGCAGGGGCAGGGATACGCCGTCATGGGCACCGCGGTCGCTTCCGGCTCTAACCGCGCCGTGGACGCCGCCAATCGCGCCATCAACAGCCCCCTGCTCGAGGACAATTCGATCCAGGGCGCGCAAGGCATTCTCATCAACATCTGCGGATCTTCCAGCCTCACGCTCCATGAAGTGCACGAGGCCTCCTCGGTCATCCAGAAGGCCGCGCACGAAAATGCCAACATTATTTTCGGCGCCGTGATGGACGATGCCATGAAAGAACAAGTGAAGATTACCGTCATTGCCGCGGGATTCCGTGAGGCGGCGCGCAGGCAGCCTCACCAGCGGCCTGCCTACCTGCCGAAAACGTGGAAAGCTGGGCGCGAGGAACAGCCCGCCGAACCACAGGACGCCGTTCAAGAAGCGCCGCAGCGCGCCGTCGTCAACGAAGTGATTCACCAGGAGAATACCGCTACCGCGGATGATCTCGATGTGCCTACGTTCTTGCGGCGCGCGGCGCAAAAAGCATAGCCCCTTCTGAGTTCCTGCCGGGGCGCCTGCGCCGGGCCCCGGCAGCCCTTTCTCCTCATTTCACTTCCAGACTCTCCGACCTCAAGTTTAATGCATTGCGGTAAAGCTCAGTTTGGCCGGTAGGCAAATGGTGCCGGGTGCTTCAAGTTTCAGATAGGAGTTTCTTGCCTGGCCTTGAATGTGGCCGTAACGAACGAGAATTCCGCGTCACCGTAAGTGTTAAGCAATACGGCTTTTATACAGGGTTTTTCCCATCAAGCCATTTGGCAATAGCTTTGCTCTACAGAGCGCGTTATGAACCAGGAATGGGAACGAACTTTTCTTACCACAATGTGAGTTTGACCTCGCGCAGAGTAGGGACTATTGGTCTTCCGGTCTTGGCCGATAGTGCAGCTTAGCGAATGAGGTAGAGATAGTCTGGAATTGATTGCAACATTCTGGATGAGGTGAATCATGTCAGTCACTGGTGTAGCAAGCAGCATCCTTTCCATTCTAAGTGGGTCACAGCGTCAACAATCCCCCACACAGCTGATACAAAGCGAATTTCAACAATTAGGGCTCGACTTGCAATCGGGCAATCTGGGCCAGGCGAAATCGGATTTCAATACGCTCGCAAAAAATCTGCCGAGTGTAAGTCAAAACAGCGGCATTCCTATCAACGACTCGGCCGCCGCAACGAACTCCAACCCGGTGGCTCAGGCGTTCGCCCAGTTGGGTCAGGACCTCCAGTCAGGAAACCTCAGCGCGGGTCAGCAGGATTTCACAACGATTCGAGAGGATTCGACGCAGCAGCTGAATGTGTCGCCAGTACAAATCCATCACCTTCACCATCATCGCGTGGAAAGCTCCGAGGGTTCCTCGTCGCCCTCCTCCTCGCAGCAGACGAATCCAATCCTTCAGGATTTCAGCAAATTGGCACAGTCTCTGCAGGCCGGAAATCTTCAGAGCGCCCAGCAAGCTTTTTCGACGATGCAAACCGATTTACAGCAAATCGGGGGCTTCATCACTTCCCAGCCGGGCGCTGCCGGCGGCACGGCCGCGCCACCGATCGCCGCCCGCCTGAACGTAACGGTCTGATCGGGGGCAGCATCGGCTAGCGTGATTCTCTTGTTCGCGCAGCAGCCTAAGGTACACTTGCGCTCATGCCCGATGAAATCCGGGTGCGCGTGGGAATTGTGGAAGAGATGCTGCGGATTGCGCGGAGCGAGCCGCGCAGGGAATGCTGCGGGCTGCTAGCCGGCGTTGGCGGCGTGATCACGAATATTTTTCCCGCGAAGAACGCACTCGCCAGCCCAACCGCATACGATGTCGCACCGCAAGAATTGTTTCAACTATTCCGGCGCCTGCGCGAAGAAGAGTTGAAGCTCCTGGGCATCTATCATTCGCATCCGGCCAGCGAAAACTTCCCCTCGCCGCGCGACATTGAGCTGGCTGCCTATCCGAACGAAGCGTACTTCATCATTTCACTGCTGCCTGCCGCGCCGCGCCCCGTCCGCGCATTTTCAATTCGAGATGGCCACGTGCAAGAGTTGGAAATCGTAATTGTTGCGGACTGAGAGGAACGCGCACGACAAGCACTCTTGAGTTCGAGTGCCAACACCCGAATGTTTGTGGGTCACGGCTTCAGCCGCTGGCGTGCCGGGGTTCCACCCGCCACAAAGACTGACTCTTAGCTGCCTTATAACAAGCCGCCCCAGTTGGGCGCTCTTACTGCGGCTGGTCCATTTGCTCGCGCAAGCCCGCACGGAAGAACAGGCAAGAGTGCCTGTTCTACTTTTTCGGCGGGTGCTCGGCGAGCACGGCGCGATACACTTCGCGCACCTGCTCCGCGGAACGTTCCCACGAATATTTCCTCACTAAATCATGTCCGCGGCGGATCAAGGCTTCACGCGTCACGTCTTCTGTAAGGATCTGCCGGATCCCGCGCGCAATTTCAAAAACGTTCTCCGGGTTTACCAGCAGGGCTGCGTCCGCGAAAACCTCCGGCAACGAAGACGCGCTGGAAGTCAGCACCGGCGTGCCATGCGCCATGGCTTCGAGCGGCGGCAGTCCAAACCCTTCGTAGAGAGACGGAAACAGGAACGCCGCCGCGCGGGAATAGAACACGCGCAGCACGGAATGCGGCACGAATCCCAGGAAGCGCACCTCGCCCTGCACGCGCGATCGCAGCACGGCGCGGCGCAAATCCGAATGCTCCTCCGCGGAATCCCCGATTAAGAGCAACTTCAACCCCGCGTATTCCGGGTGATCGCGCAGGTCCGCCTTGGCCACCGCAAAGGCCTCGATCAGGCGCGGGAGATTTTTCTGCGGCTTGATATTGCCCGCGTAGAGCACGAAGGGATCGGTTACCGCGTGGCGTTCCAGCACACGGTCGGCGTCGTTAGGCATCGGCTCGCGCAGGAAGCGCTCGTCTAGCGCGTTGTAGATGACTTCGATTTTCTTTTCAGGCACGCCGAACACACGGGAGAGTTCGCGCTTGGACGAATGTGACACGGCGAGGATGCGGTCCGCGCGTGCGAGCGCCCGCCGCGCAAAATACAATCGCCCGGCCTGCACCAGGGGTGTTGCTCCAACCGGCGGCGCAAGCACGTCGGTCAGGTCGTGTACGGTCAGCACCAGACGCGTGGGAACCACTGCCGGCGCATAAAACCACGGCATGTGCAGGATATCGACATCGTGTTTGCGCAGCAGAAACGGCAAGTGCATGTGCGTATGGAAAGAGCCGGGTTCGTATCCATATTCGAGCAATTTGTAATTGTCAGGGAGAGGATCCAATTGTTGCAGGTGCCGCTGCTGTCCGATCAGCAGGTACTCCGTTTCGCTGTCGGTGCGGGCAAGCTGGTTAATGATGTTGCGGATGTACGTCCCGATTCCGAAATCGCCGGCGCGCCGGATATCGATCGCAACACGCATCGGCGCCGGCGCTCAGCGAGATGCGCCGGGACTCCCTGCGAGCGACGGTGTGATCTCCCAGCGGCGGTTGTAGAGAGGAAATTGCACGGCGAACTCCGCGACCTCGCCGCGGATGCGGCGTTCCCGCTCGGCGTCACCTAGATGGGAAAGCGCTTCGGCGATCCACGCGGCGATTCGTTCCATGTCCGCCTCGCGCATCCCGCGGGTGGTCACCGCGGGAGTGCCCAGGCGAATCCCGCCCGCCGTCATGGGCGGCGTGGGATCGAACGGGATCGAATTTTTGTTGACGGTGATGCCCGCGCGGTCGAGCGCGGGTTGCGCGTCCTTCCCTGTAACTCCGCGCGAGTACAGATCGATCAAGAAGAGATGATTGTCCGTGCCGCCGCTGACGATGCGGAAGCCGGCTTTGGAAATCTCGGCGGCCAGTTTGCGCGCGTTGGCGACGATTTGGTTCACGTATTCGCGGAATCCCGGATCGGCCGCTTCCTTCAGGCACACCGCTTTGGCGGCGATGATGTGCATCAGTGGCCCGCCCTGCGTGCCGGGGAACGTGATGCGGTCGAGTTCCTTTGCGTATTGCGTCTTGCAGAGCACCAGCCCGCCGCGCGGCCCGCGCAGCGTCTTGTGCGTGGTCGTGGAAACGAAATCGGCGTGCGGCACCGGGCTAGGGTGCATCCCTCCCGCTACGAGTCCCGCGATGTGCGCCATATCCACGAAGAAGATCGCGCCCACCGCTCGAGCGATTGCGGCCATGCGCGTGAAATCGATGATGCGCGAGTACGCGCTCGCGCCCGCCACGATCATTTTTGGACTGTGCTCGTGCGCCAGCCGGTCCAGTTCGTCGTAATCGATCGTTTCGGTTTCTTTGCTCACGCCGTAGGGAATGAACTTGTACATTTTCCCGGAAAAATTGAGGGGATGTCCGTGCGTGAGGTGTCCGCCATGCGCCAGATTCATCCCCAGCACCGTGTCGCCAGGCTGCAGGGCGGCCATGTAGACGGAAACGTTCGCCTGCGTTCCCGAATGCGTTTGCACGTTGGCGTGCTCGGCGCCAAACAGCGCTTTCGCGCGGTCAATCGCCAGCTGCTCGACGCGGTCCGCGAATTCGCAGCCGCCGTAATAGCGCTTCCCCGGATAGCCTTCGGCGTATTTATTCGTGAGCACCGAACCCATCGCCTCCAGCACCGCTTCGGAAACGAAATTTTCCGAGGGAATAAGTTCCAGGCCCGTGCCCTGCCGGCGCCCCTCCTCGCGAAGAGCGACCGCGATCTCGGGATCGACTTCCGCAAGCGGCCGGCTCATGCGTTGTGAAATTTTCGTGTCCATCTATTTTAGCGGGCTCCAACTCGCCGACGCGCCAAAGCCTGCGCCTTCGAGATATTTCCTGATGTTTTCCTTCGCGCGAAATCCGGCATGGTCAGCGCCCAACGCAATGCGCGGCTTGGAGGAGGAATCTGCCACAAACGGATCACCGCGATTCTAGCGGAATCCACGAACGATTTCCAATTGCAGTGCAATGCTTAGGTTGGCCCCGCGACTGGAAACTGATTCGAGGCCCGGGTGCTAGCGAGGCGGTACTCGTCGAACACGCCGCCGAACTGATCCCGACCGTGCGGCCGCCGCGGAAGCGGGGAAAGCCTCGTTGAAAAGCTCGGGGAAATAGTGGCGGAAGAAGCGCTTATCTGCCGCGGATCTAGCGGCGAATTCACGGACGATGGCCACTCGCTTTTTTCGCGGCATTTCCTTGTATTTGCGATCGATGGCTGCGATCAAATCTTTTTCGGACATGGGTTTGACTCCGCAAGAAGTTTGCGGCCATTCTGCGTTCCTGACAAGACAGATGAATCGTCGTGTCAGTATTGAGTAAGTCTCCTGCGTGCTGGTTTCCCAGGTTGCGGAACAACCGGTAAACCGTCATTCTGAGCGCCGATTTTGCGCGAAGAATCCCTCTTAGTCTTTTGCTTTGAATCATGAGGGATTCTTCGCTTCGCGCAGAATGACGGCCAAAGCACTTTTCCCGCAGTGTGGCTGGCCTTTTCGGTTGCAGAGATAATGCTTGCTTCTACCCTGTCGATTTTAGATGATTTGCAAACAAACCGAGACTAAAGCGGACCGGGAGGCAATCATGAAAAGGAAAACGATGAACGTAAGCGCAATTGCGGCAGCCATTATGACCGTGACTGCCGGATTCTTTTTCTTATGTGCGCAGAAAACTCCAGCCCAGGGCACGGACCTCCTCGTGGTCGTCTCTGACGGCATAAAGCCGTCCGTGGAAGAACTCACTCCGCAGATCGAGCATTCGATCGGACGCAAGCTCACGACGCAGTTCAATTCCTCGAAAGTTCTAAAGGACAAAATCCAATCCGGCGAGCCGTTCGACGTCGCAATTCTCACGTCCGATATCATCGATGATTTGATCAAGCAAGGAAAAATCGCGGCCGGCACGCGCACGGACATCGCTCGCACCGGAATGGGCGTTGGCGTTCGCGCTGGGGCAACCAAGCCGGATGTCAGCACTCCTGAAGCGCTGAAACGTACCCTGCTCAGCGCGAAATCCATCACCTTCAATCCGAGCGGCGCGAGTGCACCGCACGTCTATGATATTTTTCAGCGTCTGGGGATCGCCGAAAACGTCAAGTCCAAACTCATTCTTAAGGAAAATGCCGAGCCGGGACGCCCTCAAATGGACGTTGCGGATGGTAAAGCGGATCTCGTCATCACGCTGATTCCGGAGATCAAATTTTTCAAGGGCGTGGAACTCGCCGGCCCAGTCCCCGCGGACTTGCAAAGCTACATCAGCTTCGCGGGCGGCGTCGCAACGAAGACGCACAATGCAGACGCAGCCAAAGCCCTGATCAGGTTCATCACCTCACCTGCGGCGGCGCCTACGCTGAAAGCCAAGGGAGAGGAGCTCCCTCGCTAGATCAAGCCACCGATACGTGAGCAACATTGAACAGACTGCGCAAATCCACCCGTGCATACTCGTCCCTAGCCGAGATTCCAATGTTGGAAGTCCCGGGCAAAGGGGGACGAAATGTACCGCAAAAGCCTTTTAATCAGTTCACTGTTTCTAACCGGCGCGATTGTTGCTCCGGCGGCAATCAGGGCCAACGCCGCACCTCAGTCGGTCAGTGTTCGAGTTTACGATCGCGACCACAAGGACTACCACAATTGGGATGACCGCGAAGGTCAATCCTACGAGCGATTCCGCGTAGAACATCCCAAGTATAATGTGACCTTCTCCAAGACGAAACGCAGTGAGCAGAAAACATATTGGAATTGGCGGCACGAACATCCCGACCACGACTAGCTCCAGCTAAGACCGATCAAACACATTGTTGATTCGGCTTCCCGTGTGACCTGCGCGGCTGAGGATCCGTGAGGCAACGAAGCAATTCCGTCCATTCAGCGGCGCAACTCTCGCCGTTGAAGTCGCGCACTGCTTCGTTGCCACCTGACGACTCTCACTTTACCGATCAGTTTCCAAAATTCGCGTCCGAACCCCCTGACTTAAAGGGGTGAGTGCGGCTGTTTGGCCAAACAACTCTAGTCGAGGACCTTTGCGTCGAAATCGGCGAGAGCCTCATCTCGCACGGTATAGCTGACCTCGATCGGGTTGCAGCAGACCTCACAGTCTTCGACGTATGTTTGCCGCCGAACCGAGAGATCGAGGACCATCGAAATTTCTTCCCCGCAATACGGGCATGTGAACGAGTGTTCCACGTCAAAGATTAAGGTACAGCAGGCACACGTCTGATCAAAACATCGGCCTCGCGTTGGTTGACACCTCCACCAGCGTCGGATATGCTTCTTTATTCTTAATTTTCATCGCTCGATAGTACAGCAACACAAAGGACCCGCACGCATGGCGGATTTGAAGCTCCCTTCTCGCTCGGAAGATTTCTCCGAATGGTACAACCAGCTTGTGCTGCGAGCCGAGCTGGCCGATTACGCTCCGGTGCGCGGCTGCATGATCGTGCGTCCCTACGGCTGGGCGCTGTGGGAGAACATCACCGCGCAACTCGACCGGCGCTTCAAGGCGACAGGGCATGTGAACGCGGCGTTTCCGCTGCTGATTCCGCAGAGTTTCATCAGCAAGGAACAGTCGCACGTGGAAGGGTTTTCGCCGGAGCTGGCGGTGGTCACCCACGGAGGCGGCGAAAAACTCGAAGAGCCGCTGGTCATCCGGCCGACGTCGGAGACGATCATCGGCCACTCCTACGCGAAATGGATTCAGTCCTACCGCGATCTGCCGGTGCTGATCAATCAGTGGAACAGCGTGGTGCGCTGGGAGCTGCGCACGAAGCTTTTCCTTCGTACACTCGAATTTTTCTGGCAGGAGGGCCACACCGCACACGCGACCCACCCGGAGGCCGAAGCCGAAACGCGCCAGATGGTCGATGTGTACACCGATTTCGCAATGAACGAGGCGGCGATTCCCGTGATTCCCGGGCGCAAGTCGGACTCTGAGAAGTTCGCCGGCGCGGATGTCACTTACTCGCTCGAAGCCATGATGGGAGATGGCAAGGCCCTGCAATTTTGCACGTCTCACAACCTGGGTCAGAATTTCGCCAAGGCGTTCGAGATCCGCTATCTCGATCAGTTGGGTGCATTGCAGCATTGCTGGACAACATCGTGGGGACTTTCGACGCGCGTAGTGGGCGCCATCATCATGGTTCACGGCGACGATCAGGGGTTGATCCTCCCGCCGAGGCTCGCGCCGCATCAAGTGGTCATCGTGCCCATCTTCAAGACCGACGAAGAAAAGTCGCTGGTCTTTGAGGCCGCGAAAAAAATTCGCGATCAGCTTGTGAATGCGGAAATTCGCGTCAAAGTGGACGAGCGCGAAGGGCAAAGCCCCGGCTTCAAATTTAATGACTGGGAAATGCGCGGCGTCCCTCTGCGGATGGAGGTCGGTCCCAAGGACGTCGCCAAAGGTAGCGTCGTACTGGCGCGGCGCGACAGGCCGGGCAAGGAAGGGAAGAGCTTTGTTTCCCAGGACGGTATTGCCGCGTCCGTGCAGCAGTTGCTCGTCGAGATCCAGAAAGCGCTGTTTGACCGCGCGCTGGCGTTCCGCAGAGCGCACACTTCTGAGCCGAAAAATTTTGATGAGTTTCGGCAGGATGTGGAAACAGGCTTCGCGCAGTCCTATTGGTGCGGTGACAGCAAGTGCGAAGAGCAAATCAAGGAAATCACCAAAGCGACCCTCCGCTGCATTCCCATTGAACAGCCCGGCGCAACCGGGACGTGCATCTTCTGCGGCCAGCCCTCGAAGGAGCTGGCCATATTCGGAAAGGCCTATTAGGTTTTCTCCAGCAGCATTACATGGTGCGCCAAACAATCTTACGCATTCCCCCATCGAATCGCATGTCTCATATAACTTTATTATTATCAATAGATTACAGAAAGTAACTGCACCGCAACCGGCCACGGACTGTCCCTCGACACTCTAAAGAACGAGTGCTAGCATCGGGAATATGAGGCCCTCTCGCAATTTGACTCCGAACGTAAGCGGTACGCCTAGACGTACCTTTCGGGAGAGCGAATCTCTGGCACAATCCTTGAACGCGGGCCGTCCGACGCGCGATGGGGAGCGGGGCGGAGCGCGGCTCAAGGCAACTCTATGGATACTGGCGCTAGCGATATTCGTTTATGTCATGGTTAAAGTGGTTCCGGTGTTGGTCGACGATTTCGAGTTTCAAGACGGCGTGCAGACGATCGCCAGGTATGCGACGGCAACGCGCCAGACTCCGGAACAAATTCGCGCGGCCATACTAAAGGAAGCGGAAAAGGATGATGTGCCCGTCGATGCGAAGGACGTCAAAGTCCAGGCAGTGGGCGGCAACGTCAGGATCAATGTGGATTATTCGGTCACCGTGGACTTGACCGTTTATCAGTGGACTTTGAATTTCCATCCCAAGATCAGTAACGATTCATTAACTTAAGCGATATTAAGTGGGGGAATTCTCTCGCAAAAGATCCCAGTCCGACCATTCCGTGAATCGCCCGCCGGCGATGAGGGTCCCCACATCGATATGTATACGGACTCCAAGCGCCGTCCCGCCTTGGCGGGCGGGCTTCCGCCTTCGCGCTGAGTGCCGTAGCGCTTCGGCGGAGGCACTTAGCGCGAAGGCGACCTGGAGCCTGCCAAAATGAGGACTGTGAAATCTGCTAGCGGGCCATGCATACTTGTTCCGGTCCTGCATCTTAACTATATGGGGTAGTTGAGGGATTTTTCCGGCGGAACGGAGAACTATCTTGCGCATTCGAATCAATCGGGGCTTCTTGGGATCCCGCTTTGGGTTGGTCCTGCTCGGAACCGCGCTTCTTCTGCTACTAACAGCCACAGGGGTCGCAACGTATTACTGGATTTCTTATGGCCGGATGATCGATTTACGGCTTTCGGGCCATATCCAGCAGACAACGGCGCGAATCTACGCCACGCCAAGGCGAATTTCGACCGGCCAGGCCCTCACGGTCGCGGACCTCGCAGACCACCTACAACGCGCAGGCTACAGCGAACTCAATGTTCAGGGGACGCCGGGGCGCTACGTTTTGCACGGCGCCGAAATCCAAATTTATCCGTCGAGCGAATCCTATTTTGGCGCCAAGAACCAGCTGGCGGTCACTTTCAGCGGCAATTCGGTGCAGAAGATTCGCTTGTTGGAAACAGGCGCGTCGGTCGACTCGGCCGAAGTTGAGCCGGAGCTCCTGAGCAGTTTGTTCGACAGCTCGCGCGAGAAGCGCCGGGCCATGAACATCAACGACATTCCCAAGGTGCTGCGCGATGCCGTTCTATCGGTGGAGGACCGGCGTTTCTTCGAGCATCCCGGCTTCGATCCCGTGCGCATTCTCGGCGCCGCATGGGCGGATTTGCGCCACGGCGCGCGGCTGCAGGGTGGAAGCACGATCTCGATGCAGGTAGCGCGCAGTTTTTTCTTCAACATGGACCGAACTTTGCGTCGCAAGGTCGCTGAGACCGTGGTGGCCCTCGAGCTCGAACATCGTTTCACCAAGGCGCAGATTTTTGAGCTTTATGTAAATGAAGTGTACCTCGGAAATCGCGGAAGTTTCGCCATCCATGGATTTGGGCAAGCGTCGCTCGCCTATTTTAATAAAGACGTCCGCGAAATAAGCCTGCCCGAAGCGGCTTTCCTGGCCGGAATCATCCACGCTCCGAACCGTTATTCCACAGCCGAGCGGCGTCCCGAAAGAGCCGTCGAAGCGCGCGACCGCGCGCTCTTGTCCATGACCGAAAATGGGGCCATCACGCAGCAGCAGGCGCAGGATGCCAAAAAGACCCCGCTGCATATCGTTGGAGCCGGACTCGAGGGCAGCACGGCGCCATATTTCGTGGACATGGTGAAGGAACATTTGCTCGACCGTTTCTCCGAAGCGGACCTGCTCTCCCAGAGTTTCCGCGTTTACACAACGCTCGATCCTGAGCTGCAACGCGCCGCCGCGGACGCGGTAGATGCTGGCGCCAAGAGCGTGGACGCCCTGTTGGCTAAGCGTTACGCGCGCTGGCGCAAGGCAGGTCAGGAGCCTCCGCAAGCGCAAGTGGCGATTGTCGCTCTCGATCCGCACAACGGGGAGATCAAGGCGTTGATCGGCGGACGAGACTACGGCCAGAGCCAGCTCAACCATATTCTCGCACGGCGGCAGCCGGGGTCCGCATTCAAGCCATTCGTGTATGCGGCGGCGTTTGAAGGCGCGGTGGATGGCGTGCAGCCCATCGTCACTCCCGCCACCACGATCATGGACGAGCCGACCACTTTCGACTTCGACGGCAAAGAGTACACCCCCAACAATTACGGCGAAAAATTCCACGGCAAGGTCACCCTGCGCGAGGCGCTCACCCAATCGCTCAACGTCGCCACTGTGAAGGTGGCTGAGTTGGTTGGGTACACGCGCGTCACGGACATGGCGCACCAATTTGGACTCGACCCCTCTATCCGCGCGACGCCGTCGGTCGCGCTCGGCGCCTACGAAATGACGCCTCTGGAAGTGGCCGGCGGATACACGATTCTGGCCAACGAAGGTGTGCGTGCGGAGCCAACGTACATCCGCGATGTGGTCAACGTTAGTGGGGAACCGCTCGAACACAACACGATGCGCACTCGCCGGGCGCTCGATCCGCGCGTCGCCTACCTGGTGACGAGCATGTTGCAGGATGTGATCGACCACGGCACCGGCGCGACCGTGCGTGCCCGCGGGTTCATTGCGCCGGCGGCGGGCAAGACGGGCACTTCCCGCGACGGCTGGTTTGCAGGCTACACCTCGAACCTGCTTTGCATCGTGTGGGTAGGATTCGACGACAATCGCGACCTCGGCCTCTCCGGCGCGGCCGCTCCCGCGCCGATCTGGGCGGATTTCATGAACCGCGCGATCGCTCTGCCCGCCTACAGTAACGTTCAGCCTTTCGTGATGCCGGAAGGCGTCATGCGAGTCACCATTGATCCGGAAACGCTCCAACTGGCCACGCCGGAATGCCCGATCACGCGCGAGGAAGTCTACATTCACGGCACGGAACCAACCGAATTCTGCGCCTTGCACGGCGGGCACATGGCCAGCGACGCGCCGCCTGCTTCCTGGCTGTCGCGAGTTTTCGGCGGCAAGGGCTCGGAATCTGCGTCCGAAGCTCCCGGCGGCGCAGGAGTCAGCCCAACTGCAAAGACTCCTGGCGCGCCGGACTCAGCGGATGCGCAAACGCAGCCTGAGGAAGAGAAGAAAAAAGGTCTTTTCAGGCGCATTTTTGGTATCTTTGGGGGAAGCAAGAAGGATGCCGACAAGCCAAACCAAGGAACAGAGGATCCAGCCCACTAAAGCGGCGTCCGGAGGTTTCGCGATGAACAGGAAACTTCTCGCACGAGTCGCCCTCATTTTCTCGATCTTCGTGGCCATGCCCGTACTGAATGCGCAGCAGCCCGCCGCGAATTCTCCCGCTTCTGTTGCTCCCGCACAAGACGCCTCGGTGGTTCGCCCCGTGCTCAGTGCCAGAGACATAGCGATCGACCGTGCCAGGATCATGATGGCCGAAAAGCGGTTTGACGCGGGAATTCAGGCCTATGAAGACCTTTTGAAAAGCGAGCCGAAAAATGCGGTCTTCATGAACATGATCGGAATTGCCTACTTGAATATCGCGAATTATAGCCAGGCCAGGAAATACTTCGACCGCTCCGCCAAGGCCGACAAAAAATACCCCAGCGCCGTGAACAATCTCGGAATGGTCTATTACCAGCAGAAAAACTATCGCCGCGCCATCCGCGAATATCAAAGAGCCATCGCGATTGACCCCAGCCAGAGCGGCACGCACGCCAATCTCGGATACGCGTACTACAAGACCAAAAAATATCCCGAGGCGGCCGCCGAATTTCGCAAGGCCCTGGAAATCGATCCGCGCACGTTCGAGCACAATGAGCGCGTCGGAACGATGATGCAAGATCGCTCCGTGGAAAACCATGGACTGTTCTTCTACATGATGGCCAAGGAGTACGCCCAACTGGGAGACGCCGAGCATTGCGCCGACTATTTGCGCAAATCCTTCGACGAGGGCTACAAGGACGTCGCCAAGGCCAAGACCGATCCGGCATTCAAGAAGGTCCTCGACAATCCGACCGTGCAAGGCGTTCTGTTGCTGATTTCCCCCGACAACGGAAAAACCTCCGCAACTTCTCCTGGCACGTAGAAAGTTTTGCCGCCCTCTCGTTTGCGCGAACACACATCGCGCGGCCTCTGCTACAATAGGCTCGCGATGTCCCCGCGAATTTTCCGGATTGGGCTCCTGCTTTTCTATGCGGCCTTTCTCGCCGCTCATCTAGCGCAGCCGGAAACTTACGCACAATCGGACAGCGCTTCTCGCGCTACTCCTGCGTCCACATCCGGCAGAGCTCAAATCATCGAGTTGCGCATCGGCGATGAAATCGAGCCCGTCATGGCGGAGTATGTGGACAGCGGAATCGAAGAAGCTTCCCGCCGTCACGCCAGTCTCGTCCTGATCACCATGGATACTCCCGGAGGTCTTTCGACCTCCATGGAGGACATCATCCAGCACATCCTCGATTCGCCGGTGCCCGTAGCTGTATACGTTTCTCCGGCCGGTTCTCGCGGCGCCTCCGCTGGATTTTTTATTTTGCTTTCCGCGGACGTTGCGGCGATGGCGCCGGGAACCCATACGGGAGCTGCGTCACCGTTGCTCGCGATAGGCGGAGTCCCGCTCCAGGTTGACGATACGCTGAAAAAGAAAATCCTCAACGACGCGACGGCGTTCCTGCGAAGTTATTCCGCCAAGCGCGGCCGCAATGTGGAGCTGGCCGAATCGGCCGTCACCGAAGGCAAGGCCTGGACCGAAACCGAAGCGCTCGAAGGCAAGCTGGTCGACCTGCTCGCGAATTCTCCCGATGATTTGCTGGCGCATCTCGACGGACGCACCGTCAAGCGGTTCGACGGATCGACGGTCCAGCTCGCGCTCCGCAATCCTGAACGCGTGCCGCTGCCGATGTCATTCCGCCAGCAATTTCTCTCCCGCATCGTGCAGCCCGACGCATTTTTTATCTTGCTGATCGTTGGCGTACTGGGCCTTTACACGGAGTTCACGCATCCCGGCATGGTCGCTCCGGGAGTGATCGGCGGAATTTCGCTGGTGTTGGCGCTGTATGCGATGCATATTCTTCCCGTCGCCCCCGCGGGGATCGTGCTGATCGTGTTGGCGCTGGGCCTTTTTATTCTGGAGGCCAAATACACCAGCCACGGCGTCCTGGCGATTGGCGGCGTCGTGGCGATGTTCCTGGGCGCGCTCATGCTGATACGATCGCCCCTGACGCATGCCGGTGTGAGCCTCGGCGTTGCCGCTGGTGTGACGTTGCCCTTTGCGCTGATCACGATATTCCTGATGCGCCTGGTGCTGGGCTCGCGCTCCTGGAAACCCGCGACGGGACGCGAGCAACTTGTGGGCACGGCAGCCGAAGTCACCACGCCGCTCGAGAAGTTGACGGACAGCGAAGCCTTTCAAGGCATGGTGCGGTTGCATGGCGAGCTGTGGCGCGCTGTTTCGCGTGAGGCGATTCCGGCGGGCTCGCACGTGCGCGTGACTCGCATCGAGGGACTGACATTGCACGTTGTGCCGGTGGAAAGTTCCGCGCAGGGCCAGTAAAAAATTTGAGGTTGCTTTGGTGGCGCCGGCGTCCCGCCGGCGGTTTTACGCGGCGGAGGGACCGAAAAATTCGCCGGCGAGACGCCGACGCCACCAAACCCCGCACTCAGCAAAGTGAGTGAGCCTTGATCCGCCTACTCGGGTTGCGGCGAAAAATTCGGGCGACTTGGATCCCGCTGGTATCAAGTGCGGGCTTTACTTGGAGCCGGCCGGAATCGGGTGCGGGCTTTATTTGAAGCCCGCCAGAATAAAGTCCGGGGCAGTAAATTGATTTTGTGTTTCTGAGAGTCCCGGAGGGACGCCACAGCGTAGCCCACCACGCTTGCCCTGAACGAAGTGAAGGGGAAGTGGTGGGAAAACGATGCGAGCAGTACTGGGAAGCCCAGACAGGGGCGACACAAGGAGCTCAACCCACATGAAATTCGCGTAGAACCGGGCGCTTGCTTTGCGTGAACCCGATTAGGTATTGACGCTGCCGTGAACCACACGTTCGAACCGTCATCTTGCTGAGGAGGAAGAGATGGACAACATCCCAGTCTATGGACTCGCGATCGCGGTGTTCATCGGCCTGATCTGGTTCTGGAATTCTCTTTACGTGATCAAGGAATGGGAGCGCGGCGTAGTGCTGCGCCTCGGACGCATGCAACCGGACGCCAAGGGTGCAGGGTTGCGCCTTGTGTTCTGGCCTGTCGAAACGCTTTACCGAATCTCTTTGCGAATTGAAACGCTCGATGTGCCTTCGCAAGACATCATCACGCGCGACAACGTCTCGGTAAAGGTGAACGCGGTCGCGTATTTCCGCGTGGTGGACGCCAATCTCGCGCTGTCGCAGGTGCAAAACTATCTTTACGCCACATCGCAGAAAGCGCAAACCACTCTGCGCAGCATCGTCGGACAATTTGAACTCGACGAGATTCTCGCCGAGCGCGAAAAGGTAAACAGCAAATTGCAGGTCATCCTTGACCAGGATACCGAGCCCTGGGGTATTAAGGTAACGAAGGTGGAAGTCAAACAGGTCGACATTCCGGAGCAGATGCAGCGCGCCATCGGCCGGCAGGCCGAGGCGGAACGCGAACGTCGCGCCAAGGTGATTCACGCGGAAGGCGAAGCTCAGGCATCGGCAAAATTGGCGGAGGCCGCCCAGGTGCTCGAAACGCAACCTGCCGCGATTCAGCTTCGGTATTTGCAAACGCTGACGGAAATCGGAGTCGAGAAAAACACGACGATCGTTTTCCCGCTGCCGATTGACATCATCAACGAATGGGTAAAAGCGATCGGTTCTAGAAATCATTAGCGGCTGCGGGCTCCTCTGTAGGGGCACGGCATGCCGTGCCCCGGCCTTGGAGCGACGGCGACTTGGAGCCCACGAGAATAAATGGCCTCAAGAGAAAATAAAAACGGCGGCGATTTCGTCCTGGAGAGCAGGCACCTGGTTGGGCTATTCATGCTGCTCGTCGTAATCTTCGGAGTTGTCTTCACGCTGGGCTACCTGTTGGGCCGCAGCCAGTACGATGCCCGGCTCCGCGCCGCAGTCGGCCCGCCACCCGAGGCCGATTCCCCGCCTGCCGGACGGGCAGGCCCGGCAGCCACACCCGCACTCAAATCGAAAGGAAAGCCGCAAAGCACGGGTGCGAGCTCCACCGGGAGCGTGCCGAAGCAAGACGCCGCGCCCTCGCAAAAAAATTCCGATTGGGATTTTTACCATTCCGCGGAACCGAAAACGGCCGAGGACCACCTGCAAGCCGCGAAAAAGTCAGTCGCGGCAACGCCACCCGCACGCCAACCCGCCGACGCGAAGCCCGCTGCTCTGGCGGGCGAAGGTCGGAGCAGCGCGGCGAGCGGGAAATCTGCCGCTGTTCCGCCAAAGCCTGCTCCTTCGCCGCCGAATAATTCCGCTCCGCCAGGCCTACCGCTAGTCGCCAACGGAGCCATCATGCTCCAGGTCGCGGCAGTGATACGCGAGGGCGACGCCATGGCTCTCGCGCAAGCTCTGCAACAGAAAAAATTCCCCGCATTCGTCATCACCCCGGGCGCGGACAAATACTTTCGCGTTCAAGTAGGCCCGTATGCCGACACCCTCTCCGCCACAAACGCCCGCCACGACCTCGAAGCCAACGGCTTCAAATCCATCGTCAAGCGCTAACGAGCGGATGAGAGAACAAACGGAAGGAAAACGATGCGCTTATAATTCCGGTACCGCTAACTTTGTATCGGCATTTCTCCACGCAATCTTAAACTGTTGCTCCTCAGCTTTTGCTTCCTCGGTCTTGCCTTGCGCCTTCAGGCTCTCTGCGAGTCCAAACATGGATCGAGGATTGCGCGCATTCTCTTTCAGATCTTCCCGGAACACGTGCTCCGCTTCGGCAGGCTTGCCCGCCTGCAACAATGCGGCCCCAAGAGGCTCCCGCATCGGATACAGCCAATCGGGTGGCTCGTTATAATCCAAGGAGTCCTCAAGCGAGACGGCCTCGCGGAGGTTCTCGATCACGGCATTGGTTTCATGCCCGGCGTTGGCGATTCTCGCTTCCACGAAATGTGCCATGATCTGCGGAATGACTTCCGCATTATGCGGTCCTTGCGGATTAGTGGAAACCTTCGCCATTTCCGGCGCCAACTCGCGCAAAGCCGCAAGTTCAGCCCTGGCCTGATCGAGCTTGCCGCCGTTCGCATAGGCCATAGCCCGCGCAAAATGCCATACGCCGTTGCTCATTGGCAGCGAAGCGTCAGGCTGTGGCAGCGCCATGATTTCGTCCCAGCGGTGGAACCGAACCATGATCTGGATGGGCATCGTGTTGAAGGCATCCAGCATGGACATTTCCTTAACATGCGGCGCGACGTTTGCCTGCACACGCTTTGCGCCTTCCATCGCACCCGCGTACCGTCCCATAAAGGCATTTTCCACGGCGATGAAATGCAAATTGTGCGTGTAGTACATCATCGGATAAATGCCCTGTGGATGCGCAACTTCAAAGTAGGCCTCGTCCGCGCGTGCTGCGGCCACATTTGTCCTTTCACTCGATTCGTGATCTCCCGTGCGGATGAAAATGTGCGCGGGCATGTGTACGAGGTGCCCCGATTCAGGCGCCAGCCCCGCCAGGCGCTGTGCCGAAGGCAGCGCCGCCTCCGGGTGCGAGGATGCTTCTACAGCATGAATATAAAAATGATTTGCGCCTAAATGATTGGGATTGCGCTGCAAAACGGAATTGAGTGCGGCGACGATCTCCTCCGTCCCAGGCGCCGGCGTGCCATCGCGGCTCCACAATTTCCAGGGGTGCAGATTCATCCCGCTTTCGGCGAATAGTGTTGCCGCATCCAGGTCAGCCGGATAACTCTGATACAGAGTCCGCATGGCATCGTGGTACGCCATCTCGAGTTGCTCATAGTTCGCATCGGATTTGTCGGTGTAGCGCTTCGCAAGCGCCTCGATATATGCCCGTTCGTTCGCCGGCCCCTTTGTGGAGAGCGCCAACGCTTTCTGAATCGCATCGTAGGCCTTCTTCTCACCCTCGGCGTCGACCGGCAAGTTGTAATTCGTTCCCAGGACCAACGCGATGCCCCAATAAGCCATCGCCATGTTGGGGTCCAGTTCCGCGGCGTGCTGGAAACACTTTTCCGCCTGGTTGTGATTGAACCCATAGTCAAGCGCCAGGGCGCGCTCGAACGCCCGCTGAGCCTCGGGATTGCTGGTATTTACCGCGTGATGCACAGTGCCAAAACCAATGGTAGTGCACGCGCTCGCAGCGCTGGAGGGCGCCGCACCATGCTGATCTTCCTGTGCTGTGGCACGGCCGCACACCAATAAAATGAAAATCACGGTGGAAACAAACCAACAAATAATTCGGGATGAAGACATTTTGCCTCCTTCGGTCAAATCTTGGCTAGAAAACTAGCATCGAGGCGCAAAGCGGTCAAATGGTTGATGGTCCCGCACTTTGCAGCGAAATTTTGCGGCCCGCTGGCGCCTCGACGCGCCGGGCCGCCACCATGCCGCGCTCCATTCTCAGGACAAGACGAGAGCGGAGTTCATCCTGCATTGGTTGTGAGAAATCCACATCGGCCACCAACGCACCGCACGACCTCTAAGCCAATGGCTCCAAATCCATCGTCAAGCGTTGAAATTCCCCAGGAGTTGATCCTGGTGAAAGTTTTCAGTAGATGCCCCGCGCCTAGGAAAACGATCCATTGAAACTGGGCCGGACAATGCATTCTGAGGCGATCAGGTGTGCATCGCCGGTCGGCCCGGAAGCCAATATGAAAATATCAGCTAAACCAAAACGAAGCTGTGGGTGTACATTCATCAGCAATAACAGATTCCGGAATAGGGATCCGGCTGAATGAGTCTCCGGCGGCTGGCGGTGTTTCCATCGCGGGAGATTCAGCATGGAATTTGGAGGTCTTCACGGTGTTATCCCTGAAAGTCAATCGAAAATCCTATAGCGTCGATGTGGAACCCGAGACTCCTCTCTTGTGGGTCATCCGTGACACGATCGGTCTGACAGGAACGAAATTCAGTTGCGGTATGGCTCTCTGCGGGGCGTGCACAGTGCATGTGAACGGGAAGCCGGTCCGCTCCTGCGTCCTTCCGGCAAGTCAGGCTGTGGGTCAAGAAATCACCACCATCGAGGGCCTGTCGCCAAATGCCCAGCATCCGGTTCAGATTGCCTGGCGCGAAGCGGATGTGCCGGAGTGCGGTTATTGCCAGTCCGGACAGATCATGGCCGCAGCCGCCCTGCTTGCGAACAAGCCCAACCCCACCGACGCTGACATCGAGCGGGAAATCACTAACCTTTGCCGCTGCGGTACGTATCTGCGCATCCGCCAGGCAATTCACCGCGCCGCGCAAATCGCTGCGAGGGTCTAGGAGTCTCTTTGGAGGTTAGCATGTCTACGTACCGCGAAATAAACCGCAGAGAATTCATCGTGACCGCCGCTGCCGTGGGTGGAGGATTGGCGCTGGGACTCACTTTTCCCAAGAGTGACGCCCGAGCGGCCGCCGATACCGCGAAAATCTCTGCCCGGCCCTGGGAATCATTAGCGGGCAAAAGCGATATCGAGGTCGGTCCATGGCTTGTGATCGCACCCGATGACACGGTGACGATTCGCATCGGCCAATCCGAAATGGGTCAAGGCGTGATCACCTCTTGCGCAAAGATGCTTGCCGAGGAGCTGGAATGCGACTGGTCGAAAGTGCGCGCGGAATACGTATCCGTCAATCGCCATTTCCGCGAAAACAAAGTGTACAAACGGTTGAACACTACGTCGAGCAGCTCGGTGCGGCTGGGACGCCCCTACTTGCAGCAAGCCGGCGCGAGCGCAAGGGAACGCCTGATGGCTGCAGCGGCACAGACCTGGGGCGTGCCGAGGGCGGAACTGACAGTGAAAGATGGCGTGATCACTCATAAGCCGACAGGCCGCACGCTCCGCTACGGGCAAGTGGCGCAGAAAGCCGCTGCCATCAAGCTCGCGGCAGAGCCCACCATCAAGACACCGGACCAATACACCTTGATCAAGAAACCCACAAAACTGCTGGATGCGCCTCTGAAGGTGGACGGCAGCGCCACGTACGGAATTGACGTGCGCGTCCCGGGCATGCTCTACGCAGCGGTTAAGGCATCGCCGGTGTTCAAGGGCAAGGTGAGAAGCTACGGCGCTGACGCCGTTAAGAACCGGCCGGGAGTGCATTCGGCGGTGGAGTTCAGCGGCGAAGAGATCGAGGCGGGAGTCGCGGTGGTGGCGGATAGCTACTGGCACGCGTGGACCGCGTTGGATGCCATGCCGATTGAGTGGGATGAAGGCGCGCACGGCAGCGACAATTCAGAAGGCTTCTTTAAGATGTCACGCGCAGTGCTGGATGAGCCCGGCGCCAAAGTCGTCACCAAAATTGGAGACCCCGAAGCAGCACTCAAAAACGCCTCCCAGGTAGTGGAGGCGATCTATGAAGTTCCTTACCTGGACCACACCGTGATGGAGCCATTCAACTGCACTGCCCAGGTCACTCCGGATCGAGTGGATATTTGGGTGGGTTCGCAGGACCCTGAGAATGCCACTGTCGATGCAGCAAAAGTCGCAGGCGTTCCGGTGGAGAAGATTTATTTTCACAACTGTTTCTTGGGCGGCGGCTTCGGACGGCGCGGAAACCAGGACGACGTACGTCAGGCCGTCTCAATTGCCAAGCAGTTTGACGGGCGGCCGGTCAAGGTCATCTGGAGCCGGGAGGAGACGACGCGACACGGCTACTATCGGCCGATGCGTGTGTCGAGGTTCCGCGCCGTCCTCGCACCGGACGGAATGCCCCTCGTTTGGCATACTCGAGTCGTCGGGATGGATGAAGACGTCTTCGGTGCGAAGCTTGTGGCGGCAGAGGGCAACCTCGCATCGCATGTCGGCGGCAGGGCGGACGAACCGGGCGATGAACAGCTTATCCGGGGCTTGCACCAGCTTCCTTATCAGGTGCCGAATCAACTCTTTGATTACCACCTGCGGAACACGCACGTCCCGACGGGTCCCTGGACGTCTGTGGGAAGGTCTCAAAACGAATTCTTCCTGGAAACTTTTATTGATGAGTTGGCTCATGCGGCAGGGAAAGATCCCTATCAGTACCGGCGCGCGTTACTTGCGGCGAATCCAGACTCCCGGTTTTCCAAGAGCTGGATTCAGGTGCTGAGCGCTGTCGCGGAGAAAACCGACTGGGGCAGGCAACTGCGTGCAGGGACTGGAATGGGAATTGCCATTGGCGATAGCCGCCGGCTCAGTCGAAGAGAGATCACTATTTGCGCTGCCGTGGCCACTGTCTCGGTCAGCAAAAAAGGCGAGGTCCGCGTAGAACGGTTTGACGTTGCCATGGACACCGGCCCGTTCTTGGTTAACCCCTTGGCCGCCGAGCGGCAGGTTGAGATGCAAGTGACGATGGGATTGGCCGCGACGCTTCGTCAGGAGATCACCATCGAGAAAGGGCGCGTCGTTCAGAGCAACTTTGATGACTACCCCTTACTGCGAGCAACGGAGATTCCGGAGATAAACGTCCATTGGGTCCGCGCGACAGATGACCCGATTGCCGGCATCGGTGAGGAAGTAGTTGGATGGGTTGCCCCAGCAGTTTGCAATGCGATCTTCGCTGCAACGGGCAAGCGGATTCGTTCACTGCCCCTCAAAAATCACGACCTTAGCTGGACATAGCGAGTAGGAGCGGGCGATCTTCCCGTTGCTGCCTTTCGGAACGAAGCTAGCCCCGATATCTCACAACAAATCAGAGAATTTTTGAAGCACGGCGCGTAAACATTGTCTTAGCGGAGGATGAACCGCATGAGAGCTGACATCGTAGCTGGCGCGGTATTTCCCGATTATGAGCTGACCGATCACACGGGCAAACACCGAAGGCTTTCCGATCTACAGGGGCCAGATCCCCTGGTCCTGGTGCTTAGCCGCGGAGCATTCTGCCCCAAGGATCGCCGCCAGGCCGAAGGTCTGGTCCAACTTCATCACGAGATGGAAGTCGGTTACTCCCGCCTGGTCACCATCAGTACCGACAACATGCTTCTGACGAACGAGTACCGCACCGGCGTAGGCGCTCATTGGACTTTTCTATCCGATCCGGGGCGCAAGGTTCAGAAGGATCTCGACATCGCCGAGTACACGGACCCCGAGCACAATCCGATGATCCCGCATGTCATCGTCCTCGAGCCTGGCCTCGTTATATTCAAGATCTACAACGGCTACTGGTTTTTTGGCCGGCCGACCGTCGAAGAGCTTCGCCAAGACTTGCGTGCCGTGCTGAAGAAATGCCGCCCGGATTGGGACATCACGAAGCCCGAACTGAAAGCCGCCTGGGAACGCGGTGAACATGATCGCTTCTATCCCTACGGCAAGACCTACGGCCAGGTGTTTCGGGAGCAAGAGTAACCGGCGATAGGGCTCCGCTTGCAGGAGAATAGTTGATATAACTGGTATTGAAAGTTTCATTCCTCTCGCGGGAGCCTGCCAATGACCGTCACGCAGCAAGACAAGGCGACAGCCTAGCAGTCGCCCAGAATGTTGCACCACCCAACGGAATGCGCGCCGTTTCTCGGCCACTCGGGAACGAGGATATGTAAAAAGACGGCTGGCCTACAGATACGTGTTGACATGGCGGATTCACTATCACTAGAGTCTCGCTAAAGACCGGGAAAAACGCAGCCTCAACGCTTACACGATAGTGCGTACCGGCTTGGAGGAGGGTTGACGTGAAGAAAATTCTCATCATCTTTGGAACAGTCACAGCGCTGATGCTGTCGCTGCCCGTGCAGTCGCACGCTCAGCAGCCGGCGCGCTCGGTCCCGGCGAAGCAAGCGGCCAGCGACCTCAAGGCGACCAGGGATATCAAAGTCATATCGAGTGCCGGCGCGCGCGCCTTGGCGGACGCCTGCACCGCTTGGGCCGAGCAAAACAAGAAAATCGTGGCCATGGCGATTCTGGATTGGGGCGGAAATCTCGTCGAGTCCCACGCCATGGAAGGCGCGCCGATGAATGCGATCGACACCGCGCTGTTGAAGGCCAAGTCGGCCTTGCGCTGGCGGCGCCCCACTTCGGAGACCAACAAGATGGTCCGCAGCGGCGAGAATTTGGCGCCCACCTTCATGCACGACTTCCCGCAACCAGGCGCGCTTCCTATCGTGGTCAACAACCAAGTCATTGGCGCGATGGGCGTGTCGAGTGGGGACGGTGAAAAATGCGCCCAGGCGGCAATCGACGCGGTGTTCAACGGACAAGCCACCACTTCGGCACAGTAACGAGTCAGTCCGTCGAGTAGGACAGCCACTCTTTATCCCGAGCCCCTGCGAGGGGCTGTCCAGAATTCGGGCGCAATCGTAAGAGTGCCGCGGAGAACGAGCGCGGGTGCCCCATCCTTGCGGGTTTTTGCAAGGGTGGGGACTTTCGGACTCCGCCCTTTTGTTCCCGGTCGCGCAGAACGTAAACACCCGCCTACGTCATCACCCCCGGCGCGGACAAATACTACCGCGTTCAGGTCAGCCCGTACGCCGACACGCAATCCGTCACAAACGCCCGCTACGACCTGGTATTGTGTCCCCCAAATAATTAGAATAAATTTCAAACCGGCCCGGTGTTGTCCGCCTTTGAAATCTCTAATCTTGGATTTCAAATTCTGCCGCTCGTTTTTGCCAGATACTTCTGGGACCCGCCACTAGAAGCCAATGCGTTCAAATCCATCGTCAAGCGCTGAAGTTCCCTAGTATTGAGTCACCGTGAAAGATTCCAGCTAGTTCCCACAACGGGATTTCTTGACCAGATGAGATTTTGAGTGCACCGTCGCTTGGAAACTATCCCCACTGCTGACCGAGCGGCCATGTCTTCCATGACTCGCCGATAGGGCCCGACGCTGCGCACAGGACTCGCACCGAAATCTGCCAGGCGTCTCGGCCGTACGAATATGCAACAGCGTGGACAGCGCCGGCAATTTATGCTCTAGTAGCACACCACGGAGTGTCCTGATGAAGAATCCTGAGAACATCAATATTTCCAAATTGATTATTCATATCCTAGATAACCAAAAAGATCCCCCAAAATCAGTTCTCTCCGACAATGTATGCAAGCTCACTCCCCACATCACTGATTTTTTCTTGTCACACATTCAGAAGTCACTTTCTGACGACAGAGCTAAGATTGCAGTGTTCAGCAACCAGAATGGAAGGGTGAATCGGCTAATTAATGACATACTCCAGAACGAAAAACGCTTCGTGCAAAACTCGAAGGAACTCGCGAATCTCTTATTTGTACCAATGAGTCAAAACCGCGCCATCTCTGCCGGAGATATGGTGGTTTGCGTCTACTCAGCGCAGAACCTGCCAGGCAAATTCCTGGGCATCTTCAAGATGGATTTGGCGGAGGCGTTCAGACACAAGGTAGAAATTCAAGGTCGCCAAACGAATATCCAAATCGCCCCCCTGACGAATGTTCTCCCAGGGCCCGATCAAAAACTACAAAAATGTGTTTTTGTTCGCCCCCCAAACCCCGATTACGACATGGTAGTCCTGGATAACCAGATTGTTCACGTGTCGGACCGTCCCGGCGTAGCGAACTTTTTCTGCAAAACATTCCTCGATTGCAGCCTCTCACAAACAGATCGCGACAAAACCAAGCTTTTCCAACGCTTGACATCGAGTTGGGTAATTGCGAAAGAGAAGGAAGGAAAGCTGGAGCAGGCGCAAGCCGATGTCATCGCTGATGCTGCGATCCAGGCGATTCGTTCTGATGTCGTTAACATTCCTCGATTCGCAGGGGCAGTGATAGCCAATCCCGTTCTGCGGGATGATTTTCAGGAATCGCTCCGTCAGAAGACCTTGCAAGACGCTGAGTTTGTCCCAGACAGGGAGTTCGTCCACGAAGTAACAGCCAAAAAGAGATATTTGGCTGATTATGGAATTACTGTTTCGGGACCCGCCGAACATTTCGATGAAGTTGTAAGCGTGGATAAGGCCCTAGACGCAGACGGTCGCTTCACAGTAACAATCAAGACCACAAGGTGGACGCCTCAAATCAGATGAAGCTGAATCCAAACCTGTTCGGCTCCGCTAAAGGCTTAATTCGATCTGTGGGGATGTCTGAAGACGAGTGCTGGCAGAGCGAAAGATCGAGAGATCTTCTTATCGAAAGGCGGGTTGAAGTCACCAAGCTCGCCGACCTGTCTCTTCAACTAGTACGCGAAGCAGCATCTGCATGGGGAGACGCGTTCAAGTGCCAATTCTCTTCCGATGGTATTCGTGAATTTCGAGCGCTTGGCGGCTCGCCGTTGGACGGCACAGCCTTTCACGAGTTTCAGGCTGACGTCCATGCTGCCGCCCCCAGTGATACTGTGAATGTAAGCATCTCCATCGATAAGGAAATTTTCGGCAAGACGATCTTCCAGCCCGAGGCTGAGGTTCATTTCGTAATGTATATTTTCGCTGCGAGCTTCACGCGGGCATTCTCGAGCTCCTTTCGTGATATTGACCAGAGATTTTTTCCTGGGCCCAAGGAACGTTGCGTCTGTTTGGTGCTTGAGAGGGAGGTTTCTCTGGTCGGGTCAAACTTGGCGGTCCTGGGCCCGGCAGCGTTCGAGCAATACCAGCATGAAATTCAACATCGTGCCGCTGCCGCACGGCTAGAAAGAGCCAGGGTGACCAGGAGCGACCACGTCACTTGGATCAATTTCGACACGCGTTTGACTCCTTACCATCTGCTTCTAACGGTTTGCGCCGAAACCCCACCAGATCTTGCAAACTTGGTAACAAGAAAGCTCTTTGACCTCACACTTATTTTTATCGCTGACTCTGTACGCTTTGTCGAAGGCGGATACGAGGCGACCTTCTCGGGAGTCCCGTTGGCCCAGATATACGCACCCCATCTAGGCGCAGTTTCACCAATAAACGTTCCAATCTTGTTCCGGCTGTTTCATTGGGCCTACTTGCCCGGCGGCACAGACAAACTGGCGGTTTTGCGTGCTGTTGTTGCCTCGGTTCTCGCTGCTGATCGAATAGCGAATTATGAAACCCTTGACCAAAGTGCTAGGCGCATTTCACAAAGCACGCGAGCGAGCTACGCATCACTAGTACAAGGAACAGTGGCTCGCCACTTCGACAAACTCAAGGAGGTAGACAAATATGTCCAGGAAACCGGCTTCCAGCTTGGCGGGCAGATTTCGGGACTAGCAGCTAGCCTCGCGACGAACATGCTGGGAACGGTCGGCGTGATCGTTGGCGGGTTTATCGGCTACGTCATCAATCAGAAGGCCACTCCCAAACTGCTTGCCTTCGGTGCAATTTTGTACGGTGGCTACCTCCTTTGCTTTCCCTTGGTCTACTCGCTTTTGTTGCAAAACCTCGTTCAATACGTCATCACAGTTCGGGAGTTCAGAGAGAGAATCCGGGAGTTTGGAGCATCCTTAAATTTGCCCCAGCTCTCAAGTAGATACGAACCAACGATCAGGTCAAGACGAAACCACTTTTGGGCCTTATTCGTCATCTCTTGCTTGGTCTACGTTGTACTGGTTGCGGGATTCTTCTGTTTATACACCTACTTCAAACTAGTCCCCACCACTCCCTCAGCTTTCAATGATTGATACCCAATGCCCCGTTTCTCCGCGTGCAGCAGAGGAATCGCCGGTCTACAATGCCGGGGCCATGAACCTGTCGAGGACGGCACGCCTCCTGTTCACGCTTGTCTCCGGCGTTGCGCTCGCGCTGGCATTTCCCATATTCAATTTCCCGTTTCTCGCATGGGTTTCCCTGGCGATTTTGATTCTCGCGGTCTTAGGCGCGACTCCGCGATACTCTTTGTTGCTCGGATGGTTGCAAGGCGCGGTGTTCTATGCGCTCAGTGTGCCGTGGTTTTATAGTGTCATGCGCCAATACGGACCGCTCCCGATTGCCCCAGCCGGCGGAGTTTTCATGCTGGTTGTGTTTGCCTGCGCGGTATTTCACGCTGCGTTTGCGTTTGGTGTTGCCTGGTTTGGCCGTTTCGGTGCCGCCCGGGCCTGTGTGGCCGCGCCCTTCTTGTGGGTTTCCATGGAATTCCTCTTGTTGCATCTTCCACATATCGGGTTTCCATGGAATTTGCTCGGCTACGCGGCTGCCGGAAATCTTGCATTCTTGCAATTGACGGCGATCACGGGAATTTTTGGTCTTTCGTTGTTGGTCGCGGCGTATAACGCCCTGCTTGCCTGGACGGCGGTGCAAGCCGCGCATGGGAATAGGCGTGCTCTCTGGATATCGCTCTGCGTGACGATCGCGCTCGGCGTTGTTGCGCTTGCAGGCCCTCGATTTGTGCCGCAGGCCCCGGCAGACCACGTCGCACACCTGGTGCAGACAAATTTTCCCGTATCGATGAACTACCCAAAAGACTGGATGCAGACTCACGCATCTGAACTCGACGAACTCGAGCAAATCAGCATCGAAGCGGCGCGGAAAATTCCCGGGGTCGTGATCTGGCCGGAGGTCCCCGCGCCATTTATATTTCAGGAGGCGCCCTTCTTGACACGCGCCCAGCGCATCGCGCGCGGCGCCGCAGGCGGCTTCCTCGTGGGCGTAGAGGATTTGAAGCCGCTGCCGAATCACGAAATTGGCGTGACCAACAGCGCCGCGCTTCTTGGCCCAGCCGGCGAACTGGATTTTCTTTACGACAAAATTCACCTCGTGCCCTTCAGCGAATACGTGCCCTGGAGGAAATGGCTCTTCTTTGCCAGAGATTTGACGGGCCTCGTGGGTGATTTTCAGCACGGTACGCAATACAAGGTGGGCCACATTCCGGGCGGGCCCTTCAGCGTCTTTATCTGCTACGAGGCGATTTTCCCGAACGAAGTCCGCCGCTTCACTCTCGCCGGTGCGGCGCTGTTCGTGAATATCTCGGACGACGGCTGGTTCGGCGGATCGTCCGCCCCGCCGCAACACCTGGCGATGGCGCGTGTGCGCGCGGTGGAAAATCGCCGCTGGCTGCTGCGCGACACCAACACCGGGATCACCGTTTCGGTGGACCCCTACGGGCGAATCGTCGCGCGCCTGCTGGCCGATACTCGCGGCGAACTCGATGCCCCGTACGGTTTTCGCACCGACATCACACCCTACGCCCGCTGGGGCGACTGGCTCGCGTGGCTGTGCGTGATCGCCACGCTCGTGTTACTGTTATTAAGCGCGCGCGAGTCAATCGCCCGTCGTCTCTAGTAGCACAGACTTCAGTCTGTGCGCTTTTCTCAGCGCCTAGCGCAACCCAAAACCACACAGGCTGAAGCCTGTGCCACTGGACCTCCGGTGAATTCTTGTCAGATACGCGGATTAGGAGCCCTTTTCCGCAACCTGTATAATCGGACGCGCGCCAAGTTGCCAGTGAGTAGAAAGCGCACCCGAAATCCGACAGGACACACATGGTCATTGAAGACTTACAACGCCGCCAGGACGAACTTCAAAAGCGAATCGAACTCGTGCGGAGTTATCTTTGACGTTTCTCGCAGCCGCGAAATCATCACCTCGTTAGAAGCAAAAACCTCTCATCCGGATTTCTGGCAGGACCAGGAGCAAGCGCAGAAGATTCTCCAGCAACGAAAAGTTGCGGAAGGAATTCTCGCGTCTGATACGAAGCTAGCGCGCATGTTGAGCGACATCGAGACGTATTTTCATCTCGCGGAAGAAGAAACCGACGTGGCCCAGCGCGATTCGCTGCTCCAGGAAATCGAGCGCGAAATGGCCGCCGCCGACGCGTATGTTTCCGAGCTCGAGACGCTCACTCTCCTCTCCGGCGAGAACGACGGCCTGAACGCCATCATGACCATCAAATCCGGCGCCGGCGGCATGGAGTCGCAGGACTGGGCCGAGATGCTGATGCGCATGTATCTCCGCTGGGCGGAGCGCAAGGGATTTCGCGCCACCGTATTGGACCTGACTCCCGGCGAAGGCGCGGGGCTGAAATCCGCGACGCTGCGCATCGAGGGCGAAAATGCATTCGGATTTCTCTCCACGGAAAGCGGCGTGCACCGCCTGATTCGCATTTCTCCGTTTGATCAAGCCGCGCGCCGTCACACGTCGTTCGCCTCGATCTTCGTCATCCCTGAAATCGACGATCGCATCGACATTGTCGTCAAACCCGAGGAAGTGCGCATCGACACGTTCCGCGCCGGAGGCGCCGGCGGCCAGAACGTAAACAAAGTGGAAACCGCGGTGCGTATCACGCACCTGCCAAGTGGCATCGTCGTGCAATGCCAGAATGAACGCAGCCAGCACAAGAACCGCGAGTTGGCCATGAAAGTCCTGCGTTCCCGCCTGTACGAACTGGAAATTGAAAAACGCCAGGCGGAGACACGCAAGCTCGATGAAACCAAGCGGGACATCAGTTTTGGCAGCCAAATACGCACCTACACGCTGCAACCGTACCGTTTGATCAAGGATCATCGAACCAAATTTGAGATGGGCGACGTGGATCGCGTGCTGGATGGCGACCTCGATCCTTTCATCCGCAACTATTTGTTGTCGCGGCGCAAAGGCACTCTGGGCGGCGGAGATGATGAGGCACACGCCGAGGCGTAATTCTCACCGGCGCATGTGGAGTTGCTTGCGTTGCAGCACAACCTGGAAATTACGCCATTTAGTCTTCGTATAATCCGTCCAGGTCCAATTCGTTGACAGCGTACCACCCGCATGTTAGCGTCGATTCGGGTTAGGGGGATTGCCTCTCAAAATTTGGTGAGTGGGTACGGGCTCTGGTTAGAGCCCGCCAGGAAGCAGTCCGACATAAATTCCCGAAGAAGGGGTGCCAGCTTGAGCGACAACAAGCGAAAATTTCTGTTTACTTCGGAATCCGTCACGGAAGGTCACCCGGACAAAATTGCCGACCAGGTTTCCGACGCGGTACTCGACGCCGTGCTGACAGAAGATTCGCTGGGCCGCGTGGCCTGCGAGACGCTCGTAACCACCGGCCTGGTGATGGTCGCCGGCGAGATCACCACCAAAGCGGTGCTCGATTATTCTGATATCGCCCGCGATGTCATCCGTCACGTGGGGTACACTCGGGCCGAGTATGGCTTCGACTCCGAGACTTGCGCTGTGGTCTCCTCGATCAAGCGCCAGTCTCCAGACATCGCGATGGGCGTAGATACGGGGGGAGCTGGCGATCAGGGCTTGATGTTCGGCTTTGCCTGCGATGAGACCGAAGAGTTGATGCCTCTGCCGATCATGCTGGCGCACAAACTCGTGGAGCGTCTTTCGCAAGTCCGCCGCCAACGGATCGTTGATTTCCTTCGCCCGGACGGCAAATCTCAAGTAACGGTTGAATATCACGGCGACCGCCCCGTGCGGGTGGACACCGTCGTCGTTTCAACGCAGCACAGCGAATCCGTTTCGAACGCCGAATTGCAGAAGACCGTCATCGAGGAGGTCATCCGCAAAGTGGTTCCCGCCTCCTTGATGGACAAGAGCACGAAATTCCACATCAATCCGACTGGGCGCTTCGTCGTCGGGGGGCCGATGGGCGATGCGGGGCTAACGGGCCGCAAGATTATTGTCGATACGTATGGTGGCTATAGCCGGCATGGTGGTGGCGCGTTTTCGGGAAAGGATCCATCGAAAGTGGACCGTTCGGCTTGCTACATGGCGCGCCACGTGGCGAAAAATCTGGTTGCCGCTGGTGTAGCGCGCAAGGTGGAGGTCCAACTGGCGTATGCGATCGGCGTGGCCGATCCGGTTTCGGTCATGGCGGATACTTTTGGCACGGGCGCGATTCCCGATGCGGAAATCACTGATCTGATTCTCAGCATATTCAAACTTACGCCGCGCGGAATCATCGAATCGCTCGACCTTCGGCGGCCGATTTATAGGTCAACCGCTGCGTTTGGGCATTTCGGGCGCTCCGGCCCGGGATTCACGTGGGAACGGACCGACAAGGCGGACACAATTCGCAGTCATGCGGGGTTGGGCGCGAAAGAAGTAGCCGTCCGCCGATAGCCATCATCAGTTTACTACAGACATATATTGAAATACAGTACAACGGGAGAATTTCGCGTGACAAAAACTGCGCACAGCATAGTAGGCGACGTTAAAGACATGGGCTTGGCGGAGCAGGGTAAACGGAAAATCGAGTGGTCCAACCAGCAAATGCCCGTGCTGCAGCTCATCCGCAAGCGTTTCATCAAGGAGCAGCCGCTCAAGGGCATCCGCTTGGCAGCGTGTCTGCACGTGACCAGCGAAACAGCGAATCTGGCGATCACTCTGCGTGACGGCGGAGCAGACCTGGTTCTTTGCGCATCGAATCCGCTTTCGACGCAGGATGAAGTTGCGGCCTCGCTCGTGAAGGACTACTCGATTCCCACGTACGCGATCAAGGGCGAGGACAACGCCACGTATTACGCGCACCTGAATGCCGCGGTGGATCACAAGCCACAGATGACGATGGACGACGGCGCGGATCTTGTGACCCTGCTCCTCACCAAACACGCTCACCTGATTCCAAATGTGATCGGCGGCACGGAGGAGACCACGACTGGCGTGATCCGCCTGCGCGCGATGGCCAAAGATGGAACGTTGAAATATCCTGTGATCGCTGTAAACGACGCGGAGACCAAACATTTCTTCGACAACCGTTACGGCACCGGACAATCCACTATTGACGGAATCATTCGCGCAACGAACCTGCTGATCGCAGGCCTGCGGGTGGTTGTTGCCGGCTACGGCTGGTGCGGCAAGGGCGTCGCCATGCGCGCCAAGGGCATGGGCGCCGACGTAATTGTCACCGAAATCAATGCAGTCCGCGCGATCGAAGCCGTGATGGACGGTTTCCGCGTGATGCCCATGGCCGAAGCCGCGAAAATCGGCGACATTTTCGTCACCGTCACGGGGAACAAATCCGTCCTCACCGGCGAACACTTTGAAAGAATGAGGGACGGCGCGGTGATCTGCAATTCCGGCCACTTCAACGTGGAAATCGATATTGCGGCACTTGGGAAAATGTCCAGCGGAAACCGCGTCGCGCGCCCCTTCGTGGAGGAATATTCCATGAGGGACGGCCGCAGGATTTATTTGCTGGGCGAAGGACGGCTGATCAATCTGGCCGCTGCGGAAGGACACCCCGCCGCTGTGATGGATATGAGCTTTGCCAACCAGGCCCTCTCGGCCGAATACATGTTGAAGCACGCCGCCGAGCTCAAGCCTCAGGTCTACATGGTGCCCGAGGCGATCGACCGGCAAATCGCGAAGCTGAAACTCGAATCGATGGGCGTGCAGATGGATAAACTCACTCCCGAGCAGGAACTGTACCTGGCCTCCTGGTCCGAGGGCACGTAGGTTTCGTCTGTGAACTCAGTGCGCTCTGTGTTGAAATCTTTGGATACGATTTTCCGGAATTTAACACAGAGGACACAGAGAAAAGCCACAGAGGGCACAGAGAGTCCGATGGAGATGAAATAGATTCGACGACGGAAAGAAATCGGACGATTTCTCTGTGGTTCTCTGTGAGCTCAGTGCCCTCTGTGTTGAAATCTTTTGATGCCTGGTCCATGTCGAATCCATGATGCATGACTTCGCCAATTGGGCGCTAGATACCGCGAAGGTGCGCGGCGCGACCTACGCCGACGCGCGCGTCATGGACATTCGCCATCGCGACCTCTCCACGAAAAACGGCCAGGTGGGCACGCTCTCTGAATCGGAATCCATCGGCATTGGAATTCGCGTCATCGCGCAAGGATCGTGGGGTTTCGCATCAACAGATCGCTTGACGCGAGAGGGAATTGCAGCCTGCGCCGCAGAAGCAGTCGCCATTGCGAAAGCGTCGGCGCTAGCCAAGCGCCACAATGTCGAAATGGCGCCGGTCGAGGTATATCAGGACACCTGGCAGAATCCGTACGTGAAGGATCCGTTCCGCATCCCTCTTGAACGCCAGTTGGATTTGCTGCTCTCTGCCGACAGCGAAATGTCGCGCGTCAAGGGCGTGACGCTCACGGAAACTTCCATGGCCTTTCGCCGCATCGAGCAGTTATTTGCATCCTCGATCGGGTCGGTAATCCATCAAGTCAAAATGCAGTCCGGCGCGGGAATCGTCGCGACCACGTTTTCCGGGAACGAAATTCAGAAGCGCTCTTATCCGAACAGTTTTGGAGGCCAGCACCAGCTGGCGGGCTACGAACTAGTGGAAGCGCTTGACCTGGTTGGCAACGCGCCGCGCGTCGCCGAAGAAGCGGTCGCGCTGCATTCCGCGCCGCAGTCGCCCGAGGGCACGAAGACGATCATTCTCGACAGCTCGCAGCTGGGCCTGCAGATTCACGAATCCATCGGCCATCCCATCGAACTCGACCGCGTCCTGGGCATGGAAGCGAATTTCGCGGGCATGAGTTTCCTGACGCTCGAGAAATTGGACAAGCTGCGCTACGGCTCGGACATCGTCAACGTCGTGGCTGACGCGCGCCTCGAGCACGGCCCGGGACTCGGCACGTTTGGCTACGATGATGAGGGCGTTCCCGCGCAATGCACGCCGATCATTACGGATGGATTATTTACAGGTTATCTATCGAATCGGGAAACAGCCATCTCCATCGGCCTGAAACGTTCCGGCGGCACGATGCGCACGGAATCCTGGAATCGCCTGCCGATTATTCGCATGACCAACATCAGCATTTTGCCTGGCACGTGGCGTTACGATGATCTAATCGCCGATACCGACGATGCTATCCTGATGGAGACGAACCGCTCCTGGTCGATCGACGATCGCCGCTACCATTTTCAGTTTTCCACCGAAATTGCCTGGGAAATCAAGGGCGGCAAAAAAGGCCGGATGCTGAAACATCCCAGCTACAGCGGCATCACCACCGAATTCTGGAATAGTTGCGACGCCATTTGCTCGCGCGACCATTGGACGCTCTGGGGCACGCCCAACTGCGGCAAGGGCCAGCCCATGCAGACCATGGGCACCGGGCACGGAGCCTCGCCCGCGCGTTTCCGGAACGTCAAATTGGGCGCTGCTTTCGCGAAGTCATGAGCACCGCTGGCGTCCTGATTAACGAGTTTGCCGACGAGGTCAGCCTTTCGGCACAAAATGCGTGGCTTTGTGGGTCGGACCTTCTGGTCCGACAATATGGGCGAACTGGAGAAAGGCTTTTAAGCCCTGACGCTTCAGGGGCTAAAGCCCAAAACGGGGCCGACGGTTTATGTCGGAGCTAAAGCTCCGACCCACAAACCGAAGTACAAACCGAGTCGGGAAATTGTTGAAAGATTTATGACTCAGATCGCTGAAAAATCTGGAATGAAAAGCCGTGCCGCTGCGCGCCGAAAATCCGGTCCCGCCGTCGCTGCATTGCACTTGCTTTCGGACGCGGAAATGCGGCGTATCGCGGAGAAAATTTTCAAGCTGAGCGACGCGGACGAAACCGAAGTGGAAATCGGCGTCGTTACCGACGCGCTGACGCGCTTCGCCAACAACACGATCCACCAGAACGTCGCCGAACAGGTGCTGACCGTTTCGGTACGAACGGTGCTGGATGGCCGCACGGCGCGCGCGACGACCAACAAGACGGACGAGGAATCGCTCGGCCGCGTGGTCGCCGCATCGAAGGCGTTGGCTCGCAGCCGGCCGCGCAACCCGGATTTGCTGCCCATGCCTGGGCCGCAAAAATATGCCAAGGTCTCCCGCTATTTCGAAAACACGGCACACGCCACGCCCGCGGATCGCGCCCGCGCCGTTGCACTCGTCGCCGACATGGCCGAGAAAAACAAGCAGACGGCGGCCGGCATTTTCACCACAGGCGTGACACAATCGGCGCTCGCCAATACGAATGGCCTTTTTGCGTCGCATCGCCAGACGCGCGCCGAATTTTCCATCACCATTCTGGAATCTGATTCCTCCGGCTGGGCCAAGGCCAACGCGCCTGATTTAAGCCGCATCGATCCGACGGCACTGGCCAAGAGCGCCAGTGAAAAATCCACCGCGTCGCGCAAGCCAGGCGAAGCCGCGCCGGGCAAATGGACCGTGATTTTGGAGCCTGCCGCCGTGCTCGATCTCGTGGGATTTCTTTTTTACGATTTTGCCGGAACAGCGTTGGCTGACCAGCGTTCGTGCTTCAACAAAAGGATAGGCAAGCGGGTAATGGGCGAGAACATCATTCTGCACGATGATGTGTATCATCCGCTGCAATCGGGGGCGCCGTACGATGGCGAAGGAATTCCGCGGCAGAGCGTGCTGTTGGTCGATAAAGGCGTGCCGAGCAACCTGGTCTATGCGCGCGCGACCGCAAAAAAAATGAAAACGAAACCCACGGGCCACGGCTTCTCCCTGCCAAACGATTATGGTGAAGCGCCCATGAACCTGGTTTTCGCAGGCGGCAATTCTTCGGTGGACGAAATGGTGCATTCCACGGATCGCGGCGTTCTCGTCACGCGGCTGTGGTACATCCGCGAGGTCGATCCCTACGAAAAAGTTCTCACCGGTATGACCCGCGATGGCACGTTTCTGGTGCAGAACGGCCGCGTCGCCGGCGGCATTCGGAACTTCCGCTTCAACCAAAGCATTCTCGAAATGCTCTCCAACGTCGAGCTGCTGGGTCCCGCCGTGCGCGCCGCCGGAGAAGAGTCATTTGAAATGGTCGTCCCGCCAATGAAGGCGAGAGATTTCCATTTTTCCGAGGTTACGAAGTTTTAGTACAGTCGCGAAGGGGGCCGGTAGCCGTAACCATAAAAGGCTACGCGGCCTGGAAATCCTGCAACTCCCGCAGAGAATGCCTCAGTGAAATTGAATGACAAATAGCCAGCCGTACTGTAATTTTGAGGTATGGAGACCGTACGCATAGAGTTACCGTCCGCGCTTCTGAGGGCGGCGAATCTGGAGGGGAATAACCTCTCGCAAGAAGCCGCCAGATTGCTGGCGCTCGAACTCTATCGCGAAGATAAGGTTTCGCTCCAGCTCGCTGCTGAACTGTGCCAGACCCCGCTTGCGGCATTCATGGATTTCTCAGCAAAGCATGGTGTCCCGCCGCTGCGATACAACAATGAGGACCTGGAAGAGGAAAATCAATCCGTTGACCGCCTCGAAACGTGATCGCCGTAGCCGATTCGTCTCCGCTGATTATTCTGGCGAGGCTTGACCGCATCGACCTCCTCAACAAGCTCTTTTCACGCATTTACATCTCGACGGAAGTTCACCAAGAAGTGATTGTGTCCGGTGCTGGGCTACCGGGTGCGTCGGAAGTCGAGAAAGCGGAATGGGTCGAGGTGAAAAATCTTCAGAATCAAGAGGACTTACTGGCGGCACGGCAAAAGTATGCTTTGGGTCTCGGGGAGCTCAGTACAATTCTCCTGGCGAAGGAAATCCATGCGACTGCGCTGCTCGATGACTACAATGCGCGCAAATTAGCCAGGGCGGAAGGCCTCGAAGTTCGCGGCAGCTTGGGTCTCCTCGAGACGTGTCATCTGCGAGGCCACTTACCCGATATTCGCACAGCATTTCGGCAACTTTTGGCGCACAGTTATATCGACCGGAGACTGCTCGATCTTCGGCTCCGAGCCTTGGGGCTTCCTCCTCTCTAAGCCATTTGTGCGCCGTATCGATACAACTATTTATCGTGCCCCTTCACGGCCTTCTGCTCGAGCGATTCTCCGCCGTGCAACAGGCGGTCTTCGCAGGAGATAAATTCCGCAAGGGTCCAGTCGGGGTGGTATCTGTAAATCGTACGTCCTGTCCACGGTTTTGTGAACGCTTTGGGATCGGTGAACGTCCAGTCGATCTGCAACCTGTCGCGATTCACGCGGCGCATGCGTCCCACAACGTGCAGTGCGTCACTATGGGGATGACCCGCCCGATCGAGCCAGGTGATGTCTTTTAGACCGATCGTGTCGACTACCAGGGTGTCTCCATCCCATTTGCCAACCGATTGCCCCATGTAGGAGGGATCGGGATCCTCGGGAAGTTTTCGCCCATCGGTCCAGATGTGACTCACGGCGTAATCTTTCTCGAACAGGATAAGCACGCGGTCGTGGACTTGAATGATCTCGAAAGGAAAGACCTCCGTCATGAGGCGCGGCATGCCGGTCGGAAAACAACTCGCCACGGTTGGGTCCAAGTCAACTCGTCCGTTGGTGATGAGTGGTTGGCCCGGGTCGTCGTTCTTATTGGCCTTCCACTTTGCTTCAGCCCACGGCTGGAAAGAAGGATTCTCCCTCGGGTTGAATGTTGGTCCCGACTCCGTGATGTTTGCCCAAACTCCAGTCAGGTCCTTCGCCGCGAGCGCTGGCTCTGTCTTTTTTGCTCGCGGGTGCGCAGCGGTCTGAGCGCGTATCACCGGCGAGATAGTGAGCACCGCCAGCATTGCAAAGATCGCATTCCTGCATCGATTTCGCATGCGGAGACTTCCTCCTTCTTTTAAAATCGCACAAGCGCGGGATCAGAATCTGTCGCCAGCGGGAGAGGAATCTCACTTCGATCCAATATACGAAGAGACACCGCGTCTTCCGCCGGGGCGAGCCTCTGTGGTTCTCTGTGAAGCTCTGAGCCCTGTGTGTAGCGCTTTTCGGATTTCACCACAGAGAGCACAGAGAACACAGAGACGGAGCATCTAAAGCCACTTCTCAGTTTTGTACGGATGGGCTGAGCTCTTTGCCGTCGGCGAATATGATCTTGCTGAAATTAATGTACGGACTGTCGCCTTTGACGCGATGGCCGACCAGAGTGATTTGATCGCCTACCTTAACGGTATTCCTGCTCCAGCCCTGCCGGGTCAACGTGTTCGGACTGTTCGTTTCTCCAACCCACTTTTCGACCTTGCCAGACTCGTCCGTGACATCAAAATGGATGAGCGCATGGGGATTGATCCACTCGAATTCCGTTACGATCCCCTTCAAGGTGACGGTGTGAGTCACGTCGTAATTTGACCTGCCGTGGTGCGCGAATAATGGACCAGAAACCATGAGCAATCCAGCGGTCCCGAGGAGCACGGTCATTAACCTGATTTTCATTTGAGTACCCTCTGTGATTTCTATCCCGGCCTTGTGCAGAAACATATGCCAGCCGCCCTTTGGTGTCAATCGCAGATCGCCCTGGCTGCGGTTGGCTGACAAGCAGCGCATGGGTGGCGACATGACTGTCGATGCGGAAGTGACTAGGTTTTAGTGGGACAGGCACTCTTGCCTGTCCTCTGTCCCCGCTAAACTCAGACTGTGCGTTCGTCGGGTCGAGTGCGACGTTGCAGGCACAGACAAAACCGGACAGGCAAGAGTGCCTACCGCTTCATCCGCACCCGCGCTTCTTCCGTAGCATCTAAGTAGTGATACAGTCGAACGGAGCCACATGGACCGACGCCGATTCATTTCGATTGCTGGGGGAGCGGGGCTGGGCATTTTGCTGCCCTATGCCGTGTATCGTTCGCTCTCATACGGATTTGGGGGCGGGCGGGTCAACGTCAAGAACTACTTGAAGTTTGGGCCCGAGGCTGCCCTGCGGGCCATTGCGCCGGTTTCGGAGTTTTACGTGACGTCATCGCACGGGGAACCCGCGGTGGACGTTGGAAAATGGTCGCTGACGATTGATGGCTTGGTCGACGAGCCGCTGCATTTTGATTATGACGACGTTCGAAAACTCGCGCCCTACGAGACGACGCTTACGCTGGAGTGCATTTCGAACGAAATTGCGGGCGGGCTGATAGACAATGCTAATTGGCGTGGCATGCTTCTGCGTCCCATGCTGGAACGCGCACGGCTGAAACCGAATGCGAAGTATGCGGTTCTTTATGCGGCGGAAGGCTACACTACCGGGCACACCACGGAACGCTTGCTGCGCGGCGCGAATTTTTTGGCTTACGACATGGACGGAGAGCCACTGACGCGCATTCACGGTTTTCCATTGCGCGTGATGATGCCCGGCACTTACGGAATGAAAATGCCGAAGTGGCTCACGCGCATCGAGTTCGTCGATAAGAGCCACCTTGGCTACTGGGAATGGATGGGATGGTCGAACACGGGCGAGCGGCAATTGCAGTCTGTTATTGATGACCCGCGGAACAAGGAACAGATTTCTGGGGAGAATTTCGTCATCACCGGCTGGGCGATTACCAATGAGGTTGGCGTCGGCAAGGTTGAAATTTCGACTGATGGCGGAGACACCTGGAACCCTTGCCAAATTTTCAGCAATCCGATGCCATCGCAAGTCTGGGCGTTCTGGCGATACGTTTGGGTGAATCCTGCGCGCGGAAAACATGACATTCAGGTGCGTGCGACTGATGCTAATGGCAAGCTGCAGACGTCCTCGCGTTCAGGGGAGTGGCCGGATGGGGCGACGGGGCTGCATGCAGTGTCGGTGGAGGTGGTGTAGGATGAGTGACTGGTGACTAGTGACCGGTGACCGGTGAGGTGTGACCCGTGGCCGGTGATTCGTGAATCGTGATTCGTGAAAATCTTTCACTCCGTTAATATTTCTTTTGAGTAGAAGAGATTTCATCGAATGCTGTAGCACAGGCTTCAGCCTGTGTTTTTTTATGTTTCGCGAATGCAGAAAGAACACAGAGTGAAGTCTGTGCTACCAAAAATGCGGGCGTAGCCTACCGGTTAAAAGGGGTTACTAGTGCGGCGTGGCCTGCGATGTGGCCGTCCATGGCCTTCAGAAGATCGGCGCGGGTGGCTGCTGCGGGTAGCTCGAGTTTTTGATCGAGCGCGAAAAGTTCAAAAGCATAGTGGTGAGCAACAGGGACGTCTTGTGGCGGACAGGGAGGCCGGTAACCGAAATTTCCGTTTTGCCCGGCGTTGCCGTTTGTTTGATGACTGCCGTCGGGCAAATCCGCGCTTGCTGGGGAAACGCCTCCCGGAAGCTGATTAGCACTTGCAGGCATATTCCAAACCATCCAGTGCAGGATGTCGTCGACGCCTTTTCTTGGGCGCGGTTCCATGTCATGCACGATCAAGGCGAAGCTTTCCGTGCCACGGGGAGCTTGCATCCACTGCAGCGCGGGCGAGACTGCCTCCGGCCCCGCGGCACATGTGAATTTTCCCGCGATCGCTTTGCCATCGGCGATGTCTGTGCTTGTCAACCGCATTGGCGGCGGGGGAGCGCCTGCGGCGCGCTGGCCGCCTTGACCGCCGCCCTGGGCTGGCGCGCTACCGCCGGCTTGGGCGTTTGCCACGCTGGTCGCGACTCCTGCCGCGATCAGAATCGCTGTTGCATTCAGCAGAATCTTTTTGATTTGCATTTGCGTTGTGCCTCCCATTTGGTCAACTCGCCTACGCGATTGCCCAGTGGCGTCCTAGTTGTAGCTCATCCCGGTCGAACCGGGATGAGGGTTTGCTTGCCAATCGCGCGGACAACCCCCGCGTCTGACCCTTCGCGTTCACTCAGGGCTAGAGACGCAGGCTACAACAACCCAGGTTCCAGCGCGAAAGATATCGAAATTTAAATATTCAATCAATAGTAAACATACGCCGCGCCAGACTCCGATGCGGGCTTTGCGGATCGCGCAGGATTCACGCCGCTGCCGCCTCCGCTATCCTTGAACGCGCCCACGGCCAGCACTTTGCCGTCGCTATTCAGCGCCAACGAAATTCCAAACTCGGCAGACGCCTTTGTGTTGGAAGCCTTGACGTAGGCTACGGGCGTCCACTTGGTTTCGCTGCGGGCATAAACGTAGACCGCGCCGGAGTCCTCGGCCGAAGCGTCCTCTTGATCGCCATCGAGGCCCGTGGCGCCGCTGTCTTCCAGGTGAGAGCCGACCGCCAGAGTATTGCCATCGCGGCTGAGGGCCAGCGCCCACGCGAATTGGTCATTCAGGCGTGTGTTGGTGGCCTTGATGAACGCTTGTTGCGTCCATGCTGTCCCATTTCGGACGAAGACGTAAGCGGCGCCGGTTGAGACATCTGACGCTGCGTCGTTGGAACCTTCGTTTGGCGGCTGGATTCCCCTGAGGATGCTATCTTCGTCGAAGGCGCCCGCAACGACGGTGTTGCCATCGTCGCTGATGGCGATCGAGCAGCCTAGCGAATCTCCCGGCTCCGCGTTTGAAGCGGTGAGGCGATTCTGTTGCGCCCAAGTGCCTCCGGTCCGCGTGAAAATGTAAACGGCGCCCTTGCCTCTGTCTTCGTCGTAGGTGCCGATGGCCATGGTGTCGCCGTTGGCGCTCAATCCAACGGAATAGCCGAACAGCGCGCCTCGAGCGGTTGTGTTCCACGGCTTCACGTAGGCTTGTTGCGCCCACGTGCCGCCACTGCGTGTGAAGACGTAAACTGCGCCGGAGCCGTCGGCCGCTTTGTTCGACTGGTCGCCGTTGATGCCGGTGGCCGCGCTTTTCTCAGCGACGGCGCCCGTCGCCAGCGTATTTCCATCGGAACTGATCGCTACAGAATATCCGAACTGGTCGCCATCTTCTTTTTCGCCCGTGTTCGACGCTTTTACGTAGGCCTGTTGCGACCACGTCGCGCCGCTGCGCGTAAAAATATAAACCGCGCCGGCGCCCGCCATCGAAGTGTCAGCTTGATTGCCGTTAATCCCTGTCGCAGAGCTGCTTTCCCCCGTGGCGCCCACTGCCAGCGTGTTGCCGTCGCCGCTCAAGGCGAGAGAGGCGCCGAACTGGTCGCTGGCCTTGGCATTGGAGGCCTTGACGTAGGCCTGCTGCACCCAATTTCCACCACTGCGGAGGAAGACGTACACCGCGCCGGCATTTAGGGCGGAGTGATCGGCTTGGTTGCCATTGATGCCCTTGGCGGCGCTGTCTTCCGCGGTGGTGCCCACCGCCATCGTATTGCCGTCAGCGCTGAGGGCCACGGTGAGTCCGAACTGATCGTCTTTTTTCGAATTGGAAGCTTTAAGGTAAGCAATTGATTTCGGATTCCACGCATTGGGGGCCGGACGGATCGGAGTCCCTCGGGGACCCGGGATCGGCTGGGGCGGGGGAGCCTGCGCCTGACCGAAGCCCGACGTGGTGTAACCCCCTAAAGTTGGGGCCGCCAGGCTCAGCAGACATGCAGCCAAAGTTTTCTTGCTGAATTTCATTCCGACCTCCGTTGCGCGAACTCGGGAAACAAGTTCGAATCATCACGAGCACTCGCGGGCTAGCATGCCGGCGGGCCCCACGGGCTACTACCACGACGGAAGCGCGCTAGCCTTGCAGTGGCCACGCCACTCTTGGCTGTGCGCCGCGCCAGATGCTCTGCACAAGGACTGCACAGGCAAGAGTGCCTGTGCTACCAAACCGGCTTCCCAATGCGACTACTGCCCCGCTTGCTGGTTTCTAAAGCTGTTATGGATTTCCTTGCCGGTTTCTGCCAGCGAGATCTTGCTCTCATGGGACAGATTCAGATCATTCGAGCCGTTCTTGTTGCGCGGACCGACGATGGTGATCTTGTCCCCAGGCTTCAACGTGTCTTTGGTCCAGCCGTCGGCTCTATGCAGCGCGTTCGCGCCGCCGAGTTCCGCGTGCCACCTCTGCATGGCGCCGCTCTGATCCTTGGCTTCAAAGATAATTGCCGAATGGGGATTGATGAATTGGAATTCCAATACAGTTCCCTGCACGGTGTAGGGGTGCTCTTCGTCGTAGCGCCCCGCAAAGCCGTGATGCGCGAACGCCGGGCCCGCGATCAGGAAAAGACTCACAGCCAGGGCGCAAAAAGAACTTGCCAATCTACATTTCATTGTGACACCTCCCCGACGGGTGGCGAATGTCTCATTGCCTTTGTGATCTGTCAATACAAGCGCCGATTAGCTGGCGTGTTTATTGCCGCCAATTCTCAGCAACATGCAGACACGCGTTACCCATTAAGCGCTTTATGAACCCGGATAAGCCGGGACTATACGCTGTATTGACGCGTTTGGAATGAAACTGGTTGCGAATTGTTTCCAGGCGATCAACTCATCGGGGGCCCATCCGGGACCCACACAGGATGTGGTCAGGCGAGCTTGCCGACGTGGGCTTCGAGAAGGCCCCAGGCACGCGATCCGACCGTGTCCTTCCAGCGGGCATAATAGGCGGCGAGCCGGGGACGGAAGGATGAAGTGTCGGCTTCATTGAACGTCATGCCCTGCTGGGCCAGCTTGGTGCGAAACTCGGTGTTGAGGGCATAGTGGTCCTCTCGTTGCAGGCGAACGAACTTCAACGCATTCCGTGTGATCACCTGTTGCACACCCCTGGGAAACGACTCCCAAAGTTTCAAGTTAACGAGCAGATTGAAGCCGGACCAGCCGTGATTGGTCAGGCTCACGTATTTTTGTACCTCGTAGAGCTTCAAGAATTCGGCGGTAGCCAGCGGATTCGTCTGGGCCTCGGCGGTGCCATTCTTCAAAGTCTCGTAAAGCTTGTTCAAATTGGCGACGACGGGCACCGCGCCCAACGCTTTCCATGCTTCCACGTAAATCGGCGCGTCCGGCGTTCGTATCTTGAGACCTTGCAGATCATCCACCGAGCGGATGGGCCTGGTCGCGCAAGTAATCTGGTGGAATCCATTGTCGAAGCATCCATGCTGAACGGCGTAGATTCCTTTGGTCTTCATTTCATCGCGCAGGTAATCGCCGAGATCGCCGTCCAGTGCTCCGAAAACCTGTTCGGGAGTGCGAAACGCGAAAAGAATGCCTTGCACGTTCATTGCGGGAACCAGATTTCCGATGGAGCCGCCATTCAAGGTAAAAAAATCCAGGTCGCCCTTCACAAGCATGTCGAGTGCGGCGGGATCTCCTCCCGCAATCTGATTGTTGTCGGCGAAGGTTTGGACTCGAACCCGGCCGCCCGATTGGAGTGCTACCGCGTCCCACATTTGGACGAGGCGTTTGTGCAGCGGGCTATCGGCAGGCTGGTTGTGGAATTGCCGCAACTCGGCGCCTGCGGCGTGCGCACGGGGCGTCGCGAGCATCATTCCGCCCGTGGCCATCGCCCCGAGTGTGAAGTGGCGTCGAGAGATTAAGTGAGACATGTGCTCCTCCTCGGGCATGCTTGCTTCCACTATGCAGGACTAACGCGAGTTTCCCGATATTAATTGAGGCCGTTAGCCCTATCCATTGCAGGGAGCAAGATCGCGGGTCCACCGCGGTCAGGTAGCACAGGCTTCAGCCTGTGTGGTCTTGGTTCTCGAACCAGCGGAAACGCACACAGACTAAAGTCTGTGCCACTAAAACCTGCTTCGCATCGAAACGCGATCCAGCGGATCAACCAAACACCTGATCAACGATGTCCATAGCGCGATCTGAAAAATCCGGACTAGCCCATCTGACTGAGCGAGCGTCCGAAATAAATACTGCGCGCGGTCTGATCGTCCCACCCCACATTGCAATGCGGGATGGACCACTTCTGAACCTTCGTGGGTTCAGTCACCGCTTTGCCCATCGCGGGGCACGAGAGGCAGTATGTACCTTCGTGAGTCCCGATCCAGATCAAATTCCGGTCAAATTCCACGAACACATTTTCCGTGCTCCCGCGCCACCACGTTTCGTATTTGTTAATGTCCCCGTCGTGAGGCGGAACGAACCAGGCGACTTCCTTCGGGGCGGTGGGGTTTGAAAGGTCGAAAACCCGGAGGCCGGCGTTGAACCACGCAATGGCAATGATCGCGGGATTCGAGGCGCCGGGCGCGAGCCAGCATTGCGTGTTATGCGAGCCAAAGCGTCCGCGCGCGAAGCAAAAGTCCGTGTAGGGCGCATCTGGCGGCGCGGCCGGACGCGGGAAGAACCCGATGATTTTCGGATTTCGCGGGTCCTTCACGTCGAGAACATACGGAGTATGGTAGACCTCCCGGCAATCCGCTTCGAGGGCCTCATGGACTGCGACGACGATGTTCTGCAGCCGCGGATGAGCGGCGTCGGCAATGAGGGGATAGCATGTGTGGAACGGGATGGTGCCGAAGGCGTTGAATTCGTACTGCGTATGGCCGTAGGGTTTCGGATGCTTGATGTCGGATAGGTCCATCACGTAAAAGCCGAAGGCCCCAAAGCCGCCGTAGCCGACGGTGCCGCCGTCTTCCACACGTTTTGGGACAGTGATCGCGCCGTGATTCCCGGTCCAGGAAGTACGATCTCCCGCGAAAATATATTTCTTGTACTCTTCTTCTTCTCCCAGTTTTTGTCCGGGGACCCACCAGCGTGAAACTTCCTTGACGTTTGCGGGATCCGACATGTCGACGATCATGAGCGCGTTGCTGTACGGGCGCTGGTGATTTTCCAAACGCAATTGGTCGTCCCAGCCGCAATCGAGGTACGCGTATTGTCCGCCGTCGTAGAAATTATGGTGCGTGCCGTTGCCTTTTTCTCCGGTGTTGAATTCCTGAAGGAGATTGGGCTTGGTGGGATCGGTGATGTCGTAGTTGCGAATTCCTCGAAGGCCTTTGAAGGCGAGCACCTTGTCGCGCAATTCCTTGTCGTACTGTCCGTGCGGAAACTCAGGGACGGCTCCGGTGAGCGGCTGCGCGGCGGTGCACATCATGATCCATTTCTTGAGCTTCGTGTTGTAGGTGACGGTCCCGCCGCCCCTGACTACGCCCTTATTCATGACGGCCGGATTCTTGGCGTCGCTGACGTCGACGAAACCTCCGGCAGCCGGTAGCAAGCGCTGCTTGCCTCTGGCCCACATGGCCATGAGGGGTTCACCGCCGCTGATTGTTGAGCCGGGCAAGTGCGCGACGATATCCATGTTGTGAATATATTGCTTCTGGTCGAGATACGTGAGCGAAGCCATCGGGAGGGGAAATTCGGGTGGCGCGTTGTACGTGTAGAGTCCCTGAACTTGGGCCCGCGCGCGAACGGCGCCGGTAATGCCTGCGGCAGCCGCGCCTACGATCGCGCCCCCCGTGTTCTTCAGAAGCGATCTCCGCGTGAGCCCTTTGCTCTCGGCCAAGGATTCGACTGCGGTATGTTTGGACGACGCGGAATCCTTTCGGACTTTCGGCATGCGTCACCTCACTCGCCTTGTATTTTTGCGGACACCCATATGCGATATCACGCTTAAGTGTTCCCGCATGCGGCGCATCATACTCCAAGAGCATTTTTCCCGCAAAGTTGTGCCCAAGTTGTGCCTAAGTGGGCAGCGGGCTAGTTCCTGAGAAGACGCCTTCCCGGGACTTGTGGCTAATGCGCCAATGCCACACTACTCTCGCAACATTACTCCTAAGGAGAGCCTCAACATTGCAAAGTGGTTGCATGGTTGTACTTCGGGTCCTCGAGCCATCTTGTCCAGCATTTCTAGCTTCTGCATATTAAAACTTTGTAATCCACTGGTACGTGCGTACCATTGGCGGCCCTCGGGCGGTAGTGCGAATCTCGTTGTGCGATCGAGGTTATAGCGAAATTGTATGAGTCGGTCGAAGCACTAAATCCCAGGGAGGCCCCAGAAATCCATGCGAACTCTATCCAAGGCTTTTGTCATTGCGGTTGGCTTGCTCGTAATCGGCGTATTATCTTCATCTGTCAGCGCCAATGGTGTAATGATCGGTTCATTTACGCTGCCTCATTCCACTCAGTGGAACAATACTGTCCTTCCCGCCGGCGACTATACGTTTACCGTGGCCCGCGGCCAGGCGGATACACATGTGCTCTCGGTTCACGGCGCAAAGCAGGCCCTTACTATTTTGATCTTTGCCCAATCGGCCTGTGAAACTTGCCGGAACGGTGCGTTGGAAGTTGCGGTGCAAGACGACAATCGCGCCGTCACTTCACTGGACCTGCCTGGCTATCATTTGAATTTTAAGGTTCGCCAGTCACCGGCCGGAAGGGGAGAACAGTTGGCCAAGACCCCTATGCCGTCCGAGCAGGTAGCTGTTCATGTTTCTACAAACTAGTTTCACCGCGTTGTTCGGTCTTTGCGTGTCCTCAGGTTGCGGCGTGTCGGGAGTGCAGTGTAGCACTCCCGCACCCACCGCAGGCGTGTCCTGACGAGTGACACCACCCTGGCATCTCTCTTGGTCATCAGAATAATCGGAAACTAACCCACCGGACCGAAGTGTCGCTTCCATATGTTGCACTACCTTCTGCCGATGCTTCGCGCTTTGTAATCTTTCGGATCTATAAGGATCTTCCCGCTGCAGCGCCCGAGGCCCAGGCCCATTGAAAATTGAAACCGCCCAGGTGGGCGGTAACATCCACCACTTCGCCGATAAAAAATAATCCGGGCACTTTCCGGCTCTCCATCGTCCTGCTCGATAATTCATCGGTATCGACGCCGCCTGCTGTGACTTCGGCTTTTTCGTAGCCTTCTGTGCCGGCCGGTTCGAGAACCCATCCGTGCACCTCGCGCTCTAGTTTCGCCAATGCCTGGTTGGTCCATTCGCTTGGCGCGTGCAAATCGAGCCAGCGCGTAGCAAACCGCTTGGGCAGAATCCCCTGGAAGGCTGAACGCGCGGCGGTTATGTTCCTGACTTTGGCTTCGCGAATGGCGGCCGTAACGTCGCGATCGGGCGCGAGGTCCATGCGGATCGTTTTGCCCTCGCGCCAATAGGAGGAGATTTGCAGGATCGCTGGGCCGCTGAGGCCTCGGTGGGTGATCAGCATCTTCTCTCGGAAGGACTGATGATCGGCGGCAACAATTACTTCCATCGCGACACCCGTCAAATCGCAATACTGAGTTCGATCTTTTTCTCCCAGCAACAGCGGCACGAGCGCCGGCCTCGGTTCGCGAATCCTCAACCCGAATTGGCGCGCCAACTCGTAGCCAAATGCGGTGGCCCCAATTTTCGGGATGGAGAGTCCACCCGTCGCGACCACCAACGCTGGCGCGTGGAACTCGCCGGCATCGGTCCGCACAACAAATTCAGTGGTGCGCGCGACTTCCCGGATATTACTCTTGAGAATTACTTGCACACCTGCGGCCTGACATTCGGCTTCGAGCATGTCGGTAACGTCGTGAGCGGAGCGGTCGCAGAATAATTGTCCGAGTGTTTTCTCGTGGTAGGGGATGCGATGCTTTTCGACCAGAGCGATGAAATCCGCGGGCGTGTACCGGGCCAGCGCGGATTTGGCAAAGTGCGGATTCGCGGAGATGAAGTTTTCCGGCTGGCAATAGAGGTTCGTGAAATTGCAACGTCCGCCGCCGGAAATTAGGATTTTCTTGCCGGCGCGATCGGCGCGCTCGAGAACGGCTACGCGGCGCCCGCGCTTGCCGGCCTCGATCGCGCAGAGGAGTCCCGCGGCGCCCGCGCCAAGAACCACGACATCAAATCTGTGCACCGCTGTATGGGGCAATCGAGCCTCCGGTGTGCCGCAAGCGATCATTACATCACTCGCTGGCCCAAAGCCAGCTCATGTCGTTATCAAATCCAGCCGATGTTCCCCATGCAAGCGACCCAGCAATCCAATTGAACAAGGTTTGCTATGACCCCGATAAATTTTGTCGATTGGACTTTGCGGCCAGCCCTTGCGAGAGTGAAGATGTCAATTCTTTTGCTGACGGAATCGTGCCAGGCACTACGAACTTGGAAGTTCGATCTGCGGGCCCCGATTGCTCCGATTGAGTGCGTGCGATTCAGGACCGCGCCGTCTCCAGCAAAGATCCATTATAGGAGGCCCGGCGTGAAATCGATTCGCGGCATTTCAGGCGTGGTGTTTGCAATTGTGGTAATGGCCGGATGGGGTGGATTTCCAAGCTCCCTCCACGCGCAGGCATCCGTGGGAGGAGAGTTCAGGCTATCTCAGAGCGTGCATTGGGGGCGTTCGGTATTGCCGACAGGCGAGTACACGTATTCAGTTGAGTCAGCAGGCTGGCCGAACATTGTTCGAGTGAGCCAAGTAGGCGGAAGTTTCACGGGCGTTTTTTTGCCCCGGACAACATCGCAGGATGGCGATTCAAGCTCGAAGGGAATCGTGCTGGCACGGATCGGGGAGGAGATGTTTGTCACCTCATTGCGTGTGGAGGAACGCGGGCTGGTGCTGAATTTTTTACCACCGCATGCGGATACGGAGGTCGCACGTCCAGAGGCCACACGGACGCGGTACATATCCGTTACCAAGGATCCGGCCCTGGGGTACTTTACGATCTTCAATCCCGGCGGGGAGAAGATATCGTATAGCGAAGCTGAAAAAGTTTACGTGGCAGCATGCGAGACAATCGAGCGGGAATTCAACCGGAGCAATCCGATCAGGCCGCGTTTGACAGTGCACTTGCACTCCACCGAAAACAACTTGCACTACCCCGACCGCGATCTCCGGCTCGTCAGGTGGGACAAGAATAAGTTCGCGGAAGCCGTGGTGGAGCTCGTGCTGCACGACATGATTTCTCCCGAGGATCGACAGAGACTGATCAAAATGGCCGTGGCGCAGGCGGGGGCAACCGTGAGTCTGTGTGAATTGAAAAACTGCACGAATTGAGAGGACCTGGATGGCGCCATCGAACGCCGGATCGCAACGCAGCGAAGAGGAAATTCCGGCCGCGGCGCAGCCCGTTCAGCAGCTCGATGCCAATTACGTATTGACGCTGGAAGAGATCGGCAACCTCGCCGCGGAAGGCGGCAAGCCGGCGGAAACCCTCACCAATGTTGTGGCCTTGATCGCCCGGCGGTTCAAGACCGATGTTTGTTCGGCATATTTACTGGAACCTGACCGTAGCAATTTAATACTAGCAGCGACGCTCGGCCTGCGGCCCCAATGCGTAGGCACTTTGCGCATGGCTGTCCAAGAGGGGCTGGCGGGGCTGGTGGCCGAGCAGGTGCAGCCGGTCGCCGTCGAACAGGTGAAGCACCATCCACGATTCAAGTACTTCAGCGAAGCCGGCGAAGAAGCCTACCAATCATTCCTCGGAGTGCCCTTCATCGATCGAGGCGTTCTGCAAGGTGTTCTGGTCGTTCAAACCATAGTGGCTCGAATATTTCAAGAGAATGAAATCAGAATGCTGATGGAAGCGGCGGCCCAGCTTGCGCCCGTGGTGAGCGAAGCTCGCACACTCGATCGTTTTGTGGCTCCCATTCAGGAGCGGCTCTGGACGCTGGCGCGCAATTTGTGGTGGAGTTGGGATCACGATGCCACCAGCCTGTTCCGGGAGCTCGATCCCGTACGCTGGAGGCAGCTTAACCACAATCCCATAGCGCTCCTGGCGGAGATGCCGTTGGCGACGATTGAGCGGCGCGCCCGGGACCTTGTGCTGCACGGCCGGGTCAATTACACCTACCGCCGCCAGCGGGAGTATCTCGACGCGGATCGTACCTGGGGAGCGAGGCACGCGGGCGTGTTGCGTCCGCGTCCCGTCGCGTATTTTTCCGCGGAATTCGGCCTGCATGAATCTGTTCCCATTTATTCCGGCGGACTCGGCGTGCTGGCCGGCGATCACATCAAGAGCGCGTCCGACCTGGGTATACCCCTGGTGGGTATCGGCTTGTTTTACGGCCAGGGATATTTCCGCCAGCGGCTGGACCGCGACGGCTGGCAGCAGGAAGAATACCTGCCGACCGATGTGAACCAATTGCCAATGGAGGCGGCGATCGGGGCCAAGGGTGAGCCGGTCACCGTGCAGATCGAGACGCGCGGCGGAACCATTCGCGCGAAAGTCTGGCGCATGAAAGTGGGACGCTGCGACTTGTTGCTGCTGGACTCGAACGTGGAAGGGAATGCGCCCGAGGACAGGGAACTCACTTCGCGATTATACGGCGGAGACGGCCGCGTGCGAATCCGTCAGGAGTTGCTGCTTGGAGTTGGTGGCTTCCGCGCTCTGCGGGCCATGGGCATCACGCCGGGAGTTCTGCATCTGAACGAAGGGCACAGCGGATTTGCGGTGCTCGAGGCGATTCGCAGCCGCATGCAGGAAGAGGGCCTGAATTTCGATCAAGCCGTGCCACGCGTCTCCCGCGAAGTTTCCTTTACGACGCACACTCCCGTGCCTGCGGGCCACGACCGGTTCGATGCCGGCCTAATGGAGGAGCATCTTGGGCCTCTCCGCGATTCGCTCGGTATTTCCCACGAGAGGCTTATGGCCCTCGGGCGCGAGAATCCTTACAACCACAATGAGGAATTCTGCATGACTGTGCTGGGCCTGAAACTTTCGCGGCGCGCCAACGCCGTTTCGTCGCTGCACGGCGAAGTTTCGCGCGCGATGTGGACGGGGCTGTATCCGGGGAAGCCGGAAGAAGCAATCCCCATACGGCATATCACGAATGGGGTGCATGTTCCCACGTGGCTTGCGCCGCAAATGTTTCGCCTCTACGACCGTCACCTCGGGGCCGGCTGGCACGAGCACGGAGGCGAGGCCAAGATTTGGGAAGGGATCGAGAACGTTGACGATGGCGAGCTGTGGGAGACACATCTCAGCCTGAAATCGCGGCTCCTGGAATTTGTGCGCCTGCGAGCAGTGGAGCAAGCCGAGCGCCGCGGCGAGTCGGCGAAAACACTGCAAGCGCTTGGCCGGGTGCTCAGCCCGGATGCGCTGACCATCGGATTCGCGCGCCGCTTCGCCACCTATAAACGCGCCAATTTAGTCCTGGCGGACATCGAAAAAATCGCCTTGATGGTGAACGACCCGAAGCGCCCCGTTCAATTTGTTTTTGCAGGAAAGGCGCACCCGCGCGACGATCCGGGCAAGCGAGTGCTGCAACAGATCGCGGAGTTGATGCGCGACAAACAATTCGCCAACAAATTCGTTTTTGTCGAAGACTACGATATCAATGTCGGACGTCATTTCGTGCAGGGCGTGGACGTGTGGCTGAACAATCCCCGGCGGCCACTCGAAGCGTCCGGCACCAGCGGGCAGAAAGTGGTCTTGAACGGCGGCCTCAACCTTTCTGTCCTCGACGGCTGGTGGGCTGAGGCGTACGACGGATTGAACGGCTTCGCCATCGGAACTGGCAGGACTCACACCAACATGGACGTTCACGATACGCGCGACGGCGACGATTTGTACCGGGTTCTTCGAGAAGAGGTCATCCCACTCTTCTACCAGCGTGACCGCGACGGCCTCCCACGCGGCTGGATCAAGCGCATGAAGCGAACCATTCGCACGCTCGGCTGGCGGTTCAATGCCGACCGCATGGTGACGGACTACACGGTGAATTGCTACGTTCCAGCCTCCGGCGGCACTTCGAGCGACATGCGCTCATTGTCGTAACTCCGCTCTAAGCATATCGATCTGGCTGGTCTTCTCTCGGCGCACGTCGAAAGATCGTCCAAACTCACCTCGTGCGCGCTTGGCATTCGCAATCAGGTCCGCTGCTTTTGGTTGTTGCGGATAGGTATCTGGGCTCAGTGTAGGGAAGGCAGTGGAGAGTTACTTCCGAGTTGCCCGTCACCCGCCCTCAATCGAGTGCCAGCAAGCACGGACATAGCATCCAATTCACTCATTGGACGAAACCGCGTATACTCCGTTCTGCTGTAATGGCCCTCGTTGCATCCGATTCATTTCGAAAGGAGATCCTCATGAGCGCATCCACAGGCACGACCTCCTCCGCCAGCGTCTACACAACCCCCGCGTTCTGGGAACGCTTGTGGCGGACAGCAGGCATGCAGTCCCTCCTCTGCTTCATAGTCGCGTACATCGTCTACGGCCATCAGCCGCAGGTCGGCGCATCAGCCGACGCACTGGCAGCCTTCTACGACGGTGATCGCATGCGGATTCTGATCGCGGTCGTGTTTTACGGCTTGGCTGACATCAATCTCATGTGGTTCGCGGGGGCGCTCAGGACCACCCTGGCGGATGCGGGACAAGACGGTTGGGGCGCGGCGGCGACCGCCTCCAGTGCCGCCCTCGGAGCGCTTTTCCTCTTGCTCATCGCGGTGGTCGCAGCCCTCGCGTACTCCATCGCTGGCTCGGGAAATCCCATGCTCACATTGGGCCTGAACGACTTCGTATGGGCAGGCTTCGTTTTGACTTCGTTCCCGCGCGCGATGCTTATCATGTCCGCAGCGTTCGGGCTTTGGCGGGCCCGGCTGATCTCGAACGCGCTCTTCGCGGCCGGGGTCGCTGCCGTCGTGCTCGGCTTGCTAGGCGGCACCACCTGGCTGAGCGGCGGATTCTGGGCACCGGACGGCGTCTATTCGCGCTTCGTCTCGCCCGCCATCGCCCTGGTGTGGGGCATAGTCGTGAGCGGGGTGCTCTTGACCCGAGGCCCTGCCACACGTTCTGGATGGTGAGGCCGACGCTGGCCCGCGACCAACCTAGTAAGCGGAGCCGGAGACGTGGGCCGGGGAGCATTCCTAGTCCCCGGAATCGGGCATGAGGAGGCACCGTTCGGAGCAACGTGCCGCAAAGCCGACATCATCGTGTGCTGTTCAAATAGTGCAGAAAGTCGTCTGGCTGCGGTTCGTCACGCGAGTATCAATTTAGGAGGAAAGTACATGGCAAATCCCATTCTGGTTACCGGCGCGGCGGGCCGCGTCGGCGCGGTAGGGCGCACGGTCACCGAACTGCTGTTGAGGCAAGGCAAAGCAGTGCGTGCGATGGTGCGAAATGAAGACGAACGTGCGCGGGCTTTGCGCGACATGGGTGCGGAAGTCGTGGTCGGCAATCTGCTCGATCTGGATTCGATGCATAGGGTGATTGCCGGCTGCGAGACGATGTACTTCGGCATGTCGATTTCGGATGCCTACCTGGCCGCGACGGTCAATGCGGCGGCGGTGGCGAAGCATCACGGCGTGAAGGCGTTCATCAATATGTCGCAGATGACGGTCTCGCAGATGAGCATTACCGAAACTACTCCGAGCCCGCAGCACAAGCTGCAGTGGCTTTCAGAGCAGGCGCTGAACTGGTCTGGTCTGCCGGTCGTGCACGTGCGGCCAACAGTGTTTCTCGAAGGCTTTTTCCTGACTCTCACTCCGGATTCGGTCAGGCAATCAAATCAGATCAGATTACCGTTCGGCGAGGGCAAGACTTCGCCGGTCGCAGCGGAAGACGTTGCACGTGTGGTTGCCACGCTGCTCGAAAACCCGCAGTCGCACATCGGCAAGATCTATCACCTGACTGGTCCGCAGTCCGAGAACATGCATTTCTTTGCACAGGAGTATTCGAAGGCGCTTGGCCGCAGCATCAC